>Ga0185299_10003934_pt1 | contig 18657 bp, 23 predicted proteins | sample PaiPotPPA55metaG_FD_128002 | JGI IMG/M metagenome (GOLD analysis project Ga0185299, IMG submission 128002) | Iron sulfur acid spring bacterial and archeal communities from Banff, Canada, to study Microbial Dark Matter (Phase II) - Paint Pots PPA... ...
AAAACCTCCCTGGCCGGAAAACGCGTCGGACAGCAACTCCCCGGCTTTGACCCGGTCGCGCACATTCTGCAACAAGCTTTGTAGATACGGATCGCGCTGCCGTTTGATCAGCAAATCCAAAGAATTCAAAATCGGCAGCCCGGCTTTGATCAGGGTTAGGAACTGTGAGTTGAAGATAAGAAACTGCCCCTGCTTGACCTTGCCGCGCCGCCGCAGTCCGCCCGACAAAACCCCGCGAGGCTTGACCCAGTAAACCAGGAAACCCTGCGCCACAAAACGGTCGCGAACCTCGGCCTCGGAATACCCGTTCTCGACCTGCTCCAACAGGTGCCCGCGCTCGTCGGCGATTTTGACTACGAATTCGGCCATGCCCTCGTCCGTTTACCGTTGTCCACCCCAGTCTAGCATCCCCGTATGTCGACCGTGTGTTAAAGGCCCGTCAAACCGTACCGGGAGTAATGCACTACTCGCTGTGACGCGGCAGCTTGTAACCGATTGATAATAAAACACAAACGATTGTCATCCCGAGCGAAGCGAGGGATCTGGGTTTCCTTTCGGTTCCGGCGAGCCCAAGATTCCTCGTCGCTCTAGCTCCTCGGAATTACGAGAGGGTAACTGCATCCTGGCCATACCAGCCCTACTGCCCCCACTCGCCGGAGATCACTTCAACGCCATCCGGCACGGCAAACTGAAACTGCCGATCAGGCACAGCCACATTCTCCCTCTGATCAGTAAAGCGATATTCCGTGACCGACCCATCCACTTCTTCAATCACGATACGGCTAATCCAGCGTTCCGGCGTGATCTCCAGCAAAACCTGGCTAACCCGGTCCGCCAAACTCCTTGGAACGCCTCGCAGGACCACGTCCCCAGCCACCAAGGGAGCCACGTCGGGAGCCGGATCTCGAACCAAAGACAAAGCCTGCAATTCCTTCTCCAACTTGGTCTTACCTAAAAGAAAAGCCAGCGGAGACCGCAAATCATCCAGCTTCTTAACCGCCGTCCGCCGCACTTGGCGCTCGCCCGGCACGTAAAACCACGCATCCTTGCCGTCGCTCAAAAACAACTTCTCCCTCGGAGAACGGTATTCCCACCGCATCTTGCCAGGTTTTTTTAACCAAAGTGTTCCCGATTCAGTACGTTCCGTTCCCGCCCCCCGATAGATTTCAGTGAAGTCGGTCCGCAAGGTGCGCAGATGGTTGTAGCGTTCATCGACAGCCTGCGCGATGGCATGGACGTCGGGCACCGGGCTGGCGGCCGCAAGGGTTGTAGCCAGTCCGAAGACAACAAAGTTGCGCAGTATGGAATTTAGCTCCACAAAGATAGTTTCTCACGAAGTACGGCGTGTAGAGGACGGGCGTCTCGCCCTTCGGACGGTAGATAGTTTTTGACCCGAGCCGCAGAACGTCCTACGATAGGTTGAGGGAAACCGAGGCCAACCATGTGGACATGATCCCACTCAAGCCCGAGCGCAGGCGCAATTGGAAGAATGCCCCAAACGCCGTGGCCAGGACCTGGCCGTCGCTCTCGACGATGCTCTGGCTACCTACCTCGAATGGGAGAAAAGTCAAGAAGCCCTGGTGCAATGGTCTGTGGTTACGGCAAAGCCAACCGGAACGCAAAGAAAATGGTTATGTTTAAAGCCTACTTCGATGATTCGAGCAGTGACGAAAGGTAGCAAGACCCTTCTTCTCGCAGGGTGCGTTCAGAGGTACTCCGTTTGGGCCAACTTCAGCATCGGATGGGAAGCTGTGTTGGCAGCAGAGCCGAGCATCAAGTATTTCCACATGCGGGAAGCGCGCAAACTGGAGGGACAGTTCGCTCATTGGAAGGCCAGGGACAGAGACGCAAAAATTAGGCGTTTGGCGGAGGTTGCTGAGAGCTACCGCCCGTGGACCATCACCGCGTGGATGAGTCGAAAAGAACACGATGCGATCCTTCGGCCAATCAGCCCGTTCCTGCTGCAGCAACCTTACTTTTCCGTTTTCTATACCGTAATTATCAAGCTGGCCCATTGGCATCACGATGATGGTGTGACTCTTCCTGTCGATTACGTTTTCGATGACCAAGGCGCTGTGGGTGCTGAGGCGGTCCTCTGGTACAACGAAATTAAGAACTGGCAATAGCCCGAGATTGCGGCAGTTATGGGAAGCGTTCCTAAGTTTGAAAACGACAAATTAATCCTCCCGCTGCAAGCGGCAGATATGTTGGCTTGGCACATTCGTCGTCACAAGGATCATCCCAACGAAGACGATTCAAAGTGGCCCACCGCGCCAGCTATAGGGCTACTTCACGCGGAAGTAGAGATCACAAAGGATGCACTCATTAGCATGGCTGAGCAAATGAAGTGCGTTCAGGGAGTCGAAACTGTCCAGCAAAAGCCGAAGAATTACAAGAAAAGCGAGATGCACCAAGTGCTCCACACTTTGCTAAAGAAGGAATAAGTTATGAGCGAGGCAGAGAGGAAGCTACCCTTCAAGTGTCCAAACCCGCAATGTGGCACAGTGTTTACGCAACCCCTCAGTTGGTTCAAAAACACAAAGCGTATAACATGCTTTGCCTGCAATCACGAGTTCACTGTCGATTTTGAAAAACTCCCCAAGCTTAAGCCGTGGCTCAAGTACCTTCAAGAGTCGTAGCACGTTTTGGGTGACCCTTCGCTTTCCTTGTGTAGGCCGTTAGGCCACTTGCATAAAGAGTCAGACGAGGGCCACACTTGCCGCGCTATGAAATATGCCTTGCTGTTATTCCTCTGCTGTCCTTTGTTTGCGCAAGAATTGCCGGACTATTCGAATTACACTCTGCTACTGGTTGGACCGCCGCCAGTTGGCGGAAGTGTGGTGCCAATGCTCACTGCGCAACGGCAGTTGGAGTTCATTCCAACCTCATCCGCCTCTAAGGCTATGAGCGGCGGTGCTACTCCGGTCCATTACGGGGATGTGTTGCAATTGCTCCGAAATGTCGCGGAAGAGAACCAGAGACTGACGACAGAGAATGAACGTCTGTGGGTCATTGCCGGAAAGCCGCAGGCTCCAACTGCTCCGGTCGTGGTTCAAGTCCCACCAGCGCAAACGATTTCTCCCCAGGCGCAGGAATACGCCGCGCGCCAAGAGATGCGGATGACGTTGATGCGCTCATTACTTGCTCCAAGATCATCGAGCAGAGTGAACTACAATTACGACTGTTCGAAATACCCGGCTGCCTGTATTCACTGAAAGGCCAGATATGGATCGCAGCGTATTATTTCTCTTTGTCTGCTTCGGTGCGATTGCCTTTGCGCGGATTCTCAAAGGTTACTGCGACAGATCTTCTCACTGACGCGCACGCCGCCGAACCTCAGCCGGATGACGGATCTCGCGCGTAGCTCGCAGAAGCGATGGTCGGCGAAGTCCCATTAGCTAGATTCCCTGTGCTCCCGGGACACATGCGCTTTCATATACGCGCGCAGGATCGCATTGATGCGAGTCTGATACCCGCGCTGTTGCCGGAACCAGGCGAGCAAGTCCGCATCCAGCCGCTAGGATGACTGTAGATAGTTTTTGACCTGAGCCGCGGAACGTCTTACGATGATTCGAAGGCAACTGAGGCCAGCCATGGACATGATCCCACTTAAGCCGGAGCGTAAGGCGCAATTAGAAGAGTACGCCAAGCGGCGTGGCCAGGACCCTGCCACCGCTCTCGATGATGCCTTGGCGATCTATCTGGAATGGGAGCGGCAGGACTTCGCGGAGGCGGTCAAGGGAGTCCGCCAGGGCTACGAAGATCTAAAAGCCGGGCGTACCAGACCAGCCACCGAGTTTCTCGCCGACCTGCGCCGCAAGCATGACCTTCCGGCTAGGTAGATCCGCGCTCCCCGTTCACATGCGCCTTCATGTAAGCCCGCAGGATGGCGTTGATGCGCGTTTGATATCCGCGCTGTTGCCGGAACCAGGTCAGCAAGTCTGTATCCAGCCGTATAGTCACAACGGTTTTTCGAGTCGGCCAGACCACTGTGGCGTTCTTCCAGAACTCTTCATCCGTGGGGCGCACCTCGGGGTCGGACGCAATGCTGCGCCGAATCTTAGCATCGCTGACGTGGCGCAGCTTGTTCCAGTCCGTGCCTGCGCCGCGCTCAGCCTTCGATGTTTTGCCAGTAGGAGCGTCGTTCGTGCAGCTCCGAGCGCCAGGCCGAGATGATGCGCCTTTCCTCATCGTTTTCATCTGTGTAAACCACTGTAATTTCCAAGCCGTTAACCGCAAAGACTCGGGTTTCGCCGTAATCGAACCGGTCGTCAAACTTTTCAACCGTCGGCCCATCGAAGATCTGCGCCGCATCCTCAAACACGATTCCGTGACGAACACGATGCAGCGGGTATGAAATGTCAATAACAAAACCCGCGACAGGCGAGGGAGCTTTTTCGCTGTACATCCTTTCGTTGTTAAGCTATCGTATATTAGTTTGCATTAGCTCTTTGATAATCATAAAATTAGAAGCGAAGCGTCAATTTGGGACTGGCCGCGCTAACTCCTTTCTCTGGGATATTTTGCGTCTAAGTCGTTATTCGTCAAAGATTTTGGCCGCAGTCTGGCCGCTACCCCATGATTCCAAAAGATCATGGAGAGGGGGGTATACCTAAAAACGCGGCATCATTTCGAGAAAAAATTGAGTACTCGCGCGCACCGGCGATTCTCTTGAACACAGCATTCCGCGTCACCACATGCTCCAAAAGCGGATTGTGATAAAGCACAAACACCGGCCGCGGATTCTCCCGCAGCGATTGCTCCAGGTTCATGATCATCCGGACCAACTCAGACTCGGGCAAGGGATTGAACAAGTAGAGCACGGTCGGCTCCGCCGGAAAGGCAAACTCGCCGCCGTCGCCCAGCACGCAGTCGATGGCGAAGCACTGTTGCGAATCGCTTTTGTATCTGCTGATATTCTCTGTCGCCACGCGCTGCAGTTCCGGCAGTAACTCGATCCCGAGAATTCGCCGGAAAGGATACTGCGAAGCCATCAGCAAAGCACGTCCTTTGCCCGAGCCGATATCGATGAAGGTAAATTCCGGCAAATTGATTTTCGGGGCCAGCTTCATCAGGCTCTCGATCATCTCGCGAAACAGCGTTGGCTCGGTAGGTTGGTAAGGCGAATGAAAATGTCCACGCAATCGATCGCGCCAGCCGACCGTCGCACTGGTCGTATCGACGCGAAAGTCCCAGTCGTAGTCGACGTCGCCGTAGCGTTGCCGACGTCGCGACGGAGTCGATTCGCAAACGAACTCCCACAGCGTCGATATGAACTGCTTCACCGTGGGAAGGAATCCATCACGCGCAGCTCGATCGTGCCACCAACTCCTGATGGAGTTGATGAGGCTGGTTCTCGGTATTCGTTCAGCAGTCACTCAGACTATAGTGCCATCATCTGCCCATGCCGCTGCAAGCAGGCGGACAAACGTGTCCGCTCTAGACGGCTAAAGGAGGGTCTTCGACATCTTTACCAGATGGCATGGCTGATTCGTATGTTGGTCGCGCGGGAACGGGAGCGCTCCGTTTTCGATATAGCCCAGGCGATGATAAAACGCGGGCAATTCAGTGCGCAGGTTCACAATAGTCAGATCCATGAAGCGGCAGCCTGCGGCACGGCAGTATTCTTCGGCGGCTGCGATCATGCGCGATCCAAGGCCGGAACGTTGCAGGGTAGGCTCTACCGCGAGCAAGCCAAAATATCCGCGATCGTCGCGCAGTTCGACATAAATGCATCCGGTTAGCTTGCCGGCTTCTTCGCTCAGCAGAAACTTTCCCTTCTGCAGCAATTCGCGGACTTTTTCCGCGTTGGTGCGGTCACCGTCGGTGAAGAATCTCTCGGCGCGGAATGCGGCATTCACCAAACCCGCGATGTTTTCGGCATCTTCGAGTTGCGCCATGCGCGTATTCATAGGTTGGACTTGTACGCCCGAGGACGCCCGCGCCTGCACTAGACGCCCACACCACTACATCTTAATTAGTTTACGACTGGGAGTTTCGGCTTTCGCGGTGGAATGTAGCCGATCGGGATTCCTTTCTCGATGAAAGGCAGGTCGTCCGGAACGCGTACTTCGACGTGGCCATCCGGCATAAGCTTATAGGTGTGGCCAAGCGGATCCGCGGGAATGCCGCGCAACAAATTCGCGGCAGTCAAATCGGAGAAGCTTCGTGGCAGATGTCCAGTCTTCTCCCGGTAACGCGATACAAGTTCTTCCAGCAGGGTAACGTCTTCATCCACTTGCAAAGCGTTTAAATGTGCGACTGCATTGGCCTTTACATTTGGGTCGTGCGTGATTTGGAAAGTCGTCACCCACATCAGACGGGCCGTCTGCAGGTTCCCCGCGTGCTCAGCCATCTTGGCCGCCATGATGCTCATGACCTGATGCGAATTGGGCAGCTTGGCGCCGTCTGCGAATGCTTTCTCGGCGTTAGGGTAATCTTTAAGCTCCATGTAATAAATGAACCCAAGATCGTAGTAGAGATGCCACTGGTTAGGATTATTGCGAATACCAAACTCCGCCAGTTTTACGGCGCGTTCCGGTTGCCCTGCGCCTTCGGGTATTTTGGGCGCCAAAAAGTTGGCTCCATACTCATACGCTACGAGCAGGTGGGGATCGAGCGTGGTAGTGATTTCCAGCAGCGGCGCCAATAAGTCAAAGTGCTCGGAACCGCGCTGGAGCTTGTCTCCGAAATATTGCACCGCGCGAGTCCAGTAAATGTCGGCGAGCAAGCCGTCGTATCCCAGGCTCATGCGCTTGAGCAGGGTGGGCGAGGAGATGTAAAGCACTTCCTGGAGCGTGGCCGCATTGCGCACGCGATCAAGACGATGCAGCAGCAACACTGATCCCGTCAGACAAAATATCAGCAGGATGGTGGCTGTGATTGTGATCCGGCGCGAAGGCCTCATTTCAAATTCCGGCGCTCAAAAATCAGCACCGCCCCGCACAGCGCCATACTGGCGTAGACCAGCGCATAAAGTGTGTTGGAAAGAATCAGCTGACTGGGGACTGGCTGTTCGTGCGCCACGGAACTGATCACATTCAGCGCAGAAAAATTCGGAACCAAGTAAGCCGCGCCAGTGGCCAGCCAGCGCACGATGCCTTTGGTCATGGCCGCAAATCCTCGCAGATCTTCGGCGAAAGTACCGATTATGAATAGGGCAAATGCAAATACCGCTGACAGCAACGGTGAAGAAAACGACGAAAAAAGCAGCGCCAGCGAAGTGATAATCAGGAATTGCAGAATGATGAAGTAGACGGCCACAAGCACCCAGCCGTCCGAAGTTTGGAAGTGGCGAGAAACGTAATACAATGCCGCAAATACGCCCAACGCCATGAACGACGCGTTCACCACCAGCGTCCCAGCGAGACCGAAGAACTTACCGACAATAAATTCCCAACGCTGTACGGGGCGCGATAGCACGGTATAAAGAGTTCGCTTGTCGATTTCTTTTGATACCAGGCCGATGCCAATAAAAATCGCGATCACTACGCCAAACAATGAAACCGCCGTTAAGCCAAGATTGATCACCACAAGGCGCTCGATGCCGATGGAGATCTGTCCCACCAGAATCGCTGCCCCCGACATCAGCAGCGCGAACGCGATCAGGTTATAAAGCACGCGATCGCGCACCGCTTCCCGGAAGGTATTCGACGCAATGTAAACAATACGGTCGCTCATTTCATCACCCCCGCTACGGCTGTAGAGGGTTGCAGCTTGCGCACAAAATACTCTTCCAGAGAAGTCCGAACCGGAATGAGGGAGATGATCCGCAGTTGCTCGCGCCGCAGCGCTTCGAGGGCGGCATCTTGATTGCCCTCAAGAAGCACAGCGCGGATGGTGTCGCCGGCCACGTGACAATCCGCTCCCAAGGCCTTCATGGCGGCGGGTATCTTGTTCCCATGCCAAACCAGTTCAATTTTGCCTTCGATGTTCGCGGTAAGATCGGCAACTGCGCCTACGCTTCGCAGCTCGCCCAAATGAATGATGGCCACGCGATCGCACAGCGCCTCGGCGTCGGAAAGAATATGCGTAGAGAAGAACACAGTTTTGCCTTCCTGCTTCAATTCTTCCATTAGATCGCGAACTTCGCGGCGGCCCATAGGATCGAGGCCCGACATAGGTTCGTCAAGAAAAACAACTCGCGGATCGTGCAAAATCGCTTGTGCAATGCCTACCCGCTGTAGCATGCCTTTGGAAAATTTCCGCAACTGGACGCGAATCACATCTGGCAAGCCCACCCGGGTAAGAACTTCGCGGACTTTACGCTCGCGCTCTCCAGCGGCAACCCCTGAAAGCTGGGCGTAATAATTGAGCAGTTCGCCGGCCGTCAGGTAATCGTAAAAATATGGCTGCTCGGGAAGAAAGCCGATCTGAGCTTTCATGCGCGGATCGTTAATTTCCATGCCCAGGATCTTGGCCGACCCGGCGGTGGGGTAGACCAAGCCCATTAGCATCTTGAGCGTGGTAGTCTTTCCCGCCCCATTGGGGCCGAGAAAGCCGAAAATCTCTCCCTCTTCCACTCGAAGGTGCAGCGGTTTCAGTGCGCACTTCGGCGTCTTGCGCCAGAAGCCAACGCTGTAAGTTTTTTCCAGACCCACTATATCGATTGCAGTCATTGCGGCGAAACCGGCTATGCTTGTTTCCGGTTCATAAGAAAATTATATGCAAAATTCGCATGAACGCTAGCGGGGCGGCTGACAATCCGATTACCAAAGTAAAAAGTGTAGAGGCTCGTCTTCGGGCCGAATCTGGACGGTCTGTTAATTCACCGTACGGCTGCCCAATCGGAGTGGTGCTATAGCGAAGGGTAACGTCCAGAACAAAAAACAAAGGAGCAACGGATTGCTCCGTTGCTCCCCGGCTTGTACCCTCCCCAAGGTACTTCACCAAATTCAAACTACTGCAGTTGTGGCCACGCCGCGCTGACGCAAACCGCATGCGCTACCATCGGGGCCGCCTGTGCAAGCTGGTCGTTTTTGTGGATCACGCCGTCTTCGTTCGAGCAGAAGGAGTTCACGCCAGTCGTGTTGAAAGAAGCAGGCGCGCCACCCGCGGTGTAATCCAGGAACGGGGGACCACCGCTGATGTTGCCGAGGTTGAAATAGTAACCGCTCTTTTGAAGAGCGACCGTGGAGGCCTGCGAAAGGTTCCAGTCAATCAAGCAAGCCGCGGTAACGATCGGTCCGGCAGCCGGACAACCGGTCACAGCGCCCGGCCCAAGTGCTCCTAAAGCCGCTGCGCCAGCCCCCGAATAGCCGTTCGCCGGGTAGGTGGAATAGAAGCTGACTTCAGCCGTGTTGATGGTGCGAATGGAGCTGGCGGCGGACGACTCGTTAGCCGAGATACGCGCGCGCAGCAAGTTCGGGATAGCGATAGCAGCGATGATCAAAATAATCGCCACCACGATGAGCAACTCAATCAGTGAAAAACCCTTTTGTTTCCGCATGTGTCCCTTCTCTCTCCGTTTATCAGATGTGGTCTCAGTAGACCCAATTGCCGATTATGTTCGCATTTTAGCGGCCAGAAGCAGAAGTTACTATAGGGTGGGCTCAGATTGCTGAGGGTGGTTTGTTTTCAAGGGTTCTGCTATCTTCCGTAACCATTGGACCTGGCATAGTATTGGGGCTGGACCGACGTTTTTACCAGATTTTGTCGTCGCGATGACAAGTTTCGTCATTGGATACCGCAAAACAAGATCCAAGCATCGCGGTCCGAAACAAACAGAATGCTTTTACGGCAAATCAAAAGGGAGCAACGAATTTTCCGTTGCTCCCGCAATTGCGCCAGGCGCTTCGCCAAACTCAATCTATTGCAATATCGCGTACGCATTGCAGGTCGCACTTGCCGTCGTCGGGGCGCCATTCTGTGCAGGGTTGAAGTGGATCACGGCATCTTCGTTCGAGCAGAAGCCGCGCACACCGCTGACGTTAAATCCAGCCGGCGAACCGCCCACGGTGAAGCCCATAACGGGAGCGCCACCTCCCGGATTGCCCATCCCGAAATAGTAGCCGGTCTTCGCTGTAGCTGCCGCAGTGGCTTGCGACAGATTCCAGTCAATCAAGCATGCCGCAGCGGCCACCGGCCCGCTCGCCGGACAACCGCTCGCGGCTGGGGGACCGAGGGCCGCGACAGTGGTCGAAAAGCCAGTTACTGGATAAGTAGAATTAAACGTCATCTGCGCCGTGGTGATCGTCCGAATCGACTCGGCTGCGGACGCCTCGTTCGCAGAGATGCGAGCCCGCAACAGGTTCGGAATGGCGATGGCCGCGATAATCAGAATGATGGCCACGACAATTAGCAGCTCAATGAGAGAGAAGCCTCTTTGCTTCCGGGTTCTCTTCTTCATAATGTCTCCGCAACAGAGTGAGTCTCGTGAATCTCCGACACTAAACTTGTGGCAATCCACTGGCCATTTCCGCACCGAAGCAGCGCGTAGTTACTTCCGATTAACTCTCACCCCATGCTACGCCTGCAAGGACTCCGCGGATTAAGGGCAGGCGCAGCCAAGGAAATCGACGCCTGAACCTGACAAATTTCGTCAACATTTCGGTATTCTGTTCTGAACTTCGACGCAAAGGGCGAGCGTGTCGTTTAGTCAGAATGTTGACCAGCATTTATCAGGCGCACGAGCGAACTTGCTAATGGGACGACTTTCTTTACTCCTCAAAATAATTTCATTTGCTCAATAGGCTGGGGTTCCGGCGCGGAATGCGTCCTCTGGCTATAGCGGTCATAATCGTTCGGTACGCCATGCTTCTCGCGCAAGCGCTTCATTAGTTTGGAGAGACGCTTGCGGTACGATGCCGGCAGGAAAGCGCGATCTTTATAACGCTGCTGGTAGCTCTTCACCAGTTGGGGAAATTCCTTTTCGAGAAATGGCATGAATACAGCCGATGAGCAAGGCTTGAGAAAAAGCGAGTTAGCATAAATATATTTTCCGCCCGCCTGAACTGTAGCTCGCACCAGTGCCTCCAAGTCCCGGGGGGAATCGGTGATGCCGGGAAGCACTGGCGCACAGATCATGCCGGCTGCGATGCCCGCTTGGTTCAACTTCTGCATCGCCTCCAGACGCAGATCTGGCCGGGGTGCGCGGGGTTCCAGAATGCGCGCGAGGGCAACATCCAGCGTGGTAATGGTTATATTCACGAACAAGCGATTGTTTTTCGCGACTTCTTTGAGTACCTCCACATCCCGTAGAACGAGATTGGATTTAGTGACGATGCCGATTTCGAGCCCGTGGTGCCGAGCCAACTCTTCGAGAATCGCCCGCGTCACTTCGAAGCGCCGCTCCGCCGGCTGATAAGGGTCGGTAGCCGTACCTATCGCGATGTCTTCCCCGGGCTTGACGTGGCGGAGTTCCTGTCGCAGCAAGTCTGCGGCGTGTTGCTTAATGAATATTTTCTGTTCGAAGTCAATGCCATCTCGCAGCTCCATAAACTCGTGGGTGTAGCGGGCATAGCAGTACTTGCAGGCGAACTCGCACCCGCGATAGGGGTTGATGGTCCAGGTGAATGGCATGCGCGAGCCAGTGCAGCGATTTAGCAGGGAACGGACGGGGAGCGTGAAGTATTCGACGTCGTGCCCCAGGCGCAGCGTTTCGCCTTCCGAAGCCATCCGAGCGATGCCAACCAGCTTCGGTTTCGAGTCGGGGAAGATGGGCAGGGAAGCCATGGAATATTCGCTTTTTATTCGCCACTAGACTAGCCTTCCAAGTTGGGCTAGTCAACAATTATTTCCAGCTGCTGGGGACTTGCCGGGCAATTAGGAGATTAGAATTTTAAAACGCAAACTGTGTCTGGAAGGTGTTGCCGGTGGGTACTGGACGCAGCCTGTCAACCTGTCGAGTGGCCTCATCAGCCATTGGGGTTCGAATCCCCGCCTTCCGTTCGGTCGCTCGACACACGCTAAATCGGATGCGGCCGGGTGTATACTTGGGATGCTTGACGGGCTGCGTTTTCAGTAATCAACTGGTCAGTAGGCCTCGCTGGATGAGCGAGGCCTTTGCTTTTACGGCCGAATATGCTTCTCAGTCGCTTTTAAAAGGCTTTACTTTGGTTCTGCTTGCGGATTCGACGCCGAAGGCTTGCTCGGAATCTCGCTTGGCGGTGGTGGGATGCTGATATCCAGCTGCGTTACCGCGCCAAGAGAAGACAGGGGTTTATCGAAGTCGGCTGTATTGCCTATCACCAGCACCGCGAGTTTGTCCTTGTGTAGGTATTTCGTCGCGGTGCGAGCTACATCTTCCCTCCCGACTTTTTCGATTCCTGCACGATAGCGTTCCAGGAAATCTGGCGGGTATCCGTAAAACTCGTAGGCCATGCGTTCGCGGAGAACTTTCTCCGGCGAATCAAAATTGAAAACGAATGAGTTCAAAATCGCATCCTTGGCCCGCTTGATCTCGTCGTCCGAAATTGGATTGGTCTGCAGCCCGTCAATCTCTTTGTAAAGAGCTTGAATGGATTCGACGGTAGTCGCGCTTTTTGTGCTCATGGAAACGCGCTCAATTCCAGGGTGGTCGAACGCAGACCCGATCCCCGCCCCGACGCCATAAGCCAGTCCTTGCGCAGTACGAATGCTCTTGAACAGCCTTGAAGAGAAGCCGCCGCCGAAGGCCTCATTGAAAACTTGAGCGGCGTAATAGTCAGGATTGTCGCGGCGAATACCAAGATCGGTCATGCGAATCGAAGTTTGGTTTACATCTTCTTTCGGGACCAGGTAATAGCCGGGTTGTGCCGGGTGAAATTCGATTTTCGGCTCTTGAACCGGAGGTCCTTTGGGCCAATCGCCGAACGCCTGGCGAAGTTTGGCTTCCATCGCGGCGGAATCAAAGTCGCCGACGATGCCCAGAATAATGTTGTTGGGATGCACATGGCTGTGATGCCAATCGACCAAGTCCTGCCGGGTGACGGCGGCTACGGTCGCGTACTCTGGCTGGCGGGCGTAAGGATTATCCGCGCCGTACGCCAGTTTTGTGGATTCACGTTGCGCAATTTGACCGACCTCGTCATTGCGGCGCGAGATGGAATCGAACATTTCTTTCTGCGCCAGATCGAGTTTGTCGGCGCGGAATTCGGGTTCGCGTAGAACATCGTTGAATGCCTTGAAAACATCATCGAAATCGCCCTTCAGGCAAGACCAGTTAATCGTGGTGGAATCGATGCCACCGTTGGTTTCAACTTTTGCGGCACGAATTTCGAGATAATCATCGAGTTGATCGCCAGTTTGTTTTTTTGTTCCCCCCGTGCGCCAGACTTCACCGTAAATATCCACCAACCCGACTTTGTTCGCGGGTTCCGACCGCGAGCCGCCACGGACGCGTGCGATGCCATCAATGATCGGCAACTCATGATCCTCTTGCAGAAAGATCACCATGCCATTAGGCAATTCAAACCGCTTGGGTTCCTGCGGGTGAAACGCGGGCAAGGACGGAATTGGGATGTGCCGCCAGTCAGCAGCTTGGCCCGCAGAGTGCGGCACTAGCGCCAGGACAATAGCCATTAGCAAGAGGAGGGGTGAGCGATAAATTGTCATTGCGCTCCTCCCTGTCCGGCTGTCGGATTCTTAGTTTCGATAATTCCGACGGTGCGGTTCGTAGGAACGAAAGTTTGACTGGCTACGCGGCGAATGTCCGCTTTGCTGACTTTATCGATGCGGTCGACCGAGCGAAAGAGCTCGCGCCAATCGTCATATCGCGTTTGATACAAGGCCAGACTCGAAGCCAATCCTTCGTTGCTGCCTAGGCTGCGGATGAGGTTGGCCTTGGCGCGGGTCTTGATCATCTTCAATTCCTCGTCGCTGATGTCTTCTTTTTTTAACTTCTCGATCTCGACATGGATTGCCTCGGCCATTTCCTCCGGCTTGTGGCCCGGTAGCGGGAACGCGTAGAAAGCAAAAAGATGCGGATACTTATTCCCCGGCAGCCCGGAAAATCCTTCCGAATCGGCCGCGATTTTTTTGTCGCGGACCAACGCGCGGTAGAGGCGCGAAGTCCGTCCCTCCGACATCAGGTCAGCGATGGCGTCATAGACCGCATCATCCGGGCTGAGATAGCTGGGCCGGTGATAGCCTTCGAGATACAGCGGCTGCGACGCTTCTTCGAGCACAACGCGTCGTTCGGCGTTCTGAGGCGGTTCGGCAGTGGCGTACTCATCCGGCTTAGGGTGCGAAGGGATGCGGCCGAAGTATTTTTCGACGACCGGCATCGCCTCCGATGCTTTCACGTCGCCCACCACGGCCACGACCATATTCGACGGAATGTAGTATCTGTCGAAAAAGTTCTTAGCGTCGGTGGCGGAAAACGTATTTAGATCGGAGATCCATCCGATGGTTGGACGATGGTACGGATGCGCCTGAAAAGCGGCGGTGGTGAATTGTTCCAGCAGCCGTCCGATCGGATTACTGTCAACTCGCATGCGGCGTTCTTCGATGACTACATTTCGCTCCTTGTAAAACTCGCGCATTACCGGATGGAGAAACCGTTCCGACTCAAGGTACGCCCAGAGCTCCAGCCGATTTTCTGGGAACGAATAAAAATAATTGGTTTCGTCATCGCTGGTATTAGCGTTCAGGTCCTCGCCGCCGTTGATCTCCACAATCTGAGGAAATTCGTTAGGCTTCACATATTTATTCGCTTCGGCGACCGCGTCCTGCCAGGCCTTTTGTAGTTCCTTTACCCTTTGCTCATCACGGCCCACGGGCTTGTCGCGTTCGTGAATATAGGCAGCGTAAGCCTGCTCTACCTTCTCCAGAGCCACTTTTTCGGCGGCATAATTCGTGGTGCCAATTTTGTCCGTGCCTTTGAAAGCCATGTGCTCAAACATGTGAGCGAGGCCGGTCTGGCCATGTGGGTCCTGGACTGAGCCGGCATCGACATGGGTGAAGAACGAAAATACCGGTGCCTCGGGCCGCTCGCAAATTAACACGGTCAAGCCATTGTCGAGTTTCTTAACCGTGGTGCGCTTCTCGAACGAAGCAATATCTTGCGCCCCAGCTAGTCCTGCGAGTGTAAGAACAATGACAAGAGACTTGAACGAACGGTAGTTCATCGGACCTCCACGAGGTTGGACGTAATTGAAGGGTAGAAGTTTGAAATTACGTGGCGGGAGGGGAAGTTGTCAAACCGCAAGACATCCGGCCTAAAATGGGCCGCTAATCCGCTTGCATTCCTGTGAAACCAGTAAACGGCACTTTCTACAAGTTAGACTAGCGCTATTGTGGAAGACGATCGCAGGAAGTCGAAAGAGATTGAAAGCATCAGACGCACTGAAGAGGGCCGTGGCAAGAGATTACCGGAGTCAGAAGCCGCGCAACTACGACGAAGGCTGGAAAGAAAATGCGAGAGATCTGATCGAACTTGATTTGGAGGAATTCTTGAAAGCCCTGAAAGAGGACTACAAACTCAACGAGTCCCAACTCGCAAAGGCCGAGCAGTTTTGGCGTCAGAATCACGGTGCCTAGAGATCCGCCTCTCGAAACGATCATGCATCTTGGACTGTTCGGCAGGGGTAAAGGCGGCGAGGTGGTCTTCCAGCAGGCTTTCCAGCTGCTTTATAGCTTTTTTCTTTTGGTGGTTTTTGTCCGGCATAATCAAGTCATCCACATCGGTCAGGTCGGCCGACGAAATCAATCCTGCTCTGCTCCAGCCTGTCAAATATGGATGGCCGTGTCAACTACCAAAAGGCTCGGTCAATTCGCGCCGGCGGGGACCATTTTCGCACGATCGCTAATGGAACCTTATAATTCAAACTGATATGGCTGGCAAAGCATCTGTAGTTGAGATCGAAGGCAAACACCTGAGTTTGACTAACCTCGACAAGGTACTGTATCCCGCGACCGGGTTCACCAAAGGTCAGGTAATCGACTATTACGCGCGCATCGCGCCCGTGTTGTTGCCGCATCTGAAGGATCACCCACTGACTCTGAAGCGCTATCCCGGTGGCGTGAACGAAGAATTCTTTTTCGAAAAGAATGCTACCAAGCACCGGCCCGATTGGGTCAAGACGGTGCCCATTTGGAGCGAAGGTAACCAGCGCGACGTAAATTACATTCTGGCGAATGACCTGCCTACACTCGTATGGACTGCCAATCTCGCTGCGATCGAGTTGCACCCTTCGCTTTCGTTGGCGAAAGATATTACTTCGCCGCGCAGCATGGTGTTCGATCTCGATCCGGGAGCCCCAGCCAATATCGTGCAATGCTGTCAGGTAGCTATGTGGCTGCGCGCGATTTTCGAACATTTCGGATTGCAAAGTTTCCCGAAAACTTCCGGTTCCAAGGGCCTGCAGATTTATGTCCCTATAAATTCGCCCACCAGTTATGAAGTCACGAAGCCATTCGCGCACGCGCTGGCGCGCTTGCTAGAAGATGAGCACCGGGATCTCGTTGTTTCTGATATGAAGAAACAGTTGCGGGTGGGAAAAATATTTGTGGACTGGAGCCAGAACGATGAGCACAAGACTACGATCAGCGTGTATTCGCTGCGGGCACGCGAGCGCCCCACTGTCTCTACGCCCGTGACATGGGATGAAGTGGCGCAAGCGTTGAGCAAGAAAGACGCAAATCTGCTGGTGTTCGAAGCAAACCAGGTACTCGAACGCGTGCAAAAAATGGGAGACCTGTTCGAACCAGTGCACTCGCTGAAGCAGAAACTACCAAAGCTGTCAGGGATCGCGGAAATCTCGGTCGCAAAAAAAGGATTGGACATTGCTGCGCAAGCGGAGGACAGAGACATTAAGAAGTCAGCCAAGAAAACAAAGGCGCCGGTCCGCCGCGCGTCGCCAAAGAAAAAGTCGCGAAAGGTATAATCCGAGATTATTTTTCGTCTTGGCAGAACAAAACATGGCGCAACTTTACGCGGGCACTTCGGGATGGGCCTATCCAAGCTGGAAGCCCGACTTTTATCCCGCCAAACTCGCCCAGGCAAAATTCCTGCAATACTACGCCACGCAACTGAATGCGGTCGAAGTTAACTTCACCTTTCGCCAATTGCTGAAAGAAACGACGGCGCAGAAGTGGATCGACGCCACCCCCAACGGATTTCGTCTCAGCGTTAAGGCTCACCAAGTTATCACTCACATCAAGCGGTTGAAGAAAACTGAAGACTTTATTCCGCGATTTTTGAGCACAATTGAACCGCTGGAGCGCGCTAACAAGCTAGGACCGTTGCTTTTCCAATTGCCGCCAAATATGAAAGCTGATGCCGTGCTGCTGCAGGAATTTCTTGCGGTTCTACCACGAGCGGTTCCTTCAGCATTTGAGTTTCGGCATGCGTCGTGGTTTACCGACGATATTTTCAATCTGCTCAAAAATTGTAATCGCGCGCTTTGCGTCGCCGAAACCGAAGAGCGCACCACGCCCGATGTCGTTACCGCCGACTTTTGCTACTACCGCTATCGCAAGCCTGCATACACCCCCGAAGAACGGCGTGGCATGGTAAATCGCATCCGTGAGCATCTCGGCCAAGGTCGCCACGTGTTCGCATATTTCAAGCATGAGGAAACGGCGCAGGGCGCGATTTATGCTGTCGAAGTGCTGAAAGAAGTAAACGGGACGGCAGGCATCGCGGGCGGTACTCCCAACAGTGTCTGATAACGCGCATACTTTTTGGGTGACGTCGGAAGCAAACTCACGCGTGGTCTCTGGCTTTCTCGATTACCTGAAAGTTGAGAAAGGACTGGCGCCGCTAACCGTCGCCGCGTACAGCTCTGATGTTGCTCAGTTCACCGGATTTCTGGACAAGCGCAAGCGATCCCTGCTGCGTGCGCGACGCGAGGACGTGCGCGATTTTATTCAGCAATTATTCGCTAATTCGGTGGATGGACGCTCGGTAGGACGAAAACTTTCGGCATTGCGTCATCTGTATCGTTATCTTTTGCTCGACAAACTTATTCAGCACGATCCCACGCTAAACATCGACTCTCCGAAACAATGGAAGGTGCTACCCAAGTCGCTGGCACGCGACGAGATGGGAATCATTTTGCGCGCAGAGAGTCCGGCCTCGAAAGGAAAGTATGGCGAAGCTCTTGCCTTGCGTGATCGAGCCATGCTCGAAGTGTTTTACGCCGGAGCGCTCCGCGTGTCGGAAATCGTCGCTGTCAAACTTGAAGACTTGAAGCTCGATCTTGGCTACGTGCTGGTGCGGGGCAAAGGTGATAAAGAACGAATCGTTCCTTTGGGAAAATCGGCGCAGGAGATACTCGCCTCTTACATGAAGCAGGCGCGGCCATTGCTAGCCGGACAGCGTGCCTCGCCGCTTCTATTTCTTAGGCGGAGCGCGCGCAAACTCACTCGCCAGCGGGTCTGGCAGATGGTTCGCGCCGCGTCATCGAATCTGGGGCGCAACGCCAGCCCGCACATGTTGCGTCACAGCTGCGCAACACACATGGTAGAAAACGGCGCGGACCTGCGCACGGTGCAGACGATTCTCGGTCACTCTGATATCTCGACTACGCAGGTGTACACGCATCTGGCGCTTGATCGGCTGAAAAGCGTGTACCAGAAACATCATCCTCGGGCGAGGGCGAAATAAATGATTTTTTTACCGCAGAGTCACTGAGACACAGGGAAAGCAAATTCGTTCTCTGTGTCTCTGTGTCTCTGTGACTCTGTGTTGAGATCGGTTCTTGATTCCGGCAGCTATGACGATGAAGCGCGCTC
>Ga0185299_10003935_pt1 | contig 18656 bp, 15 predicted proteins | sample PaiPotPPA55metaG_FD_128002 | JGI IMG/M metagenome (GOLD analysis project Ga0185299, IMG submission 128002) | Iron sulfur acid spring bacterial and archeal communities from Banff, Canada, to study Microbial Dark Matter (Phase II) - Paint Pots PPA... ...
TCCGCTGGGGGCTTCGTCAATCCCCTGATAAACACCCAATTCCAGTACATTGATGTCGGCACAAACGTGGAAATCACGCCACATGTGCATCCCAATCACGAAGTCAGCCTGAAGGTTTCGGTGGAAGTTTCTTCTGTTACCAATCAGCAGAACATTGGTGGTATTCAGCAGCCCATTATCAGCCAGCGCAAGGTCATTCATGACATTCGCCTGAAGGAAGGCGAATCCAGCATACTGGGTGGCTTAATCACGAAGTCAGATACGAAACAGATTAATGGCTGGCCAGGCCTCGCTCATATCCCGTTCCTGCGTTACTTCTTCTCTGAAGATAGTAGAAGCTCCGAAGACGATGAGATTCTGGTCGTCTTGACGCCGCATATTGTGCGCATGCCGGAATGGACAAGATCCAGTTTGAAGACGTTGTATGCCGGCTCCGAGACCAATGTTCAGGTCAGTCGCGAGAGCAAAATGCGAGCGCCACAGCCGCCGCCAGCAATCTCTCCCGAGCCCTCGAATGCGCAACCGCCAACCGCCCCGGTGGGGAATGCGCAAGCTCCGCCGAATGCGGAACAATCTGCACAGGCCGGAAAGGCTGCGCGCCTACGCTTTGAACCGTCCAGTTTATCTTTGACAGCGGGACAAACCTCGACGGTCGGTGTGGTGGTGGACAACGTCAACGACTTATTCTCGATTCCGTTTCTGCTGCAGTACAACCCGGCGGTAATCAGCGTGGAAGAAGTGCGGCATGGCGGCTTCCTCCAGGCTGGGGATCAGGCCATCGCTATCGTGCTGCAAGTGGACAAAGAGCATGGTCAGGCGATCATTTCGGCGACGCGTCAACCAAACACGCCAGGAGCGAGCGGCACTGGCACCGTCGTGGGCATCGTCATCAAGGCCCTTGCGCCCGGTACGAGCACCCTGTCGATTGTGCAGGTGAACGCCAGGGACTCGCAGCAGCGGCCGCTCAAATTAGTGGCCAGCGAAGCCAGCGTACAGGTGAAGCCGTAAATTCTGCGGGGTTAAGTCTCTACACGGGAATGAATGAGAAAACGATCTGCAGACTGTCCTGCCTTAATTCCGCTTCGGCCGCCGTCTCGGCTTGACTTCTTGATCCACGCAATTCACTCAAAGCGCTGCACGGGGCAGGGAATCGGGGCGGATTCCACGCCTTCCGACGCTTTCGTTTTGCGGTACTCCGCAAGGCTGGGGTGCCGGACGACCTGATCAAACTGTGGCTAGGCCATTCGCAAAACTTGATCGACCTCTACGCGGCGCAACTGCGGTACGACGAGACTTATCGTCGCGAATGGAGTGAGAAGGCTGGCTTGGGATTTGGGTTGAGCGAATTGGGCTATAAATTGGAGGCGCCGATTCGCCCGGCGCTCGTTGCGTAAGACTTTCCTGAAACAGGACTTAGAAATGGTTGCGGGGGTCAGATTTGAACTGACGACCTTCGGGTTATGAGCCCGACGAGCTACCAGGCTGCTCCACCCCGCGTACTGACTATAGCCGAGGTGTCCCGTCGCGTCAAATTGCCAAAAATTGCAGCTTCGCTGTGAGCTTGTGTAATTGCAAAAAGAATCGCCGAGCAAGCTACCACTCTTTATACGGCGTTCCATCAAACGGCGATGTTCTGTCTGAATTTGAATGCACATCCACCATGCCGGTCCCGGTCTGGTCCGGGCTCAGCACTACTTCATCGAACTGCGGTTGCCAATCTTTTGCTTGAGTCATTGGGTCGGTAGGCACGACGCGCAGATATCCGGCTTCTTGCAAAGCCTCAATGGACTGCGGAGCAGATTGCTTATCGAGGGTATAGTTATCGATCGCCTGTCTCATCACCTGCAAATTCTGTTTTAGAGCAGCCTCGCGGGCACGAATTACCGAGCGATCATACCGACCCGCGGCCATACCGATCAGAATAAAGATGATGGTAATTACAATCATCAATTCGATCAGCGTAAAACCCAAGATACGCACGCGTCGCTGCGAGCATGCACTGATGTTCGTCTTCCGGCGTATTGTTAATCCACGCATAACCGCAAATCACCAATCTGAATATTTTGTTCCGTCTCGCGCAACACCCTGCGATTTCGAATACACATCGAATACGTTTTTCCCGCCCCAGCTCGTTGAGTCAGGATCATCCTGCACGGCGCGCAACCCCCATTCGTTTTGCCCAGTCATCGGATCCACGGGGATTCTGCGCAAGAAGCGAATCTTTTTGTCACTCGAGGCGCCGAGTTGCACACCTTTCACCAGTGTTTCCAAATCAGGCGGGTAACCCTCGCTACCAAGTTCCACTCTGATCTGATTGCGATCAGCGGCGTCCTTGTAACGGTCAATGGCATCCCGCATTTCGCGCAAATCGCGATGCAGTTCGCTTTCCTTGGTGCGTATGACGGTGAACCGCGCGATGGGCAGCGCCGCCGACGCGAGTATCAATAGAATGGAGCAAGCGATGATCAATTCGATCAACGTCATCCCAGCTTGATCAGGAACTCGCTTGATGGAGAAAAACTTTTTAGTGTTTCCCAGCATTTCCGTTTAGTATCCCACCACTAAGGTTGAACCTGCACGGTCGCTTCGCTGCTGACAAGCGGAATGGGTCTTTGCTGGGAGTCTTTGGCGTTGACCTGCACGATAGAAAGGTTTGACGAGCCGGGCGCGAGCCCCTTGATAACAATGCCCATTAACGTCCCGCTTCCATTGACGCCTGCGGTGTTGGGTTGGCGGGTTGCGGAGATGATGGCTTGGCCATGCTCCTTGTCCACGCGCGATACGATGGCAATTTCCTGCGTTCCGCCGGATAGAAAACCGCCGTGTTGGACTTCTTCGATGCTGACCACCGCCGGGTTATATTGCAGCAAGAGTGGTATCGAAAAGAGGTCGTTAACGTTGTCGACCACAATGCCCACGGTAGTGTTTTGCCCCGCCTTCAGCGAAACACTTCGCGGCTCAAACCTTATTTTTGTCCCTTGTGCGCCTTGGCCAACGCCCGAAACAGCCGCTGCGCCTCCGTCTGGAGTGCTACCGGCAGGAGGTATGGGCGCAGGATTCTGGTTAGCTGGATTTGCGGGTTGTTGAACTCCTGGAGTTGGTTCCGCAGTGGGCGTTCGAACGTCACGATCGCGCCGAACTTGTACATTCGACTCAGAGCCCGAATACAACGGCCGTAAGTTTCCTTTTGTCCATTCCGGAATGCGAACTATCCGCGGGGTCATAACAATCAAAACTTCATTTTCCTGATGGTCAATTTTATCGTCGGAAAAGAAATACCGCATGAATGGAATCTTCGCGAGTCCTGGCCACCCGTTCAATGTGCGCGTGTCATCCTTTTCAAACAAACCGCCGAGTACGTTTACTTCGCCTTCCTTCAAGCGAATGTCTTGCTCGATTTTACGCTGGCTTATGATGGGCTGCTGAATCCCGCCGATGGTCGAAATGCCCGTCTGAGACGACACCTCGACAATTACTTTCAGGCTCACTTCGTGGTTCGGGTGCACTCGAGGAGTAATGTCTACGTTGACGCCGACTTCCAGATATTGGAATTGGGTGTTCACCAACGGGTTTACGCCGGTGGCGCCTACGCCAACGCCGGCCTGAAAGCTGCCCGTTGCCACCGGTATTTTATCGCCGACGCGCAGTTTGGCAGGCTGCCCATCTACGGAGCGAATCTCCGGGTTCTGAATGATTTTTGTGTAAGTGTCAGTCAAAATGGCATTGGCGGTGATGCTGGGAACAGTAACGGCATAAGAGTTTCCGTTTAAATGCGATAATTGATTGAATGTGACGGTGTTGTTTGTTGGAGTTGCCGTGGTAGTGGTACCTGTTGTCGTTGTCGTCGTTGAAGCGTTCGGATTGATTGTGACCGACGCAGTTTGCATGGGCAAAATACCCAGATCACGCAGGCGGTCGGTCCGCGCTTGCAGCACCTCAACCTGCACAACCACCTCGGGCTTGGCTTTGTCGATGTCCCCGATCATTTTTTCCGCCAGCAACAACTTGTCCGGGGTATCGCGAATGATGATCGCGTTTTGCGAATTCAATTGATGAATGCGTTTCAAGTCCAGTAATTGGCGCAATCCAGTCACGATCTCCGTCAAATCCTGCGGCTGCACTGTGTTGGCCAGATAGAACGTCTTTACAATTTGCTCTTCGTAATCGCGCCGCTTCTGCGGTTGGTCCGGAATCACGAAGATAATATTTTCCGTGACCGGCTTCCAAAACGCCTTGCTTTCCAGCGAGACGATATCGAGCGCTTGCTGCAGCGTCACGTTGTTCAGTTCCGTGGTAATGCGCCGGGCAGGGAAGTCTGGATCAAAGATCACCGTCAATCCAGCCAGTTTGGCTACGGTTTCGAATACCAGCTTCGCATCATTGGACATCGTGAGATTGATCGGCGCGTGTGACAGAGGTTTGATCTCTGGCGGCATTGAGGCCAAGGGCTGCGCATTGGGATCGGGTGGAACCTCCGAAGCGGCATCCGCGTCGCGGTTCTTGTCCGAAATCATCGCGGCAGTCCTGCGCAGCTCTTGCTCCGCGACCGGGCTGGAGGGGTCGACTACACCGGCCCGCTGAAATTCCGCCAGTGCGGCCTGTAAATCGCCCTTCTTCCGCATGTCCAGGCCCAGCTTGATATGGAAATTAGAGGCTTCGAACCTGATCTGGTTTACCTTGATCTTTAAATTGGCGTTATTAGGGTCGGCCTTCAACGCTTGCTGGTAGTAGGTGAGCGCGGCGTCGTAATCGGAAATCTCTTCCGCTTTCCGTCCCTGAGAGTACTCGTTTTTCCCGTTTTTCGGGCAGCCTGCTGCGAGCAGGGCAAGACAAATGCATAGAGTTGCTGTACCGCAACGTCGCATGAATTCTCCGAATCTCGACTGGTCATCGAAAGTCTAACACTCGGCTTAGAGGCCGGGCAAGGAATCAGGGGTTGGCTGTCCCTTTATATAACGACCCCGGGTGGCGCGGATTTAACACTCCAGTTATGATGGTTTGTTGTGGCCAAGCCCAGTAAAAAATCTGCGAAGACCGATAAAGTGGAGGAACTGATCGTCGCGCAAAACCGCGCGGCCTTCTACAACTATCACATTTTGGATAAGTTCGAGGCCGGTCTCGTACTCCACGGCACCGAAGTTAAAGCTTTGCGCGAAGGTAAGGCCAATATCCGCGACGCCTACGTTGATTTTAGACCCACCGGGGCTTGGTTGGCTAATGCCCATATAGCGCAATATTTACCCGGAGGACCTTGGAATCACGAGCCGCTAGGTGCGCGAAAGCTTTTGCTACATAAAAATGAAATCCACAAATTGGCGGGACGTACTGAAGCCAAAGGTTTGACGGTGATACCCCTCAAGATTTACTTCCGTAAAGGCATCGCCAAGGTGGAAATCGCTTTGGCGCAAGGAAAGAAATCCTGGGACCGCCGTCAGGACGAACGTACCAAGGAAGCTCGTAGAGAAGCGGAAGACGCGATGTATCAAAACCGGAGGCGATAAGGCAGTATGCAAATTACGTTGGAGACCAGGAATTATTCTGAAATTGAAACGGAAGCGCTCGTTTCTTATCTTTTCGAAGAGCCTGACCCCGTCCAAGGCCAGTTGGACGAAATCGACCGTGGGGCGGGCGGCTTGCTCCGAAAGCTCGTAAAAGGCGGGGAAGTTTCCGGCAAAATGTTGGAGTTCACCCTGATCCACTCGCCTCAGGGTCTGAAAGCTTCACGATTGTTGCTCGTCGGTGCCGGCAAGCGTGAACAATTCAACAGCGCAGCGGCGCGAAAAGTGACCGGAGCCGCGCTGCGTTATCTAAAAGCGCGTTCCATCAAGAATTTCGCGATTTTGGCTCTGAACAAGGACCGCACTGAGGAATTTGCCCAGACCGTTGCTGAAGCTGCCGTCATTGCCAATTTTGAATCCGACAAATACAAGACCGATAAAAAGAACGACAAATCCATCGAATCAGTATTGCTTGCCGGATACTCCGAAGCGGAAAAGTCTGACGGAGAAAAAGGCTTGGCGAAGGGCCGAACCATCGGTGAAGCGCAAAATTTTACTCGCGATCTAGTTAACGAGCCGGCCAACAAGCTGACACCTAAAATTCTGGCGGAGAAGGCTGCAGCCATGGGCAGGGGAGCTGGCCTGGCGGTCGAAATTCTGGACGAACAAAAAATTGCCGACCTGAAAATGGGTGCGCTGCTCAGCGTCGCGCAGGGCGGTCCGGAGCCGCCGCGCGTCATGGTTCTTACCTATGTGCCAGCAAACGTAAAGCCAGATCTTCCCGTGATTGGCCTCATTGGTAAGGCCGTAACCTTTGATACCGGCGGCATCTCGATTAAGCCCGCCGACGGCATGGAAAAAATGAAATACGACATGGCTGGCGGGGGAGCCATGCTCGGCGTCATGCGCGCCATTGCCTCTCTCAAGCCAAAAGTAAAAGTAATTTGCGTCGTACCCTCCACAGAAAATATGGTCGGCGGCAAAGCTCAGAAGCCCGGCGATATACAGACCGCCATGTCCGGCAAAACCATCGAGGTGCTGAACACCGATGCGGAAGGCCGCTTGATCCTGGCCGATGGCATTACCTTTGCCAAGCAGCTGGGAGCCACTCACTTAATCGACGCTGCGACCTTGACCGGCGCGATCGTAGTAGCTTTATCCAATGTCAACGCCGGCGTATTCGGCTCTGATCAGGCTTTTACAGACCGGCTTCTGGCCAGTTCTAAAGCGGCCGGAGAGAAAATGTGGCAGATGCCCATCGACGATGACTATCGTGAATTCATTAAGGGAAGTGTCGGCGACATTCAAAATATCGGTAGTGGAAAAGGCGGCGGAGCCATCACCGGAGCCATGTTCATCAAGGAATTTACCGGCGATATCCCATGGATTCATCTCGATATCGCAGGCACTGCCTGGAATGACGACCAGAAGCCTTGGATGGCTAAGGGCGCAACAGGAACTGCCGTGCGCACTCTGGTGCACATGCTAATGTCTTATTAATTTTAATTTCTTAACTCACAGGGCAATCAGGATCAACACCATCCACGTAGAGCCACCCAGGTAGAACTGGTGCCGCTCGATAAGAACGAAGGCGTAGTCAAGAGACACTCTTGCACCGCACACGCGCAAGCGTGTTTTCTCCGACCAGCGGCACCCGCGAGCTGCTCTCGACACGAACGACTCCTGGATACCCGGTATTGGTGCGCAGCATCCAGTAGAGTCGAATCGCCAATTTCCTCGCTGCTGCGACCTTAGCCACTCCGTTGGCCTTGTTGTGACAACGCTGCGCCGCTTCCACCAGCAGCATCCTCATGAACCGGTTTCCCTGCTTACTGATCGATCCGAATCGCTGATGCCCTCCCGAACTGTCCTCCCGCGGAATCAGACCGAGATAACTCGCCACTCGTTTCCCCCGCTGAAAACGATGCACATCTCCCATGGTCAGTCAAACGCCATCGAGGTGATTGGTCCCACGCCTGGCTTCTCCGGTCTCCCCAGTCGCGGTATCCACCCAACAAATCTGTTGCCAACTGGGGTGATAATCACATCCTTGTATCTTGCTACCACATACCCGATTAAGTTCAGTCTGTGTTGTCAGGAGGCTGGATCGGGTTTCGGCGGGAGGCCGTTCACACGCCTAAGGCGGAGACCGCAAGGTGTGCAGCCTGGATTATAGATAGGCCCCCGCCCTCCTTCCTCAAGCCGTGGAGAATCTCACGGCCACGAACGGAGGCTTCGTTCTTGTCCAATCAACCCTCGCGTTTTTCAAGGGTGCGGTTTTTTAATTTCTCGGTTCTTTTGAGCCTGCCGGAGAACGATTTGCTGGACGGCTTTTAACCAAAGCTACATCTTCTCCGGCGCCTCGATCCCCAACAAATCCAGCGCTCTCACCAATTGCGTTTCAACTAGTTCCGTCAACCGTAGCAAGAAGGCGCGCTTCTGCTCATCCGCTTCCGATAAAATGTGATGATGGTGGTAGAAAAGGTTGAAAGCCTGCGCCAATTGAAACGCGAACTTTGCCACGAAAGCCGGCTCCTGCCCTTTAATGGCTGCTTCCACGGCCATATCAAGCGATCCGGCCAACACCACCAACTCCCACAAGCCGTTGCCTTCCGTTCCCGAAAATAGCGTCACAACGGTTTCCGGGGTAACTTCCATATTCGTGGCGCCACTCTCCGTCCCTTTACGCCGAATCCCGCGGATGCGTACCACCGCATACTGGCAATAAGGACCCGTCTCTCCTTCAAAGCTCAAGGCGTCCTTAAAATCGAACGCGATAGTCGCGTTCCGTGTAAATTTCAAAAGGAAAAATCGCAAGGCCCCTACGGCAATCTGGTGCGCGGTCTGCCGCTGCGTTTCACTGTCCATGTCGGCATGCCGCTGCTGAACTTCGCTGAATGTCGCAGCCTCCAGCTTGTCGAGCAAATCGTCGGCCTTCACTCCAAATCCCTTGCGGCCACTGACTTCCACGTAAGGTTTCTTAATCTCTTCTGGAGTTAGCTCATAACCCATCTCCGCCGCGCAACGCGGAGTAAGCGCCACAATTTCGTACGCAAAATGAATGGAGTGATCAGCCTCTTTACCGTGTCTTAACGCGCGCAGCCCCTCCGACACCACATCCTGCAAATATGCCTGGCGCGAATCGATCACGTTGTAAACCGTCATCGCCGGAGCCCCGAAATTTGGCGCCGACGCATCGCCATTCTCGCTCGCAGTGCTCCATAGGGCATGCGAGTCAGGCGCGTCAGGCCATTTCACATAGAAAAAATCCTTGCCCAATAACCCAAATTTCCATAACTGGTAAGCGATATCTTTACCAACGTAGGTCACCGTCCCATTCGAACGCACAATAATCTTGTCTTGACTGTTGGGATTCTCATCGGCATCTGAGCCTGCGCTTTCGTTCGCATCGGAGCTCTCCTTCTCAGTGGTGTCCTGTTTTCCCGTTTCAATTTTTTCTTTGGCGGGCATGATCCAGCAACCGGCCATCTTTCCGCTCGTCGCCAGGCGAATTGCCCCGGCAGCCTTTAGCTGTTCAAACGCCGCGTCCCAGAAATGCAAATGTAAAATTTCGCTCTCGCGCGCCAGCAATTCGTAGAAGATTCCAAGGCGGGCCATGGTGCGCAGGTGCAGGCTCACGATGGCATTGGCGATGACCATCCCGATTTCCGCAACTTCGCCGCTGCCTTCTTCAATGGCCTTCAGCGTCTCGCCACGCACTGTCGCCGCGAGAGTTTTGTCGGCCTCCAAGAAATGCGCCGCGCGCGCGTAAACGTCCCAACACAGGTAATCGAATTTCGGCTTCGCGGCCAGCTGGCGTACCTGCTCCAGGTTCTTCCTCTCCATGTGCACGAAGCCGATGACCACGTCGGCGACCTGCACGCCAGTGTTGTCGATATAGTTTTGCACTTGTACCGCCCCGCCAGTGTGCCGCAGCACTCGCGCTATGGTGTCGCCCAGCACTGCGTTTCGCACATGCCCAATATGCGCTGCCTTATTCGGGTTAATGCTGGTGTGCTCAACAATTATTTTGCCGCCACTACCAGGCGCTGTGGCTGCGCCTGCCTCGCGTTGAACTTCCCGCAGAAAAGTTGCGCGGTCAAAATAGGCATTCAAATATCCAGCGCCAGCAACTTCAACCTTTGAAATTCCTTCGATGGGTGACAAGCTGGCCGCAATTTCTTGCGCGATCTGCCGTGGCGCGCGCTTCAGCCATTTTGCCAATTCATAGCTAACCGGCGAAGCCGCCTCGCCCATTTCGATTTTTGGCGGACGCTCCGTAACGATGGCGATATCCAAGCCGTACTTTTCCTGGATATGCGCGCCTAACGCGTCGCGGAATCGCTTTGTCAGCTTCAGATACACGTTTCCTCAATCCCGTGATCAAACTTCACCATCTAGAATTAACACGGAAGGCGAAATATGAATCAGTGTTGTGCAAATTTCGTCGAAAGTTATGCGGCTGTTTTCCTGGTCCACGCGCCCAGAATGGCGCCCATCAAGCACAACCCAACCAACGGGTAGAACTCGTTGATTGCAAATAACTGTTTGGAACGCATCTCATACATGTATGTGCTGTACGTTATCGGGCCCACAAATCCGATCCATATAAGTATACCCAGCGCCGCGCCGCGGGCAGCCGTGTTGGCATTTCGCCAGGCGCACAGTTGTGCCAATACAAAAGCGATAACCAGATTTAAAATAAACGAGATGATGTACGGCGCGATGGGATTCCTACTGCCGGCCTGCTCCGCCGTAATATTTTCGAGCGCCATCCACGGTCTGCTGAACAGTACTGCGAACCATACCGCGCCGAGCAACCAGTAGACTAACGCGGCTACAAACACCGCCACATAATTCGGCCTCATTTATCTCCTCCTTCAAATGGCAATCGACGATCGGCGAATTTCTACAGATCTGTGCGCACGAGTCTCCTGTTTGTTACGGGAGGATGTCAAGTTTTTGAGGCGCTGGTATCCTCGTTGCATGAAAGTGCAGAGGACCCACGAGATCCGATTATTTACAGAACAGGACGCTCAGGCGCTTTGGGATTTACGCATGCTGGCGCTTGAGACTGAGCCCTGGTCCTTCGTGGATTCGCCAGAGGAACTGCGCGCCATTTCCGTGGAAGAATTTGCCACGCGCTTACGCGCTGTTCATGCCGAAAACTTCATTGTCGGAGCGTTCGAACGGAACAGCGCTGTCGGAATGGTCGGCTGTTATCAAGAAGTGCCCTTAAAACGTCGCCACAAAGCCTGGATATGGGGTGTCTTTGTCAATCCTTCCGCACGCGGGCGCGGAATCGCGAAATCACTGATGCAGGCCGCCATACAACGCGCCAAATCCATCCCCGGTCTCGAAATGCTTCTGCTCACCGTCGGCGTCGGTCAACCAGTTCCGCGAAAACTTTATGAATCTCTGGGCTTCCGGTCTTTCGGCATCGAACCCCGCGGCCTAAAAATCGGTAACGAATCCCACGACGAAGAAAATATGGTCCTCGAATTCAACAAGTAGCCATATAAATGGCCGATGTTTGACACGTTTTAGCGCCGCCGCTACTATCAATTAGCCATTTCATTTGCCGTTCTGAATCGTCTCGTGCGGCGAAAGACCCCATGAAACTTGCTTATTTTGACTGTTTTTCGGGAATCAGCGGAGACATGACGCTCGGAGCGCTGGTGGACGCCGGCTGTTCCGCGGACTTACTTCGCGCGGAATTGAAATCTTTGCAAGTTCCAGGTTGGACCTTGACCACAGAGAAGGTCTGGAAGAATGGCATGGCCGCCACTCGCGTGCGCGTCCAAACCGAAGACCAGCAAAAGCATCGTTCGCTCACGACCATCCTCGAAATTTTGACGAATTCGCAACTCGCTCCGCCAGTTCGCGAACGCGCTTCGCGCATTTTTCAAAAACTTGGCGAGGCCGAAGCGCACGTTCACGACGCGCCGCTCGAAAAAATTCATTTCCATGAAGTTGGCGCCGTCGATGCGATTGTGGACATCGTGGGATCGTGTATTGGGTTTCACGCGCTGGGAATTGAGCGTTTTGCATGTTCGCCACTAAATGTCGGCGGTGGCACGGCAAAAATGGCCCACGGAGTGTTACCAGTTCCCGCTCCGGCGACAGCCAGACTATTGCAAGGCGCGCCGACCTTCTCGAATGGTGTGCAGCATGAACTGGTCACGCCTACTGGCGCGGCCATCGTCGCTACACTATGCGACTCCTTCGGGCCACAGCCACCCATGATTGTTTCTGCTATAGGCTATGGCGCTGGAACTACCGACCTCGAAGGACAGCCGAATGTTGTACGCATTATGATTGGTGAATCCGCAGAAAAGGTGTCGTCTGCTGGCGATGAAGAAATTTCCATCATTGAAGCCAGCCTCGACGACATGAACCCGCAAATCTATGGCTACGTTTTGGAGAAAGCGCTCTTGGCGGGTGCGCTGGATGTGTACACCACCGCATTGCAAATGAAAAAGAATCGACCGGGTACATTGCTGACCATTTTGTGCCGGACGGAAGATACCGAAGCCTTGATGTCGCTTATCTTCGCAGAGACCACGACATTCGGCATACGCTCGCACCGCGCACAACGCCGGGCCTTGCCACGAGAATGGGTGAACGTTTCTACCAGTTATGGCTCGGTGCGCATCAAACTTTCACGTTCAAACGGGCACATTCTACACGTCACACCAGAGTATGATGATTGCCGCAAACTTGCCGTCGAGAAACGAGTTCCGTTGCAGCAAGTAATCAGCGAAGCCTTACGCGCGTATCAAGCCAGCGAAAAAGCTAGCTAAATTCAGGCGTTAATTTATTTATTTGGAAGCGTTGGCCGGGCAAGCCGTTAGGCGAAATATTGAGCACTTGCATCTGGAAGACTTAGGTCAAAATAGAGGAAATGGCGTCCGAGAAACCGAAGTATTACATCACCACTCCCATCTATTACGTAAACGCGCGGCCGCACCTCGGGCACACGTACACCACTATCGCCGCGGATGCCATCGCGCGCTACAAGCAGATGCGCGGATTCGATGTTCTTTTTCTGACCGGCACCGACGAACACGGCCAAAAAGTCGAGCGCTCGGCGAAGAACAACAACGAATCGCCTATCGATTTCGTGGATCGAGTGTCTACTGAGTACCGCGAGCTTTGGAAAGAATTAGGCCTTCGCGTCGATCGCTTCATCCGAACCACTGAAACGCGCCATGCCCACGCCGTCCAGCACCTCTTCCGCCAAATTCAAAATAACGGGTACATTTATAAAGGGCATTACGAAGGGAATTACTGCGTTTCGGACGAAATGTACATCGACGATTCCACGCCGGGGGCCGCTTGCCCGGAATGCGGACGCGTCACGGAACGTATCAAAGAAGAGAATTACTTCTTCCAACTTTCAAAATTTGAAAAGCCGCTGCTGAATTATTACGAGCAACATCCGGATTTCATCCAGCCGGAAGCTCGCCGCAACGAGATAATTTCTTTCGTGCGGGGTGGGCTCCGTGACCTGTCCATCAGCCGTACCAGCCTAAAGTGGGGCATCCCCTGGCAGGGCGACGAAAAACACGTTTTCTACGTATGGACCGACGCGCTCACGAATTACATCACCGCGGTCGGCTACCCCATCAGAAAGGACGAATTTGCGCGCTATTGGCCGGCTGACGTACATCTGGTCGGCAAGGAAATCATCCGCTTCCACGCGGTTTATTGGCCCGCGTTTCTGATGGCCGCCGGTCTAGATTTGCCCAAAAAGATTTTCGCTCACGGCCATCTTCTCTTTCAGGACGAGAAAATGTCTAAATCGCGCGGTAACATTCAATCCGCGCAACCCATCGTCAGCGTCCTGGGTGTAGATGCTTTGCGCTACTTCCTGCTGCGAGAAATTGTTTTTGGCGGAGACGGCAGCTTCAGTCGCGAGGCATTGATCGCTCGCTACAACAGCGATCTTGCCAACGGCTTGGGCAATCTTGCCAGCCGCACCGCCGCCATGATCGACCGCAGCTTTGAAGGAAAAATTCCCAAGGCCTCTGAGCTTCAGCCACAAGACAATGAGCTCGCCAAAGTTGCCCAAACCTCCATCGGCGAAGTCCTCAAACAGTACGACAGATTCGAATTCTCGCGCGCACTCGAACTGATCTGGTCCATCATCGCCGCCGCCGATAAATACCTCACCACCGAGCAACCATGGAGTTTGGGCGCTTCAGACGCGGACCAGCAACGTCGTGGAACAATTCTTTGGGTGACCGCCGAGGTCTTGCTCATCGTGTCGGCTCTGGCACATCCGGTTCTGCCGGAGAGTACCGCGAAGGTTTGGAAGCTTCTTGGACAAACGGGAAATTTAGCGTCGCTGGAACTAGACACTATGCGCTGGGGCCAGCTTTTGCCTGGTGGAAAACTGGGTGAGTTTCAAGCCTTGTTCCCACGCGTCGAAAAAACAGAAGCAATGGAGAGGATAGAAGCCATGGAAGATCAGTCACACAAACCGGCCGCTGCGCCGGCACCAGCCGCGTCCGCAAGTGCACCCACAGCGGCGGCTGCTCCAGTCGCGACACCCGCAGTCACGGAAAAAATCGGTATTGAGGACTTTGCCAAGGTCGAAATGCGCGTCGGCCAAATTCAAACTGCAGAACGCATCGCCGGCGCGGACAAACTTCTCAAACTTACCGTAGATATCGGCACGGAAGTCCGCCAAATCTGCGCCGGCATCGCGCAGTTTTACGAACCGGAAAAGCTAATCGGTCGTAAAGTGGCCGTCGTCACGAATCTCGCCCCGCGCAAACTGCGAGGTGTTGAATCCAACGGTATGATCGTCGCGGCCTCCGTCGGCCCTGAAGGAAGACCCGTCCTGGCGGGCTTCCTGGAAGATGTGGAAGTTGGAGCTCGCCTCAAGTAGCATCCTTTGCGAATGGAACTCGTCGACTCGCACGCCCACATCGATTTTCCTCAGTTCGCAGGAGATCGCGAAGCCATGTTAGAGCGGGCCCACGCAGCAGGAGTATCGGCGCTGCTCGCGATCGGCACCGGCCCCGGCCCGGAAAAGTTAGATTCCGCGCTGCCATTTGCGGATCAATATGACTGGATATACGCCAGCGTCGGAATTCATCCGCATGAAGCCATGCAAGTCACGCCGCAACACCTCGAAGAACTCGCGAAGCTCGCCAAACATCCAAAGGTAATCGCTTGGGGAGAAATTGGGCTGGATTATTTTTACGACCACTCCCCGCGGGATGTCCAGCATCGAGTATTCCGCGACCAAATGGCTCTGGCCCGTGACGCCAAACTCCCGATCATCATTCACTGTCGCGATGCGTGGCCCGATTGCCTGGCGCTCATTGAAGAGGTCTGGCGCCCGACTGGAATCGGCGGCATTCTGCATTGTTTCACCGGCACAATTACGGAAGCCCGTCGAGGACTCGACGCCGGCTTCATGATTTCCTTCGCCGGCAACTCCACTTATCCAAAGACCCAGCACATCCGCGATGTCGCCAGGGAAGTACCTCTTGACCGCATCCTGGTCGAAACCGACTCTCCCTACCTCGCCCCCCAGCCCTACCGCGGCAAACGCAATGAGCCCGCTTACGTTGCGGAAGTAGCGCGTACGCTTGCGAATGTGAGAAACTTGTCGCCGGAAGAATTCGCCGCCTCCACGACAGCAAATTTTCGGTGCTTCTTCCAGCTTGTCCGGCCGCTAGAATCTCCGGCCATCACATTTTGATGTGGTCGCAGTCCGGCCGCATGATTCAAGCGGTGCCAGGAGGAATCCCATCGCGCTGCTAACCGCTAAGGAGATCTTCGATCTAGTCCGCGACGATCTCGTCCTCGTGGAAGAGGAACTTTCACGGCAAAGTGCTACCGCATTTGAACCGGTCTCCGAAATAACCAGCTATCTTTTGGGTGGGGGCGGCAAACGCCTGCGGCCTGCGCTTCTGATCCTTTGCAATCGCTATGCAGGCGCACGCAGCACCGGTGCAATTCGCCTGGCAGCAGTCGTGGAGCTTCTCCATAGCGCCACCCTGATTCACGATGACGTAATCGACAGCGCAAACACCCGTCGCGGGCGTCCCTCCGCGAATTCCAGATGGGGAAATCACCGCAGCGTTTTGGCTGGCGACTGGCTGTACATGCAGTCCTTCCAGATGGCGCTGGAAGAGCGAAATTTCCGCATCCTCGATGTATTGATCGACCTCACACAAAAAATGGTGGAAGGCGAACTCATTCAACTCGAAAAGATCGGCCGCATTGACGTCACCGAGGATGACGCCGTGCGGCTGGCGACATACAAAACCGCGTGTCTCTTTAGCGGATGTGCCCGGCTCGGCGCTGTCCTCGCCGGACTCGAGGGAGAAGAAGAAGAGGCCCTCGCGGACTACGGCCGCTACGCCGGTCTCGCTTTCCAACTGGTCGATGACCTGCTGGACTTTACCGCTTCGGCAAAGCAACTCGGAAAGCCCGTGCTTAGCGACTTGAAAGAGGGCAAAGTCACCCTGCCGCTCATCTACGCGATGGAAAACGGCCATCGCGACGCTAGAGACCTCGTCATCCAAGTTTTGGAAGAAAAGGAATTTAATTCCGTGCGTCCAGAAACGCTGGTCGCGTTGGTGCAAGACTCCGGCGCCCTCGGACGCGCTCGCGATCTCGCTCACGATTACGCTCGTCGCGCGAAAGCTTGTTTGAACGGGCACGCCAACAGTGAGTATGGTCGAGCCCTCATGACCCTTCCGGATTTCATTCTCTCTCGCGAGAATTAACTGCATCGCCGCGGATCGCTATGCTTCCTTTCAAAGTCGTTTATCACCCGCGTTACGATCTGAATCTCGGCGCTCACGTTTTTCCCTCGCAGAAATTTCGCCTGATCGCCGAAGAACTTGTTAGTTCAGGAATCGCAGACACCAGCGATTTTCTTACGCCTCAGCCCGCCTCCGATGAAGATCTTGTGCGGGTACACACCCCTTCATGGGTGAACAAATTAAAAACCGGGACACTTACCGCCAGTGAAATTATGAAACTGGAAGTCCCGTATTCGCCTGAACTCGCGGAAGCGGTATGGCTGGCCGCAGGTGGCACAATCCTGGCGGCCCAGAGAGCTTTGCAAGACGGGTTCGGTTCGAATTTGAGCGGCGGCTTTCACCACGCCTACGCCAACCACGGCGAAGGTTTCTGTGCGATTCATGATGTTGCTGTCGCGGTTCGCAGGTTGCAGAGCGATGGCGACATCAAGAACGCGATGATTGTCGACACCGACGTGCACCACGGCAACGGCACCGCGGCCATTTTTGCTGATGATTCTTCCGTTTTCACCATCTCCATCCACCAGGAAAATAATTATCCGGCCGATAAGCCTCCGTCCACCGTGGATCTAAATATGCGAGATGGTGCAGGTGACGATGAATATCTCGCCGCGCTGATCCCCACTGTGGAACGGTGTCTCGATAAATTTAAACCGGATATGGTTTTTTACCTCGGCGGTGCGGATCCCTACTCCGAAGATCAGCTCGGAGGTCTTCTACTAACCAAGGCAGGTTTAAAGCGCAGGGATTGTGAAGTATTTGCAGCTGCCCGCTCTCGATCCATCCCCGTTACGACGGCTCTGGCGGGAGGCTATGCGCGGCGCGTGGAAGATACCGTCGCGATTCACGTCAATACCATCATCGCGGCCCGGGAAGTGGCTGAGAAATATCCAAAGTCTACGGAGCGGAAGTCGCAGGGGGCAGGATCGTAGCTGCGGTTTCCAGTGCGCGCCTGGCCGCTGCCGTCAGGTCGCGTTCGAACGTTTCTTCCCCGAAACCTTCCGCGCGGTAAACAACTTTGCCTCGGCGGTCGATGATGACGACGGTGGGGAGATCGTTGACTGCCAACAGGTGATCCAAACCGTCCGCAAAAACCACCGGCACATGCGGTTTAACTTCTTCCAGATACGGCGCGACTTGGCTTTCGTCATCGTCACAATCGGCTTCGATAAAAGAGATTTGCCGATCTCCTTTGAACAGCGCCGCGACTCGCTCGAATTGCGGTTCGAGGGCTCTGCATGGGCCGCACCAAGTAGCCCAGAAGCTCACTACCAGCACCTCACCTTTTTTGCCGGCTAGTGGATAAGGCGTCCCATCCGGTGCTTTCCGTAAAGTGAATTCCGAGACTTCCCGCGCTCCGGAGTTTTTCCTGCTTTTAGCAACGCTTGTCGCTTGCGCAACCTGGTCATATGCTCGCAGCAGGTAATCGCCCAGTCCTTCATCGGAACCATGCGCCAGCCGCCACACATTTCCAATCTTTTGCCGAATTTCCCGACGGGTTACCCCAGGATTCGCGCTATCCGCCAGAGCAAAGGCTCGTGCATATTGCTCAATGGCTGCACTGAAATCCTTATTCATCTCCGCCACTTCTCCCAATTTTTCAGCTGCTCCGGCACCGGGCAGCGCCGCATAACTAGATTCAAAATCTTTTTGTGCTGCGCTTTTTTCCTTTAACTTCAGATATAGCTCCCCACGCAATTGCAAAACGGAAGCGCGGTCACGCACCTTCGCCATCTGCCATTCCTCAGGACCCATTTTCGGCGATTTCTCATCCAGGCTTGTTCGTTCCACAAAGCTCAGCACCCGTCCGGCATAACTAACTGCACGGCGCAGCCCCGCTTCGTCGCCGCTGCGCTGTAGTAGTTGGATAGTGACCAGCGTGATCGACATGTCTTCAGGAGCGAGCGCCACGACACGCTCCGCATAATCCGCCGCCCGGGCCGTGTCGCGAAGCTGTAAGTTGGCTTCCACCAGCGCGCGATAAATTTGCGGGCGTTGCGGCGACTGCGGATATTTTACGAGGTAAGCCTCTAGGTTGCGGACCAGTGCGGCGCGGTCGTTTCCAGCACTCGCAATTGCTTGCTGAAGTTCATCTGCAGGAGTTGGGGTTTTTACTGGCGGGCTATTTTTCTCAGGACCCGGCTTCCGTTCTTGGCTGGGGGAAGGAGAACTCGGCTTCTTCTCGTTTTGTGCGCACACCAAAGCAGCATTGCTTAACGTCAGCGAAGTTGTCGCCAACATTATGGCGAGCAGCAAACCGAGCTTTGCAGCCATGTCTCGATTCTAAGGGATCTGCCGCGTACGGTGTAGGCTTCACTGATGGGCAGATCAACGGGATGGTCTGATTCTTATTTCAAGGCCAGACGCT
>Ga0185299_10003936_pt1 | contig 18656 bp, 16 predicted proteins | sample PaiPotPPA55metaG_FD_128002 | JGI IMG/M metagenome (GOLD analysis project Ga0185299, IMG submission 128002) | Iron sulfur acid spring bacterial and archeal communities from Banff, Canada, to study Microbial Dark Matter (Phase II) - Paint Pots PPA... ...
GCGCCACTCGGGTGACCAGTATCAAACGTTCCAGTTCCAGATCGGCACGTCGTTCTAACTCGTGGTTTCCGCAGAAACACCCGTCCGGCTCACGCCGCGCATGCGTCATATCGCCGTCACAGCGGCGATCGCCATGTTCCTCGCGCCTTCGCCCGCTCGCGCGCAATTAAGCGGCGCTGCATCACAGGCCGAATCGATCGAACCGCCCTGGGGCCTGCGATTCGCGCCTGAAGTCACAGAACATCCGTTGCCGGCAAACTCGTCGCCCGCGGTGTTCGGTATCGGCGACTCGACGAATGGCGATGAGGATCGCGACATGTCGCTCAAGGGCAGCGGCGAGATACGGCGCGATGCGACCCTTGTGAAGGGCGACGCTGTCCACTACGACGTCGACCGTAACGTAGCCGATGCGTACGGCCACGTGCATGTCGTCGACGGCTACGACGTCTTCACCGGTCCGGAAGCCCATCTGCACGTCGATGCCAACGAGGGCACCATGACAACGCCGACCTACCACTTCCATCTGACGGGTGGCTCGGGTAGTGCCGAGCGCATCGACCTGATCGATAACGAGCGTTCAGTCGTGCATCACGGCACTTACACCGCATGCCAGTGCGAAGACGATCCCGCCTGGTACCTCAAGGCTTCACGTTTTGACATGGACCAGGGATCGGACGAAGGCATCGCCCACAACGGCGTACTGTTCTTCCAGGGCGTGCCTATCTTCGCCAGCCCGTGGTTGTCGTTCCCGTTGTCGGGGAATCGCCAGAGCGGCCTTCTTCCGCCAACCTTCTCGCTGAGTTCGACGAATGGATTCGACCTTACTCTCCCGTATTATTTCAACATTGCGCCGAACTATGACCTGACATTGACACCACGCATCATGTCCAAGCGGGGCGCCATGCTGACAACGAATTTTCGCTATCTGACGCCCACGTATTCGGGCACCGCGACCATCTCGTATCTGCCCAGCGACGCGATCACCAAGACCAACCGCTATTCGATCAACATCCAGCACAATCAGAACTTCGGTGACGGTTTCGGCGCGTACATCAACTATTCGAGTGTGTCGGACGTCAACGTCACGACGGACCTGAGCGCCAATAACGCTTCGCTGGTCAACGGGCAGGACATCTTCCAGCAGGAAGCGGGCGTGACCTATAACAACGGTCCATGGTCGGTGCTCGCACGCGTCCAGCGCTGGCAATCGTTCAGTACGTCGCCGCCCTACAATCGCGACCCGGAACTCGATGTCAAGTACGCCAAGTACAACGCCGGCGGATTTGATTTCGGCGCCGAGGCGGACGTCACGCGGTTCAGCATTTCGACCGCCGACTCCACTGAAGGCAGCCGCTTCACGTTCAATCCGTTTGTCAGCTATCCGCTGTCCGGGCCGGGATGGTTCATTACGCCAAAGGTTCAGTGGCACTACGTTGCGTACGACCTGACCTCGATCGGAAGCGGCGCGCCGACGGGACAGCCAAATAACTTCTCGTTCAATGTGCCCACCTTCAGCCTGGACTCCGGGATCGTGTTCGAACGCAGCGTGCGCCTGTTCGGGACGGACTATATCCAGACGCTGGAACCCCGGCTGTACTACGTCTACACGCCCTACCGGAACCAGACCTTCGCACCGGTCTTCGACACAGGCGAGGAGGACTTTGGACTGGCGCAGATTTTCACCGACAACACCTTCGTCGGCGGCGATCGGGTCGCCGACCTGAACAGGCTCACTGCTGCTGTGACGACACGGTTCATCAACCAGGCTACCGGAGACGAACGCGCCCGCTTCGTGATCGCGCAGGAATACTATTTCACCAATCCGCAGGTCGTGCTGGAGTCGGGCGAATCCGTGACCGATGTCCGCGGCACCGACATCATTGTTGGAGGATCGATCAAGATCGGCGCTGGCTTCTCGACCGAGCAGGCGGTCCAGTACGACGAGCAGCGTGACCGGTTCGACCGGACGACCTCCGGTTTCACCTGGAAGCCGGCGGATCGCGAGGTGGTCAGCCTTGCCTACCGGTATACACGCGCCGACGAGGACCTCGAGAACGAGGCGGAGAACCAGATTGTCGCGTCAGGACAATGGCCGCTGAGCCGCAGGCTTTACGCCGTGGGCCAGGCCAATTTCGACATAGTCGCTCATCACCTTGTGGCGGGGCTGCTCGGCGTTCAGTACGACGCAGACTGCTGGTCGCTCAGCCTGGCGGTGCAAAAATACACCAACGTGTCCACCACAACGAGCGTAGCCAGCAGCGCGACCCGCGTGTTGTTACAGCTTCAACTCAAAGGGCTGACGAAAGTCGATAACGGACTGTCCTCGCAATTCCGCGCGAGTATTCCCGGCTATACGCCGCTGCCTTCGCCAGTTGCGCCCGAGTCGCGGTTCTCGAACTACGAATGACGATGGACTGCAGGATTGCCGTCCTGCACGCGTGCGGCACTTCTCTGTCACAGTAGAGGGCTGCAAGCCAGTTCAACTCATTGACGACCCGATCCTCATGACCCTCCGCGACAATGACGTTCCTCCCGCACTCGAATGTCGCGGCTTGTGCAAGGCCTACGGCGCAGGCCGCGTGCTGCTGGCAAGTCTCGACTTCGCACTCGATCCCGGGGAGTTTGTCGCGGTCATGGGCGACTCGGGCGTCGGCAAGTCGACGCTTTTGAACCTGATAGCGGGCCTCGATACCGCCGACAGCGGCGAGGTGCTGATCGACGGTACGTCCATCTCGAGTCTCGACGATGACGCCGCCACCCGCCTTCGCCGGCAAAAACTCGGCTTCGTATTCCAGGCATTTCACGTCCTGCCGCATCTGACGTTGGTTCAAAATGTCGCGCTGCCATTGCTGCTCAACAACACCCCCCCGTCCCGCGCGCTCGACTTGCTGGAGGCAGTCGGTCTGGGCGGTCGTGGCGACGACTTTCCGCGGCAACTCTCCGGCGGAGAACTGCAGCGTGTCGCCATCGCACGCGCGCTCGTGCACCGGCCCACGCTGATCCTGGCCGACGAACCGACGGGCAACCTGGACCCCGATACCGCGCATGAAGTGCTCTCGTTGTTCCGAGCAGAGATCAAGGCGAACGGCGCCGCCGCGATCATGGTCACCCACTCCATGGCCGCAGCGGCCAGTGCGGATCGGATCCTTATCCTGAGCGAGCATGGCCTGCATGCCGGTGAATAAGCCCGTGACGCAATCCTCCCGGCGTATTGCAGGTAACCGGCTCCTCGCGCGTTGGCTGCTAGGTGCGGAGTGGCGCAGTCATCCGGCTCGCGCGATAGTGGCCATCGCTACGATCGCGCTGGGCGTGGCGCTCGGTTATGCGGTGCAGCTCATCAACAGCGCTGCATTCAACGAGTTCTCCACGGCTGCCAAGAGTCTCTCCGGCGAGGCTGACTTGCAGGTGCGCGGTGCGCAGCCACACTTCGACGAAAGCTGGTACCCACGTCTTGCAACGGAAGCGGGCGTGGCTTTGGCCAGCCCCGTACTAGACCTGGATGTGACCGTGCCCGGCCAGAGTGCCGCGTTGAAAGTGCTTGGCATCGACGTCTTCAGGGCAAGCCGTATCACACCGGAATTGATCGGTGTGCCTTCGGCGCAGCGTCCGCTCGATACCCTTTCTGACGACGCCATCTTCCTCTCGCCTGCAGCACAACAGTGGCTTCACGCAGCACCCGGCGAGCATGTCGCGCTGCGTAGCGGTACGTCGACCGTGCGATTTCGGGTAGCGGGCGGCATCGTCAGGACAAGGCCCGGTCAACGTATTGCGGTGATGGACATCGCCGCCGCTCAGTGGCGTTTCGGTCTTGAAGGGAAACTCTCGCGCGTCGACCTGCAACTCCAGCGCGGCGTCGATCGGGATCGCTTCAAACGCGAGCTGCAAGAGCGGCTTGGCAGTCAACTGGTCGTAGCCGAAACGCGTGACGATGAAAGCCGGACCGATCGCTTGTCGCGCGCTTATCGCATCAACATGAATGTGCTCGCGCTCGTGGCCCTTTTTACCGGCGCGTTTCTCGTATTCTCGACGCAAGCGTTAGCGGTTGTCCGGCGCCGCGCGCAGTTCGCGATGCTTCGCGTATTGGGTTTTACACGCGGTCAGCTTCTACGCCAGATCCTGATGGAAGGGGCGCTTCTCGGGGCGATCGGTTCCGTACTCGGTCTGGCACTGGGTTATGCGCTCTCGAGCGTCGCACTGCGTTTCTTCGGCAGCGACTTGGGCGGCGGCTACTTTCCAGGCGTGCAGCCCCATGTCGGCTTCGAGCCCGTTGCAAGCGCGGTGTTTCTCGCGTTGGGCGTCGGCGTCTCGGTGCTCGGCAGTCTCGTACCGGCGCTGGAGGCGGCGCGGGCAAGGCCAGCCGCCGCGCTCAAAGCCGGCAGTGAAGAAGGCGCGCTGGCAAGGCTGGCAACGCCCTGGCCTGCGCTTGCTTGCCTCGCTGTCGCGGCAATACTGGCGCTCTTGCCACCGCTATTCGATGTCCCTATCCTCGGTTATCTCGCCGTCGCGCTGTTGCTGATCGGCGGTATCGCGCTGATGCCGCGTTGCACGGCGATCGTATTCACCGCGCTCAGCCGCTGGCGTACGAAACGCCGTACGCGCGCCACCACGACGCTGGCACTCGCCCGGCTCGCGAATGCACCGGGGCAGGCATCCATCGCCATGGGCGGCGTTCTGTCGAGCTTTGCGCTGATTGTCGCGATGGCCATCATGGTCGCGAGTTTCCGTGTGTCGGTGGATGAGTGGCTGACCCATCTCTTGTCCGCCGATCTATACGTTCGTGTCGCGCCCAATGGCGACACCGGCGGTCTGAGCCCTGGCGAACAAGCGGCGCTCGCGGCGGCTCCAGGCGTAGAGAACGCTGCGTTCACCCGCACGTCCCATCTCACGCTCGATCCTGCGCGTCCGGCCGTGGCCTTGCTTGCGCGCGACATCGACGCAGCCGATCCCGGTGCATTGATGCAGATGACCGGCCCAGTGCTTCCACCATCAACCCTGAACGGCGGCGAGACACCGATCTGGGTGTCGGAGGCAATGGTCGATTTGTATCGATACAGGCTTGGACAACGGCTTCGGTTATCCATCGGCGCGTCTGGCGGGACGTTTGTTGTAGCAGGCATTTGGCGCGATTATGTGCGGCAAACCGGCGCGATCCAGTTGCGCCTTGCCGACTACAGACGCTTGACGGGTGATACAGGAGCCACCGACGTAGCCGTCACGATCAAGCGTGGCGCAAGCGTAGAAAGTGTCATTGCGAGCCTGCGAAAACTGCCCTTCGGCACCGCGATGGAGTTCGCTCAACCCGGTGACATCCGCGCCCGAACGCTAACGATTTTCGACCGGAGCTTCGCAGTGACCTATCTGCTGGAAGCGGTGGCGATCGTGATCGGGCTGTTCGGCGTGGCCGCCACGTTCTCCGCGCAAACACTCGCTCGCGCGCGGGAGTTCGGCATGCTGCGGCACGTTGGCGTGACGCGTCGTCAGGTGCTGGTCATCCTCGCGGCTGAGGGCGGCATGCTGACTGCGCTCGGGATTGCAGTGGGATTTATCCTCGGCTGGGCGATCAGTCTCGTGCTGGTCTTCGTCGTCAATCCGCAGTCATTCCACTGGAGCATGTCGATGCATATCCCATGGTCTGTGTTGAGCACGGTTGCGCTGGTGATGCTGATCTCGTCATGTGCAACAGCTGTGGTTGCGGGGCGCAAGGCGGTATCGCTCGATGCGGTGCGTGCCGTCAAGGAGGACTGGTAATGCGTGGTCTTCGAACATTGTTAAGCCAGGCGTGGCGATGGCTTATGGTGGTGGGCGTTTGCAGCCTGGCGAATACACCGTCCATGGCGACGGAGTTCGCCGCCGTCACGCCCGATCATCCGCTTGTCTTCGCGCACGATACCGGCGCACATCCCGCCTTTCGCACCGAATGGTGGTATGCAACGGGTTGGCTCAATCAACCGGACGGCAAACCGCTCGGTTTCCAGATCACGTTTTTTCGCTCGGCGACCGGACATGATCCAGCGGACACGGGCGCGTTTGCACCGTCGCAGTTGATCATCGCTCATGCAGCGCTTAGCGATCCCTCGCTGGGACGACTCGTGCACGACCAGAAGATTGCGCGTCAGGGTTTCGGTCTCGCGTATGCAAAGACCGATAACACGGAGGTCAAGCTCGATGCATGGCAACTCGTGCGGGCAGCCGATGGTCATTACACCGTGACCGTGAATGCCGCTGATTTCACGCTGAACCTGTCGCTCACGCCGACTCAGGAACCGCTGCTGCAAGGCGACAAGGGTTACTCACGGAAAGGTCCGCTGGCGGCACAAGCGAGCTATTACTACAGCGAACCGCAATTGCGAGTGAGCGGTAAGGTCACACGCGTTTCTCACTCAAGCGACAAAGCCGGACTTGACACGACAGTCACCGGCTCGGCATGGCTGGATCATGAGTGGTCGAGCACGGTGCTTAGCGCCGATGCAGCGGGATGGGACTGGCTCGGCGCCAACCTGTCGGATGGATCGGCGCTAATGGCATTCAAGGTACGCGGTCGAAATGGCGGCACCGTCTGGTCACACGCGGCGCTTCGCGAAACCAACGGCCGCGTGACGGTTTTCGATGCGGGGCAAGTCGATTTCACGCCGCTTCGAACCTGGCGCTCGCCACGTACCGGCACGTCTTACCCGGTATCGGAGACGCTCAGGACCGGTGCGCTCACATGGCGCCTCGATCCGTTGATGGACGATCAGGAACTCGACTCCAGCCAGTCGACGGGCGCGGTGTATTGGGAGGGAGCGGTAGCGGTGAGTCGTGGCGGCAAAACCCTGGGTCACGGTTATCTTGAACTGACGGGATATGCCAAAGCGCTGAAGCTGGAAAAATAACGGTGCTCGTTGCAGGGCACGGCGTCATAAAAAAGCAATGTGACAAGGGCATGACCAGGCGGTCGCACAACCTTGCTGGCACGCGTGCTGTCGTGCGACATCTGCTGCCCAAGCACACGCGTGCCAGCCGCCGCAACGGCGACGCGAAGCTTAGTTCTTCAGGCTGTCCGGCACCTTCCCGCCATTGGCCGCAAGCTGCTCCATCACGGCTTTGTGCAACCAGATGTTCATCGATGCGGAATCGTTGGTGTCGCCCGTATAGTGCAGCTCGCCCGCCAGCTCCTTGCGTGCGGAAAGGCTGCTGTCGAGACCCAGCAATTTCATCAGATCGACAATCGACGTCCGCCAGTTCAATTGCTCCGACGTATTCGCCTGCATGTCGGCCAGGACCGCTTCGACATCCACCGGTTCTGGTGCCGCGGCCGGTGCGCTTGCTTCAGGTGCCGAGGTTGCAGCGGTTGTATCAGTTGCAGCAGGCGCGGCCGGATCGGCAGGCGCTGTGTTCGCCGGATGGCTTGAAGGGAAAATCTTGCTCAGGATAGTGCCGAAGATGCTCATGATGTATATCCCTTGGTCGACGTAGTGAACGACGTTGTGAAGCGGCGCGTTCGCCGGTTCATGCGGCCCGTGCGCAAATTACGTTCCCGAAACATCAGCGCAACATCTTGGGTCAGCGCACAGCCGCAAGAACATTGTAGGCGATCGATCGGCCTCGGATGGTGATGCACGCAACGCACGCGGGTGATCGTTTCCGAAAGACAGGTTGAACGCAGCGCTCGTTTCGATTATCGCTTCGCATCGAGCGAAAACCAGGATTATTCATGCGATCATTCGCCCACCGCGACCCCGTGCTCCGCCATGACATCAAAACGCCAGGTTGACTCCGCCCGCTTCGTACACGGTTCGACCTTGCGGCATGTCGTTGTCATGGCGGGAACAGGCGCGATCGGATTGATGGCCGTATTCGCTGTCGATCTCGCCAATCTCTTCTATGTATCGCTGCTCGGCGATACGTCGGTCGCCGCAGCGGTGGGATTCGCCGGGACCATCAACTTCTTCCACACGGCCATTTCCATCGGCATGACGATAGGCGTCAGCGCGACCGTCGCACGGCTTCTCGGTGCAGGCCAGCGAACGAAAGCGCGGCAGGTGGCGTCGGCAAGTCTTGTGTTGATGATGCTGGTCACCATGGTGCTGAGCGCCGCCACGTTGCTCTTCCTCGACCCAATCCTCAACGCGCTCGGCGCTGCGGGCGAAACGCGCGTGCTGACCCGCAGCTTCCTGATGATCACCGCGCCCACGTACGTGTTCCTCGCCATCGGCATGTGTACGGCCGCGCTGATGCGCTCTGTCGGCGACGCCCGGCGAGCGATGACCGTCACGCTGACCGCTGCGGTCGTGACCGCGATCCTCGATCCGATCCTGATCTTCGGGTTCCATCTTGGGCTGACAGGTGCGGCCATATCGAACGATATCGCGCGCATCGCGCTGGCGCTTGTCGGCCTGTATGGTGCAATCCGGGTCAACGATCTCATTGGCCGTGTTCGCGTTGCACGCTTGTGGTCCAACAGCCAGCCGGTCATGAAGGTTGCGCTGCCCGCCGTGCTGACCAACCTCGCGACGCCCGTTGCCAGCGCATACGTCACGCACGCGATGGCCAGCTTCGGCGCGGCGGCCGTCGCGGGGCAAGCGACCACCGACCGCATCACGCCCGTGGCCTTTGCGGTGATCTATGCGCTGACCGGTGCGGTCGGGCCGATCATTGCCCAGAATCTCGGCGCGGGCCGCGCGGACCGTATCCGCGAGACCGTCCGCAACAGTCTGGTGTTCGTGCTGCTGACGGTCGCGCTTGCGTGGATCGTGCTGGCGTTGGCTCAGAGCGGCCTGATCCGCGCCTTCTCGGCCCGCGGCGACACGGCCGTCATTATCACGGCGTTCTGTTCGTGGCTGGTGGCGAGCTATGCGTTCGTCGGCTGCCAGTTTGTCGCAAACGCGACGTTCAATAATCTCGATCGTCCGTTGTTGTCGACGCTGTTCAATTGGGGGCGCGCGACTATCGGCACCGTGCCGTTTGTTGCGGCCGGGATGCGGCATGGTCCCGTCGGTGTGATGATCGGACAGGCTGCCGGCAATGCCATCTTCGGCACGATGGCGATGCTCGTGGCGTATTCCGTCGTTAAGCGCTTGCCGATGGGAGATTGCGCTGCGCTAGCGAGTAAGGACAGCAACCGGCTAGAGCAATCCGTCGTTAATGTTCCCGGCGCGGCTGCAGGAAATACGGTCGCGCCGGACGTGGAGTTAAAGGAGCTTCCCATGCGGGGTGGTTAAAGGCTTAGGCACTCAGCACTCAAGTGCGGCTTGCCTTTGCATGAGCTTTGATTCACCTCGCCTGACTGGCGTATTCACACCCTTATTTTCTTAGGCTTATTCACTAAGCGGCTGCGTCCGATTGTTCATTTCGCACGGATTCACTATTCCTCTCTATCGGTACAATATTTCGATAGTGCGCGCATATACTCCATTCCATCGACGCAGCGCACCAACCAGCAGGACCGCTGCGTAGGCCATGAATGTAGTCACTTATACGCATCGGAGCACATCATGAACAAGACCCTTATTGCATCGTTGTTAGTCGCTGTTTCCACCGCCCTTGCAGCACCGGCATTCGCTAGCAGCGGTTATGGTCCGGCACCGTCGTACAACCCGCTGATCGGCGCACCTGCTTCGCAACGCGGCCAAAGCGCGCAAACCGTTGCAGCGGAAAAAGCATCGAATAACGATGCCAACACAAGCGCGTATGGCGGTGTGAAAAGCACCACCACGCAATCGGGCGAACGCGCTCAAGCTAACGATGCACGCTCGACCTATTCCCATAATTAATAACGGCTGAAGCTTGGCTTAGCAGAAAACCAATGCCCGGCGAACTTGAGTTCGCCGGGCATTGGCATTTTTAACCTTAGTGACGTTAGTGACATGAGGAACATCCAAGTTGTGAACGCGGTGTAGAGAACTTTGATGCATAGTTAAGAGTCGACGACTAAGCCAACGTCCCCGCCTCCATCCACCACAAAGGAAGAACCCTCATGTCAGAGCAAGCGCAATTTGAACTGTTCGCGTTCTGGCGCTCGTCCGCCGCGTTTCGCGTACGCGTCGCACTTAATTTGAAAGGCCTGAGCGCGCACGAACAGAACATCGATCTCGACGCGGACGAGCAACGCGGCACGGAATTCCTGAAAATCAGTCCGCTAGGGTCAATTCCCGCATTGGTTCAGGACGGCCACGAACCGCTCACGCAATCGCTGGCCATCCTCGAATTCCTGGACGAACTCCAGCCCTCGCCGCCGTTGCTGCCAAGCGATTTATACGGTCGCGCACGCGTGCGGTCGATTGCATCGATGTGTGCTGCCGATACCCATCCGCTGATCGTGCCGCGCGTGAAAAAGTATCTGCAGGAAACGGGCGGATTCGACGGCGCCGCCTGGCGCGCGTGGCAAATTCGCTGGCTCGGCGCGGGACTGGCCGCGGTTGAACAGCGTCTGGCAAGCGCGCCGGAAACAGGCACGTTCTGTCACGGCGATGAACCCACGATGGCGGACATTTGCCTCGCAAGCATTGTCGCGATAACGCGGGTGTTCAAGATCACGATCCCTGACGTACCGACTATCGACCGGATCATGACTGCGTGTGACCCGCATCCGGCGTTCATGAAGGCCGATCCCAAACGTCAGGCGGGTGCTCCGAAGTAAACACTTTCGATGGTCGTGCGGTGGCTGATGGAGCGTAGCCGCCGCACGTTGCTTCTAATATCCCGCACCGCCTCGCGTCACTTGTCCCGTTGTTGCGCCGGCCTTGCCCGCATACGCTTCAGCAACCGATGCAATGATGCCGATGGCTTCCTGAACCTGCGCTTTCGTGATGTTCAGATACGGAATCGCGCGCACGCCGTCAGTGCCGGAAGGCAGTACATACAAGCCCTTTTCGTACAAACGCTCGACAAATTCGCCCGCAGGCAAAGACGTCACCGCGAAGCGGACGATATTCGTCTCGACCGTATTCACATCGATCTCGATACCCGGCAGTGAAGCGATGCCTTCCGCCAGCAGACGTGCATGTTCGTGATCTTCGATCAGCCGCGCCCGGTTGTTCTGCAGCGCATAGAGCGCGCCGGCCGCGATAATCCCCGCCTGTCGAAAACCACCGCCGATCTGTTGCTTGAAGCGCCGCGCACGCGCTATGAATTCGCGCGATCCCGCCAGCGCCGATCCTACCGGCGCACCCAGCCCTTTGGAAAAGCAGACGCTGACCGTATCGAAATGCCGGGCGTATTCACTCTCCGGAATGCCGGTCGCCGCGGTGGCATGCCAAAGACGCGCGCCATCCAGATGCAGCTTCACGCCGCGCGCGCGTCCCGCGTCGCACACGGCCTTGAGTTGCTCCAGCGGTCACACCTTGCCGCCGCCAATGTTGTGAGTATTCTCGAGGCATAGCAACCGGACGGGCGCAGGAATCGTCGCGGGAAAGAACCGGTGAGGCACGCCTATGGTCGCTTCCACATCGCTCGCGTTGAAGATGCCGCGCACGCCCGGTAGCAAGCGCGGCAGCACGCCGGCATACGCCGCGGGTGCACCGCCTTCGAGTATGTAGACGTGGGCATTCTGATCGAAAAGAACCGCATCGCCGGGTTCGGTATGCGCGCGGATAGCCACCTGGTTCGTCATGGTGCCCGTCACCATATAGACCGCGTCCTCCTTGCCGAGCAGATCCGCCACTTCGCGTTCAAGCCGTTTGACCGTGGGGTCGTCGCTGTAGACATCGTCACCAACGGGCGCCGTCGCCATGGCGTGGCGCATGGCTTCGGTGGGTTGGCTGCAGGTATCGCTGCGCAAATCGATTATGGTTTTCTCCATTCAATGAACCCATGGAGCCAAGTCTGACGGACAGCAACACGTGCGTTTTGAAGAAAATTGCGGTTTTTTCCAACGAACCTAACGGATCGCCGTACTAGGCGGCACGCCGTAAAAGCGCCTGAATTCGCGGCTGAAATGCGCTTGATCGCTATAACCCACCTCGATCGCGACCAGTCTCAGCGCGAGGCCTTTGAGCAGCAAGCGGCGAGCTTCATCCACACGACGCTGTACAAGATAGGCATGAGGCGGCACGCCGACGGTCTTCTTGAATTCGCGCAGCAAATGGAAAGGACTCGTCCCGGCTGCGGTGGCGATATCGTCGAGTGATGGGTTAGAGGCCACGCTTGCGTCGATAAACTCTCGCGCACGACACACCGCGCCCGGCTCCGCGCGCGGCGGATCAGCTCGCGGCGCACCCTGGACATGCCGCGTCGCTAGCTGGCGCAGAGCGTGGACCAACCGCGATGTTTTCTCGAGTTGCGAGGCGTCGGAAGACTCGGAGCACAAGTGCGCGGCATGCAATGCCTGCAATGTGCCGGTGTCGTCAATAACCGATTGCCTGAAGAACGGCAAATCGCCGCCCCTGATGGGCTCGGTGCCTGCAAGCGCCATCGCAAGCCCTTCGGGCGGAATGTCGATCATCCGGTAATCCCAGCCGATCTCGGTCGCGCCCCTGCCCTCGTGAAGCTGCCCCGGGTTGACCACGCAGATCGTGCCCATCGGCATGATCAGCCGTTCCTTGCGGCCGCGTGTATAAGCCTGTGCGCCGCGTTCGATGAAACCGATCGCATATTCATCGTGTGCGTGAGGCGGGAATTGATGCGTCCGGTAAGCCGCTCGAAGCAGCTCGGCATTCGCCAACGCCGGCTCGCGCCAGATTCGCCCGGTTAGCAGGCGGGCTCCGGGTGTCAGGCGTAGATGGAACCGCGATAGGCGAAGTCATAGTCGATTGAAGCGCCGGATGAGTCATGCGTCCGTGTTCTGGAAACACGGACGCATGACCCTAACTGGAAGCTTTCAATCTAGCAGAAAAAATTCAGCGAGGCAGGGACGTGTTCCTGGCATCGGCATTAAACCGCGGTCAAGATCCTGCCGTTTCGGGGAGACCTCGCAAACGCGCCGCTTCAATCGTCATCGTTTCGTTGGTAAGGTCGAGGAAAGCCTTCACCAGCGGGTTCAGATGCTGCAACTGAGGGCAGACCGTGAAGCCGCGAAACATCACGTCCGGCGAGAACGGCCGGAATACAATGCGCGACGGATTGGTATCGGACGTGGCAAGCGGATTCACTACACCGACGCCCAAACCGCGCGCGACCATCGCGCAAATGGTCGCGCCGTACGGTGTCTCAATGGTCGGCATCTGGTTCGCGCCGGCCTGCCGCAACGCGCGATCGAGCGACGAGCGTGTGTCGTCGGCGTATGAGGGCAGGATGAGGCTCTGATCCCTCAAGTCACGCGCATGTATCCGCTCGCGCGCCGTGAGCGGATGTTTTGCGGGCAGCGCACACACCCCAGCCAGCCGATACAACTCCGCACTCGTCACGCCGAACGCGTCGGGCGTGGTGGTGGCAAAACCGACATCGCAATACGCAGACGATGCCCAGCGTTGAATCGTGCCTTCGCTGCGCATTTCCAGCGACACCGCGATACGCGGATACGCCGCCAGGAAACGCTCGATCACCAGGGGTACGAACGATAATGCCAACACCGGCGCCGCCACCAAACGCAGCCGGCCACTGCCGAACTGGCGTATCTCGCGCGCCGAATGCGCGAGCTTCTCGAGTCCGACGAAACTGCGGTCGACCTCGCGGTAGAACGCGCTGCCTGCATCGGTGGCCTGAATCCGGCCGCCATTGCGCGTGAAAAGCGCAAGTCCTGTCGACGCTTCCAGCTCCCCGATCAGGCGGCTGATGCTGGGCTGCGAGGTGCCGAGCTCTTCGGCTGCGGCTGTCATCGATCCACGCAGCATCACCAGCCTGAACGCTTCGATTTGCTTCTGATTCATGTGTGTGCCTCCCTCGGATTTCCTTAATCGACACCCGAGCTTGTCATATCAAAAATGAATAGCAGACGTTTTTGGCCGTATTTGACCGGATGACGGCGGCGCTCCTAGACTCGTTCCTGAACCGATTGCCGACTAGCCATTCCAAGCGAACCATGCGAGCCGACACACTGCTTTTTCACGATGACTTCCGCCTCGCGCCCTATTGGTGGGACGCGGCACCACCCGAAACGTCGCGCGTCGCGCTGCCGCCAAGCGTGGATCTCGCGATCGTGGGCAGCGGCTATTGCGGGTTATCGGCGGCGGCGGAAGCGGCGCGACAAGGTGCATCGGTGGTGGTGCTGGATGCCGCCGAGATCGGCTCGGGCGGCAGCACGCGTAGCGGCGGCATGGTGTCGAGCGGGCAGAAACTGGCCCTGACCGACGCGATTCGCGGGGTATCGGCGGAACGGCTTGGCCGCTTGATGGCGGAATCGACGGCGAGCTTCGACTACCTGAAGCGCCTGATAGCCGATGAAACGCTCGACGCCGACCTGCAGATAACGGGCCGCTTTTTTGGTGCCTTCACACCCGGTCATTTCGAGCGGCTGCGCCGGCAAGGCGACCTGCTGCGCGAGAAAACCGGCGTGACGGTGCATGTGGTGACGCGTGCGGAACAACGTGTGATGGTCGGCTCGGACTATTATTACGGCGGCATTCTCGTGGATGAATACGGCGGGCTGCATACGGCGAAATATCACCGTGCGCTACGCGAGCTTGCGCGGCGGTGCGGCGCAAGCCTGCACTCGCACGCAGCAGTGGAGCGGATTGAACGGACTGGCGCGCGCTTCCGTGTACATACAGCGCGCGGCAAGATCGACGCCGGGCAAGTGCTGGTCGCGACCAACGGTTATACGGGGCGCTTGCTGCCGTTTTTCTCGCGGCGCGTGCTGCCGGTGGCGAGTTATCAGATCGCAACGGAACCCCTGCCGCCGGGACTGATGGAGGCATTGAATCCAGGCCGCCGCATGATCAGCGACTCCAAGCGCAATCTGTTTTATACGCGTCCCTCTCCTGACGGCACGCGCATGTTATTCGGCTCGAGACCCTCGTTTCGCGAAATCGGCGAACGGGAGGCGGCCCGGATCCTGCACGCAAAAATGGTGCAACTCTGGCCCGCCTTGCGCGACGTGCGTATCACGCATGCATGGAAAGGATACGTTGCGATGACCGGCGACAAGCTCGCGCACATCGGCGAGCGCGACGGCGTGTTTTACGCGCTCGGCTGCAACGGCAATGGCGTTGCGTTGATGACATACCTGGGGCAGCGCATTGCGAGAACCCTGCTCGGTCTCGATGCCGTGCCCGGCGCGTTCGGCGAAGGTCCGTTTCCGCTGAGCCCGGGCGGCATGGCCAGCACCTTGATCGTGCCGGTGGGTGCTGCGCTGTATCAGCTCGACGACTGCTGGAACGGACGCGTGCGCGGCGCGTTGTCTTAGCAATAACGCTTTACTTTCAATCCACCGCTGTCTTCCCGGAGCAACTATCATGCGGTTTCGACACTTTCTCAGCCTCGTTTCCATCGTCGTTCCCCTCTCGTTGATGGCCGCGACCAGCGCGTATGCCGATGATCTGGGCACGCTTGCGCCGGGCAAGCTGATGGCGGGCGTGGACGCTAATAACAAGCCCTATTCCTACATCGACGACGGCAAGATGACGGGCTTCGACGTGGAACTGCTGCGTGCTATTGGAGCCAAGCTGGGCTTAAGCGTCGACTTCCGCGCGCAGGACTTCAGCGGCTTGCTACCAAGCGTGTCTAACCAGCAGATCGACCTTGCCGCCGGATCGATTTCGATCACGAAAGACCGGCTGAAGATGGTCGATTTCTCCGAGGGTTATCTCACGGGTCTGCTTAGCGTGGCGACCTTGCCCGATAGCCCGATCACCAGCGACAAGGCCTCGGTGAAGGACAAGCGTATCGGCGTGGTGCAAGGTACGATTGAAGATACGTATTCGGACAGCTACCTGCCGGGCGCGCAGATCGTGCGTTTCCCTAATCTGAACGCAGGCTTCCTCTCCATGCGTTCAAAATACATCGATGGTTTTTTCATCGATAAATCGCTCGTCGACGGTCTGCAAAGCAAGTATCCGCAGTTGAACATTACGGACCGGCTGGATATATCGGCCGTCAACCTGCCTGCCGGTTTCCCGATGCGCAAGGGTAACGGCAAGCTCGAAGCGGCGGTCAACAAGACGCTTAACGAACTGGTGGCCGACGGCACCTGGATGAAGCTCTACACGCAGTTCCATCCTGGCTATCCGAAGCCCGCCAGCCTGCCACCGTACGAGATGAAAACCGGTAGCTGAACTTCCGCCGACATGATTCGGAGAGCGCCATGAACGCATTCCTGCAGAACTTCCTCGACTGGCAGTTGCTCACGGGATCGCTGCCTGCGCTGCTCGAAACGGGGCTCGTCAACACGCTCGTGCTGTCGCTGTTTTCGACCTTGCTCGGGATCATCGCGGGCATGGTGCTGGCATTGATGGCGGTGTCGCATATGCGCTGGCTCGAAGTGCCGGCGCGCGTGTTCGTCGAGGTCTTTCGCGGTTTGCCCGCGGCGCTTGTGATCCTGCTCGTGGGGCAAGGACTCGCGCCGGTCGGGCTGTCGATCTTCGGCCCGAATCCGTATCCGCTGGCCATCGTGGCGCTCGGGCTGATTTCATCGGCGTATATAGCGGAAATTTTTCGCTCGGGTATTCAGAGCGTGGGCAAGGGGCAGCTCTCCGCGTGTCAGGCGCTTGGCATGACGTACTGGACTGCCATGCGTCATGTGATCGTGCCGCAAGGCGTCCGGCGCATCCTGCCCGCACTTGCGAACCAGTTCATTTCGATCGTCAAGGATTCAAGCCTCGTTTATTTTCTCGGCTTGCTGACCTCGCAGCGCGACCTGTTCACGATTGGACAGAACACGTCGGTGAACACGGCGAACCTGTCGCCGCTAGTCGCGGCCGGCCTCGTCTACTTGCTGATTACCGTGCCACTCACGCATGCGATCAATCATATCGACCGCTGGACTAACCGGCATTCAAATCCGCGTTACGGCGGCGCAAGCGCCACCACTCGTAAGCAGCTTAAGCGCCAGGCCGCAGCAGCCCGCGCGGGCATGGCCGAACAACACAACTAAAGCCAGGGAATAACAACGTATGGGACCACCAGTCGAGACCGTCGCCCACGACACCACCCTGCCGGACGAAGTGGATGTCGTGGTGGTAGGCGGCGGGATCATCGGCGTAAGTACGGCGCTGTATCTGAGCGATAAAGGCTTGCGTGTCGCGGTATGCGAGAAGGGGCATATAGCGGGCGAGCAATCCAGCCGCAACTGGGGCTGGGTGCGTGTCACGCATCGCGACATGCGCGAGTTCGAGCTGAGTATCGAAAGCCTGAAGCTGTGGCGAACGCTCGACCAGACGCTCGGCATCGATACCGGTTTCAAGCAGTGCGGCATCCTGTACATGGCCAATGACGACACGAAGATGGAAGGTCATCGCGTGTGGCTAGAGAAGGCACGAGCGTTCGCTGGCCGCGATGCATTCGATACCCGCGAAGTCGATCCCAAGACCGTCGCCGGTTTGCTGCCGGGCGCGACGAAGGCATTCAAAGGCGGCTTGTACACGCCGGGCGATGGCCGCGCCGAACCGCAGAAAGCCACGCCGGCGATAGCGAATGCGCTGCGCAAACGCGGCGTGAAAATCCTGACGCCCTGCGCGGTGCGTGGTGTAGAAACAAGCGCGGGCCGAGTCAGCGCTGTCGTCACCGAGCTGGGTACGATTCGCTGCAAGAGCGTCGTGGTCGCAGGAGGCGCTTGGTCGCGGCTGTTCTGCGGGAACCTGGATATCAACGTGCCGCAGTTGATGGTGAAGGCCTCTGTATTGCGGACAGCACCCATTGAAGGTGGCCCCGCAGTGAGCGCAAGCAATAAGGAATTCGCGTTCCGCAAGCGCGCGGACGGCGGTTATACGATTGCGTTCGGCTTTCGTACGTACACGGATATCACGCCCGACAGCTTCCGTCTGTTGCCCAAATATATCCCCGCACTGAAGAGTCAACTGGGCGCATTGAGGATTGGAATGGGCGCGCGTTTCTTCGATGAGCTACGTCGGCCGCGTCATTGGGCACTCGATAAACGGACTGCCTTCGAGGACGTCCGCACACTCGATCCCGAGCCTGTTTCAGCTTATACCGATGCCGGCTTGCGTGAGTTCGTAAAGGTCTTTCCGCACCTGAGCGGCGCGCGCATCGCGCAGCGCTGGGCAGGTCTCATGGACGTCACGCCGGATGCTATTCCCGTGATATCGGGTGTCGAAAGCGTGCCGGGACTTTTCATCGGCACGGGGTTTTCGGGGCATGGTTTTGGCATTGGTCCAGCCGCGGGGAAGCTGATGGCGGATCTGGTCACCAACGATAAGCCGCTGGTCGATCCACACCTGTTCCGGCTAAGCCGTTTCAGGGACGGCACGAAGATTGTTATCGACGCGGGTTTTTAAGGATCTCGATAGTGAACAAGGTAGCGATGATCTCCGGCGCGAATCGCGGCATCGGCCTCGCGGTGGCGACGGAATTGCACCGGCGTGGTTATCGGTTGTCGCTGGGGATGCGTGATCCTTCGTCGGCGCAGATTCCATTCGATGCTTTCAAGTTCGCTTATGAAGCGCGCGATCCGCTAAGCGGACGCCGCTGGGTCGATGCGACCGTCGAGCATTTTGGCGGTATCGACGTCTTGATCAGCAACGCGGGAGTCTGCACGCACATCACGCTCGAGGAAGGCACCGACGAACTGCTGGAAGAGACACTCGATATCAACGTGAAGGCGCCCTTCCGTCTGATCCAGGCAGCGT
>Ga0185299_10003938_pt1 | contig 18653 bp, 12 predicted proteins | sample PaiPotPPA55metaG_FD_128002 | JGI IMG/M metagenome (GOLD analysis project Ga0185299, IMG submission 128002) | Iron sulfur acid spring bacterial and archeal communities from Banff, Canada, to study Microbial Dark Matter (Phase II) - Paint Pots PPA... ...
CGACTTGTGGCCGCCCTCTTCCGAGCCGATGGCCCAGGGGCTGCCGGGCTCATCGGGGCCGGCGGTGGTCGAGTTGTTCGCCCCCTTTCGATTCGTGTGCCCGATGGGGTGGATGGGCGGCAGGTAAAGCACGTCGAATCCCATCTCCGCGATCTCGGGCAAGCGGCGTTCCACATCGGCGAAGGTCCCATGACTTCCGGGATTCCCGGCCGAGCGGGGGAACAGTTCATACCATGCCGAGAACCGCGCACGTTCCGGGTCGACGGTGACGGCGAGCTCCCTCGAGTAGGTCACGGCCAGGCTCTTGTCCACATAACGGTCCATGAGCTGCGCCAGCTCGCCACCAAGCGCGGAGGCCGCGGTGGCGCGCCCTTTTCGCATCGTGGCCGAGTAGGCCTGCAGCCGGTTGGAGTCCGAGCCGTCGGCGCGCGCGGACGCCGCCTCGATCAGGCGGGCCGCGACCTCGAGCTCCTGGGTGATGTCCTGGCCGGCTTCGACCCGCTTGGCGAACTGCCGGCTCCACGTCTCGAAGGCGTCAACCCAGCCCTGCACCGTGTAGAAGTACCGGCCGAGCTCGCCGACCATGAACTCGCCTCTCCACCGGTCGTTGACCACGGGAACCATCGGCACGTCGTTCCAGAGCTTCGAGGACTCGTGCCGCCACCGCAGCACGCAGGCCAGGGCGTCATGGCCATCCGCGAAAACATCGGCCTCGACGGTCACCCGCTCGCCCAGCGACCGCTTGGCCGGAAAGCTGCCGCCGTCGATCTCGGGGGTCACCTTTTCAATCACGACACGGCGCCGCCCATCGCCGGCCCGGTCGGGCGTGATCGAGGGCAGGACGGTCGGGCGCTCGAGTCGCCGCTTCACCGGTGCGCGGGCCACATATTGAATCGTGCCATGATTCGACAGGGTGCTGAAATCCATCGATCCGGCCACAGGCCGGGAGCTGGCAACATTCCCTGAGCTGGACGCCGCCGCGATCGAGGCCGCCATTGGGCGAGCCTGGGCCGGCCGGCACGCCTGGCGCGACGCCGGCGTCGACGTGCGCTCCCAGATGTTGCGCTCGGTCGCGGGCGTGCTGCGAGCGGACAAAGCGCGATACGCCGCCTTGCTCACGTCGGAGATGGGCAAGCCGATCGTGGAGGCGGAAGGGGAGGTCGAGAAGTGCGCGTGGACGGCGGCCTGGATCGCCGACCACGCCGCCACGCTGCTCGCTGATGAACCCGTCGACAGCACCGGCTCCGAGAGCTACGTCAGGTTCCAACCGCTTGGCGTCGTGCTGGCCGTCATGCCCTGGAACTTCCCGTTCTGGCAGGCGTTTCGCGCGGGGCTGCCGGCCCTAGCGGCAGGGAACGTGATGCTGCTCAAGCACTCGTCGAACGTCCCGCAATCGGCCCTGGCCATCGAGGAGGTGTTCCGCGAAGCCGGCGTGCCCGAAGGTGTCTTCCAGACGCTGATGATCGGCTCGGGCGCCGTCGATAAGATCATCGCCGACCGGCGGGTCGCGGGCGTCACGCTCACGGGTTCCGAGGCGGCCGGGTCGCTGGTGGCGGCCACAGCCGGCAAGGCGCTCAAGAAATCGGTGCTCGAGCTCGGAGGATCGGACCCGTTCATCGTCCTCAAGGACGCCGACGTCGCAACCGCGGCCACGGTCGCCTGCCGCGCCCGCAATCAGAACAACGGACAGAGCTGCATCGCCGCCAAGCGCTTCATCGTCGAAGAGCCGGTGGCGGATGAGTTCGAGGACCGGCTGGCGAAGGCCGTCGGTGCGCTGAAGGTTGGAAACCCGATGGATCGCGGCAACCAGGTCGGGCCGCTGGCTCGGGAGGACCTGGTCGAGGAGCTCGAGCGCCAGGTCACCGATTCGGTGCGCCTGGGCGCGCGTGCCCTGACCGGTGGGAAGCGCCTGGACGGCGGCGGCTATTACTTCGAGCCTACGGTCCTCGCCAACGTCCGTCCCGGCATGCCGGCGTACCACGAGGAGACATTCGGCCCGGTCGCATCCGTGATCCGGGTCAAAGACTCAGAGGACGCGCTGCGCGTGGCCAACGACACCGACTTCGGTCTTGGATCAGCGATCTGGACCTCCGACGTCGAGCTCGCCAAGAAGCTGGCGGAACGGGTGGAAGCGGGCCTGGTCTTCATCAACGGAATGGTCGCTTCAGACGCACGCCTACCGTTCGGCGGCGTAAAACGCTCAGGCTACGGCCGCGAGCTGGGCTCATACGGCCTAAAAGAATTCGTAAACATCCAGACAGTGTGGGTAGGTCCAGCCAAATAAGACTCCCCCTCTCTCCGCAGGGGAGAGGGCCGAGAAAGAAGTTATGCGATAGCCGCGGCCGGCGCCACCCCAGTCTTCGCAGCTCTCCTCTTGTTGGCCGCCAGGTGCTTGCGAGCGAGCACCGAGTAGCTCTCGCGCAGCGCTGTGTCCGGATCCAATCCAAGGCTGCGCGACATCTCGGGCAGCACGGCAACCGGTCCCTCGAGCTCGACGAACCATCCGAACTCGAGCACGTCGAGCGTGATGGCGACGCCGTCGAGGTTCCACATGGTCCGGTGCTTGGGGTAAGACCACGCGACCTGGAACCCGAGCTGCATCAGCAGATCAAGCGCCGCGTGCGCGTCCGAGACGCCGATCTCGGTTTCTTCGCGGATCTTGACCCGACCCTCGAACTTGGCCGGGCCCTTCGCGGTGAGCACGCCGCGGGGCCCACCGTCCAGCACCCTGAGCCTCAGGGTCGTCGTGCGCGTTGACTTGCCCGGGCCGTTGAACCGGTAGTTCTCCTCGCGATACCGGCCTTCGAGGTGTGCTCCCCGCTTGCGCAGCATGGCGCGCAGCCTGGAATGGTCAATGGGCGCGGACACCTGGAACTTGAGCTCCGACTCGATGCTGCGATCACGAAGAGGCCGTCGTGCGGCCCGCGGAGCCATTGCGCCGAGAGAGTAACCCGCACGGGACTGTCCAATGCGGGTTTCAACTTGGCGCGATGCCCGCATCGGACTGTTGAATGCGGGTTATGCGGCCGTTTGTTTTCTGATCCGGTACAGCGAGCTCACCACCGCGGTGCACTCGTTCTCGACGTAATCCAGGCCCGCTTCCTCGGCGATCCGCCGCGCCTCGGCCGAGCGGATGTCGAGCTGCAGCCACAGCGCCCTCGCGCCCACAGCGACCGCCTGGCGGGCGATCTCGGGCGCGTCCTGAGCCGGCCGGAACACGTCGACCAGGTCGATCTTGAATGGCACCTCGCTCAACGAGCGGTAGACCCGCTCGCCGAACAGCTCATCGGCAAACGGGTTGATCGGGATGATCCGAAAACCGCGCTGCTGCAAGCCAATCGGAACCGAGCCACCGGCCTTGTTCGGATCGCGCGAAGCGCCCACCACAGCGATCGTGGTCGCCCTCTCGAGAATCTCGTGGGAGCTGCGTGCCATCCCCAATGGCAAGCCTCTGGATTGTGCGGTTATTCCTGAGATACCCACCTGCCCGCCCAAAGGTCCGGCGCCTAATTCACCTCCCCGCCATGCGGGGAGGTCGGGCGCCGCTCGCGGCGCCCGGGTGGGGCGAAACGGCCCTTGCAGGGGTCTATTCTTGCCACCAGGTGGCCACGCAAGCCGACTTCAAAGCCATGGTCCTGGAATCTGTCAGGCGCTCGGCGGCCGAAGGCCGGTCGCCCCGCCGTGGAGAGGTGCTGCTCATTGGCCAGGCAGCCTCCCACGGCTTGATCAGGCTGCGGATACCGCGGCGATACAGGTTGTTCGATACGTGGATGGTTCGGGGCTTCATCAAACAGAAGTCGCTCGAGCAGTTGGGAATCGTGGTCGCAAAAGATGTCCTGGAAGGCCAACCAGACCAGTTTGTGCTGAGCCTCGTGAACCGCGGCGACCCTGAAGTCGAGGCCGGCAGCCTCGATCCAAAGGTCGAGCGGTTGAGCCAAATCGCGCGACAGGAATGGCTTGGGATCCGGCCGCCCATGCTCTCTCTGTTGGGCCGCCCCTGGCCCATCGCCCTACTGGTCGTCGCGCTTGCGCTAGACCTCGTCCTGGGTCTCGAGAGGATCGGATTGGTGCTGGCCGGGTATTACATCTGGTTTCCCATCATCCCTCCCATATCCTCAGAGGTCCTCTATGTCGCCTACCTGGTCCTGGTGGCAGTGACCGCATTCGCACTGTGGGGCCGGCTGAAGGCCGGCTACAGCCTGGCTTTGACGGTGGCCGCCGTCCAGTTGATCCGCTCGATCGTCGTTACCATCGCGTCGACGCAGTCGGCAAGCATCGAGAGCATTGCCTGGTACCTGCTCGGCGCCTGGCTCTTTCCAGCAGTCATCCTGATCAGCCTTGGACTCGTGTACTGGGAAGGGAGAAAGCGCGCTTAGCCCTGAACCCCGAGCAGTGGCTGGCCTGCGGCGTAGCGCCGGATCTGCTCGCCGGCGAATCGGTAGGCGCGGCGCTCCCAACGGGCGACAGTACCGGCGATGTGCGGCGTGATGAGCACGTTCGGCTCCTTCCACAAGAGATGGTCGGCGGGGAGTGGCTCTGGGTCGGTCACATCGAGCGCGGCCCTGATCCGGCCGCTCCTCAGCGCGTCGAGCAGAGCATCGGTATCGACTGTCCCCCCGCGCCCGGCGTTGACGAAAATCGCACCCGCCTTCATCTGCGAAAAGAATCCCCCATCGACAAACTTCCGCGTCGCCGGCGTGAGCGGCAGCAGATCGACGACGACATCCGCATCGGGCAGCAGCCGGGGCAGCGCTTCAGCCGTCGCGGCGTCTGGGCGCGCGTGCCGTGCGATTCCGACCACGCGCACGCCAAACGGCGCGAGCCGCAGGGCAAGAGCTTTTCCGATCGAGCCGTAGCCCAGCACCAGCACGGTGCTGCCTTCGAGGTCGTCGATCGGGTGGTTCGAAAAGTCAGCAGGCTCTGCCAGGTCGCGCTTCCATTCCGCCCGGCGCTGCAGCTCGCCGAACTCGGGCAGATGCCGGCGCAGGGCGAGGATGACGGCCACGACCCATTCGGACACCGAAGTGTCATGCACGCCGGCGGCGTTGCAAAGCATCACGCCAGGCGGGATCTGAGGCAGCAGGTTGTCCACCCCCGCGCTGAACGACTGCACGACGCGGAGTCCTGGCAGCTGTTCGAAGATCAACGGCACATCTCCGGCGAATTCGGGACCGAGCACCATCATCTCCACATCCGGAGCGGGTGTTGCGACGAGCTCAACACCCTCAGGCATCGGTCCCATCTCCGTGCGGAGAGGCGAGTCCGGGACCAGCACTCTCACGCGAATGTGGTCGGTTTGATCAGCCCGAAATTCGGGTCAGGCGGACGATCGGGATCTCGCGATCCGTCTTTTTCTGGTAGCCCGCATAGCGCGGTGAGACCGCCGCGACGCGAGCGAGCGCCTCTTCGCGCTCGCGACCCGTCAGGCAATCGCCGCGCACTTTCATCTTTCGGGCGCCCACCTCTAGCCAGATGTCGTCCGGGTTCTTGACCATGTTGTTGAACCAGGCCGGGTTATCTGCGGCTCCACTTTTAGAAGCGACGACGAGCCACGCATCGTCTCCATCCGCAAAACCGCCGAGCGTCGCGGTTCGCTCCTGGCCCGACCTCGCTCCTTTCGTGGTGAGCAGAACGACCGGAAATCCCATCATCGTGCTCATCCGGTTTTTCCCGCCACTCCGCCGGTACGACTCGATGCCCCTTTTCATCATCGGCTCGAAGAGCTTCTGCAGCCACTTCCCGCCTGGCATCTTGGTGCCGTACGTCCCGTTGGGCGTCGCGTTGATCGGCATCTAGGCCGCCTGGCTCTTGGCCGTGGCCAAGGGCTCGAGCGCGAACTCGAGCACCTCACCCACGCGGCTTGCAAAGTGGAACGTCATCTTCTCGCGCACGCTCTGCGGCACGTCGTCGATGTCCTTCTCATTCCTCTTGGGCAGGATGACCTCGGTCAGTCCCATCCGGTGTGCGGCCAGCACCTTCTGCTTGACGCCGCCGATCGGCAGCACCAAACCCTGCAGCGTGACCTCTCCGGTCATCGCCACCGTGCTCCGCACCGGCCGTCCGGTGAGCAGGCTCACGATCGCGGTCGTCATCGTCACGCCGGCCGACGGGCCGTCCTTGGGCACGGCGCCCTCGGGCACGTGGATGTGGAACGACTTGTCGGCGGCGCCCTTCTCGATCTTCAGCTCGTCGGTGTGCGAGCGGACGTAGGAGATCGCGATCTGTGCGGACTCCTTCATCACGTCGCCCAGCTGGCCGGTCAGGATGACCGAGCTGCCGTGCCCGTTGGTGTCGGTCGCGGTCGCCTCCACGAAGAGGACGTCCCCGCCTGTACCAGTCACCGCGAGACCTGTGGCCACGCCTGGCACGGAGGTGCGAGCAGCGACCTCGTTGTCGAACCGAGGCTTGCCCAGGAACTCGCGCACGCGCTCGACGGTGATGTTCACCGGCGGTGTCAGCGCCTTGGTGGCGACCTTCGTCGCGACCTTTCGCGTGATCTTGCCCAGCTCGCGCTCCAGGTTGCGGACGCCCGCCTCCCGGGTCTGCTCGGTGATCACTTTCATGATCGCGTCCTCGGTGACCGTCACCTCGTCCGGGTTCAGCCCGGCCTGCTTGACCACGCGCCGGAGCAGGTGGTCGCGCGCGATGGCGACCTTCTCCTCCTCGGTGTAGCCGTCGAGGCGGATCAGTTCCATGCGGTCCAGCAGAGGAGCCGGGATCGTCTCCGAGACGTTGGCCGTCGGGATGAAGAGGACCTCTGACAGGTCCAGGTCGACCTCGAGGTAGTGGTCGCGGAACGTGTTGTTCTGCGCCGGGTCGAGGACCTCGAGCAGGGCGGCCGACGGGTCGCCCCGCCAGTCGTTGCCGACCTTGTCGATCTCGTCCAGCATGATCACGGGGTTCTTAGTGCCGGCCTCTTTGAGGGCGCGCACGATGCGGCCCGGAAGGGCGCCGACGTACGTGCGGCGGTGGCCGCGGATGTCAGCCTCGTCGCGAATGCCGCCGAGCGAGACGCGCGTGAACTTGCGCCCGAGCGCGCGGGCGACCGACTCGCCGAGCGAGGTCTTGCCCACGCCGGGAGGTCCGACCAGGGTGATGATCGCGCCCGATCCGCGGCCGCCGAGGACCTCGAGCCCGCGCTCCTTGCGCAGCTTGCGCACGGCCAGGAACTCGATGATGCGGTCCTTCACGTCGGAGAGACCGGTGTGGTCCTCGTCCAGGATCCGGCGAGCCTCGACCAGGTCGTAGTTGTCCTCGGAGCGCACGTTCCAGGGGATGTCGAGCATCCAGTCCAGGTAGGTGCGGATCCATCCGTACTCGGGGTTCTGCTCGCTGGTCCGCTCCAGGCGGTCCAGCTCGCGGTTCACCTCGGTCAGGACGCCTTCCGGCATCTCGGCCTTGGCGACCCTTTCGCGGTACGTCGACACGACGTCGCTGCCGCCTTCGTTCAGCTGCTTCTTGATGGCTTCGAGCTGCTGGCGGAGCAGGAACTCCCGCTGAGTCTTCTCCATGCCCTCGGCCACATCGCTGCGGATCTTCTCCTTCAGCGACGCGTCGGCCAGGATGGACTTCGTCCACTTGATCAGCTGGGTCAGCCGCTGCTCGAGGTCGATGGTCTCCAGGACCTCCAGCTTCTGCTCCGTGCTCAGGTCCGGCGAGTAGCCGGCCAGGTCGGCCAGGTGGCCGGGGGTCTTCGCGGCGCGCAGGAATTGCACGACCTGCGGGACGCCCCTGGACTCGACCAGGTTCTCCAGCAGGGCGCGGTACTCGCGGGCCAGCTCCAGGGAGGCCTCGGTCGGGGGATCGGGGTCGGCGATCGGGTCGGCCTGCACGAACAGGGCGCCTCCGATGTCGGCCTGGCCGCCGCCCAGGCGGGCGCGGTAGTCGCCGCGGATCATGAACGCCTCGGCGCCGGTCGGGAGCTCGGCGGACTCGCCCAGGCGGCCGACGGTGCCGATGGAGCCGAATTTGCCCTCGATGCGGGGCACGAGGAGGATCATGCGGCTGCCCTGGCGGGCGGCTTCGATCGCTGCCTTCTGGTCATCTCCCTCGACCGCGAGGGTGACCGTCATGTGGGGGAGGACGACGACGTCGTCCATGGGGAGGACTGGGAGTAGCTCGGACTTCGGTGTTGCCATGTCGAAGAAACGTTTACCCAGCCCAAGCAATTCCCAATCCTGGCCCTGAAGGGGGGTTAGACCCGGCCGCAACCCGAGCCTCCGCCCGCCAGGGCTCTGTGACCCGCCAAAAGGGCACAGTTGTTAGCGGACCGGGACCGCGCCCGGCCAAAAGGGCACACTTGGCGGCAGCGGCAGCGACGGGCGGCGTGAACGCGCCTCATTCAGAAAAGGGGTACACGATGGGTAAGCGAAAGCAGGTCGGCTTCGTCACCATGGGCGCCGCCGCGGGCGGCAAGAAGATCAAGGAGATCGGCGTCGGCATGCTGGGCTACGCCTTCATGGGCAAGGCTCACTCGAACGCCTACAGGAAGATCCAGTACATGACATGGCCGCCGCCGTTGATGCCCCGGCTCGTGGCGATCTGCGGCCGCGATGAGGCGGCGGTGGCGGAGGCGGCGCGGCGGTACGGCTACGAGAGCTACGCGACGGACTGGAAACAGCTCGTCCGAGACGACCGCATCCAGCTCTTCGACAACGGCGCGCCCAACAACCTGCACGCGGCGCCGACGATCGCCGCAGCGGAGGCAGGCAAGCACGTCATTTGCGAGAAGCCGCTCGGCCGCACCGCCGATGAGAGCTATGAGATCTGGCAGCGCGTGGAGAAGACCGGCGTCAAGCACATGTGCGCGTTCAACTACCGCTTCGTGCCGGCCGTCCGCCTGGCTCGGGAGATGCTGGAAGCCGGAGAGCTCGGCGAGATCTACCACTTCCGCTCCAGCTACCTCCAGGAATGGATCGTCGATCCCCAGTTTCCGATGGTCTGGAGGTTCGACCGCAAGGTTGCGGGCTCAGGCGCGCTGGGCGACCTGGGCGCTCACGTGATCGACCTCGCCCGCTACCTGGTCGGTGACATCGCGGCGGTGAGCGGCGCGACGAGGACGTTCATCAAGAAACGGCCGGGCGGCACGGTCGATGTCGACGACGCGTTCGAGTCCATCGTCGAGTTCGCGGGAGGAGCAGTCGGCACCATCGAGGCCTCGCGGTTTGCGCTGGGCCGGAAGAATGGGCTGACGTTCGAGATCAACGGCTCGAAGGGTTCGATCGGTTTCGACCTCGAGCGCTTGAACGAGCTGCAGGTCCACCTGCCCGGCTCGCGTCCGGGAGCTGAGGCACAGGGCTTCCGCACCGTGCTCGTGTCGGAGGCCGACCACCCCTTCTGGAAGTGGTGGTGGCCGCACGGCCACATGATCGGCTGGGAGCACTTGATGGTGCACGAGCTCCATCACTTCATCGAGGCCATCGCGAAGAACAAGCGCGTCGGGCCTCATGGAGCGACGTTCGAAGACGGTTACCGCACCGCGGAAGTGTGCGACGCCATCTTGAGGTCCGCGAAATCCGGCCGCCGCGAGGCGGTTCAGTCTCGGACAGCGAGGCCGAAACCGGCTCGAAAACGCGTCAATGCCGGCAGTCGATGAATTCGAAATTGGCTCCGGGACGCGCATTCGAACGCTGAACCTTGCGGTTAACAGATCGCTGCACCACGTTCAGAAATGGCGGCCCGAATACGCTGAGTAGCGCTGAGTAACACCGAATCACTTCGTTTACCGTCGACGTTGCTGTACGAAAGACCCCATCAGACAACCGCCTCTGCGGACGACGGTGCCTACGACATTTCTATTCACCCACGCCGACTTTGGCTCTGACTCTCGCAAGGCGGGTCCAATTCTAGGGGGCCATTTCCATTGGACCAGTTAGAGGGGCCGGACATCCGCTAAATGAAGAGAGCGATAGCCGCCCCGACATGGAACTAACACAAGAAATGGACCAGTTTTCGGTGGGCCGCATATCCGCAAAACTGCAGCGCGGCGGCTTCAGTCCTTATTCGCGGCCAAGGCGCGGCGTCGCATACGTAGCCACCTCGGTGCCAGCCAACGCGGCTTCAAGTACGCAAGGATCCAACTTACGGCCATGAGTGTGAGTCCGACTGCGACCATGGCGCTCGTAACCGGGCCAAACGTTCCGGCACGAGCCCCTGCAAGTACGACGAGGCTTAAACCGATAGGCACGGCCATGTACATATATTGGAGAAGACCATCAAGGCGTTGATTCCTCCAGCCCGAACCTAAATAGAACCACGCTCCGACCGCGATAATCACTAACCCAATGAATGCGGCCAAAAGGTCAAGCGCCATGGGTGACCTTCTGATACTCAATGAATCCCGCGATTATGACTACAAGGCACGTGACGACGACCAAGTACCAGAATGGCCAGCTCAGCTTGCGCGGGCGTTTCATTCTGTCAACAGCCTTCAACAGACCCGATCGTGCAATGGACATCTGTGAACGACCCGCCCTGCAGGTAGTTCGCCCCCGGGACACCCACTCCAAAACTAATGCCGCCGCCACTCACGGATCCGTTGGCGTTGGTCTCCGATTGAACAGCGCCGGCGAGCGGGACACCATCGGCGGGCACGCCGACTCCAGCATTTTGAAAGTAGAACAAGCCTCCCAAGTCGTTGATGCGGTCAGTGTTATAGAAGTTCACGCTAACTCCGAACATCGCGGAGTCGCCCAAGCCAAGGCCCATACCGTCAGTATTCGTCGTCGCGCTAAGCCCAGTCCCAACACTGTACGCATAGCACTGACTGGCTACGCCGCCGCCAATGCCTAGCTGCACCTGGAAATTCTCGCAGAAGGTAAACGTGCCGTGAGGTCTGACATTGCGTATGTCCGCTGCCGCGTCCCCACCATTGCAAAGGTGCTGACCGACATCATAGCCTCCGATAATTAGCCACGAGGATCCTCCTGATCCAACGGTGCACTCGCCCGAAGGGTCCGTAAAGTTCTGAGGGGATCCCGACGCGTATGCGTAAGCGGACACGGTCCCGCGAGCGAGCCGATCTTTGGTCAGAAATAGCCCAGTCGATGGCTCGTAGTAGCGGGCGCCCAGGTACTCGAAGCCCGACTCCGAGTCGACGTACTGGCCCGCGAATTGCAGTGGGTTGACTATCCCGCACGGCGAACAGCTCGTAGTGAGGCCGCTTGAGATGCCACCGTACGAATCGTAAGTGTATGTATTGACGATGCTGCCGCGGCTGTTAGTGATGTCGATCGTGCTGCCGAGCTGATCCTGATGGTAGTAGTAGACTGTACTGCCCGAAATCTGCTCCAGCGGCTGGCCGCGGAATCCCGTCACATAGTCAGTAGCCCCGTCGACGAGAGGGGCGGAGGTTGATTGAGCTAGATTCCAGACGTAGCTCTCCAGAACGCCTGAGACAGTCTTGCTCGTGCGAAGTCCGACTCCGTTGTAGGCATAGGTCGAGGTAGTCCCATATCGAATCAATTGATTCGCCTGGTTGTATCCAAAGTTCGTTGCTACGTTGTTCTGATCAACTTGTTGGGTCCGATTTCCGTTCGGGTCGAACGTGTATGTGAGCCTCTGGACCAACGTATTCCCATTCATCTTGGTCTTCGAGGAAATTTGCTCAGCGGCATCGAACGTGAGAGTGGTCGTGTAAGGCGAGAGTGCGATTTGGGTCATGTTGCCGGCTGTGTCATAGCCATACGAACCACCGGGCGCAACTGTCTGGCGCTGAAGCGGATCGTAGGGACTCATTGATCCCGGGGAGCACGAGGCCGAGCCGATGTTGCAGAGATTGTTGTTTCCGTCCCGGCCGTATGACAACGTTAGAAACTGGGTCTTAGCGGTATCGGTGATGGCCATCAGGCGGTCAGCCTGGTCGGGCGTGAGGTTAGCTGTGACCCCGTTCGGGTAGAGCTCCTTGATCAGGTTGCTGTCTGCATCGTAGGTGTACGTGGTCGTGTGGCTGAGCCAGTCGGTGACTGTTGCTAGCCGGCCCACTGGGTCGTATGTTCGGACGACCGTATGAGTGCCGCCCGGATAAACGATCGAAGTCAGCTGTCCCTTGAGATCGTACCCGTATGAGACGGTTTGGCCTCCACCGTTGATCGCTTTTGTGACCCGGTGCAGCGAGTCAATCGTGTAGGTACTGGTCCCCGTGCCATCGGTCATGGAGATGCGCTGGTTGTCAGCATCCAGGCCGAAGGCCACGCTTGCGGGAGCTCCGCTGCTGTAGTAGACAGCGAAGAGTCGGCCGGCCGCATCGTAGCCATAGGTTGTGGTCGTCCCTTTGGCGGAGTCCACGCCGGTGACCCTCCCCGTCGGATCGTATTCGTATCTCGTGACCCTGCCGAGTGGATCCGTTGCGGACCTTTGGTGGTCAAGCGCGTCGTATGAATAGGTCGTCGTATGGTTGAGGCCATCTGTGACCGACGCGACGTTGCCATTCGCGTCATAAGCGGTTGAGGTTGTTGAAACCGAAGCACTGCCGGATCCACTGGTAACACTGGTTTGCCGATTGTTGGCGTCATAGCCTAGAAGGGTTACGTTTTGCTGCGGATCAATCACTTTCGTTAGGTTGCGATTGCCGTCATAGAAATATTGCGTGTTGTCGTTCTTAGGGTCTTGCATGTAGGTCGGATCTGCGAAAGCGTTGGTGCCGAAACTGGTGATGTACGTCGAGGATTGCCCGCACGCGACGTTGCCCTTGGGCGCCACCGAGTAACTAAGGCGGCCGACCGTGTCAAAGCAATACGTCGTCTTGTCGGACAGCGGGTCGGATGCGCTGATTCGATCTCCGTAGGTGTCGTACACGAGCGTCCAGGTCTTTCCGTCCTGGTCGGTGACCGCCGTCACGTCTCCGGGATGAGTCGTGTCGCCGTAGGTATTGGTGACGAGCTGAGTCTGTGACGTCCCAACCAAGGGGGTTGATGTGGTTTTCGAGTTGCCATTTCCGTCATACGTCTGCGTCGTTGTGACGTTGAGCGCGTCGGTGGTGGTCAAGACATCATTGAGGCCGTCATACGTGTATGACACCTGATGCTGCAGCGGATCGGTGCTGGTGTGAGGATATCCGCTCGGGTACCAGGTGTTGTTCGTCGTGTAACCCATGGGATCGGTGGCCGAGGTAACTCCAAGACTGGTGGAGTCGTAACTGTATGTCCAGGTCGCGCCCTGCGCCGTTAGGTATCCCTTGGTTTGTGCAGTTAAGGCGTTGTTCTGGAACTGCTGAAATACCGAGCTACCAGCCGGGTAGTTAATTGATGTCGAGTTAGTCCCGTAACCGAACAATGTTGCGTTGTTCTTGGCGTCCGTCTGCATTGTGACCCGGCCGGTCGCCGGATCTATCACGTCGCTGACTTGATTGGTTCGCGAGTCGGTGAGAGTCGCGAACAAATGGTCTGCAGGATTGAGGGGGTCGTACGTCATCGAAGTCAGGCCGCCGTTGACGTCTGTAACCGAAGTCAGGTTGCTGTGGACAAAGTCATAACCGTAGACAACTGAGCGTGCCGGAGTGGCGGTATCGATGATTTTAGTTAGGAGGCCGTTGGTGTAGCTCAATGTCAGCGTTCGATTGGCGGGATCGGTTACCGTCGTCAGCTGGCCACCGATGTAGGCGAGGACAGTCGCGTATCCGTTGCGGTCCGTCACCTTGGTCAGCTGGCCGCTCGAGTTGAACGTGAGGTGGACCTGGAACCTACGGTTGAGGGTGTACGTGCCGTCGCCGTTCTTGACAAATGTTGCCAGTACTCGAGTTGGCGGTTGGTATGTCGTCCCGGCGAGTGTGAACCCGATGGTGGCCCCGTTTTCCTCGTGCACGGTCGGGTTGCCGCTGCCGTCAAAAGTTACGTTGACGTTGTAGCTGTCGGTCCATCCGAACCCGAGGGGGCCGTTCTGTGAGGCCAACAGTGAGTTGTAGGTGCGAGAGAAGCTCAGGGGGACGCCTCGGCCGGGAACCCCGAGATCAACCGATGTGTGCCAGAAGTTGCCGATCGCGGGTGTGACTCCGTTGCAGCAGTTGGGTGCAACCGCAAGCTCGTCGATCGGCCCCCCGCCCAGCATCTCGCTGGCCGCTGGACCCGGTGCCGGACCAGAGCCGTTAGCCAGGTTCGGACACGGCGCAGGCTGCGCGACAGCACTGAGCAAAATCGGCTGAACTGGATGGGTGTACGGGACCGTCATGAAACCGGTGCCAAGCTCGTAGTTTTCGTTTTGGCCCCAGCCCCAGACCGCTCCGCTCGAAAGGAGAACTTCGGAGTATTCGTCGCCTGCCGCGACCTCAGTCGCCCCGCTGATGCTGTTTGCCTGTAGCGGCGAGAGCACCGGGGGGACCGTCGGCCCGTAGGTGCCGTTGTCCATCTCTCCAAACCGGTTGTCACCCCACTCCCAGACGGTGCCGTCCGTCTTCGCGACCATCGCGTGAGTGGTGCTGACAGAGATGGCGGCGACTCCTGTCAGGTTTGGAACGTGGACAGGAACGTTGCTGCTGTTCGTCGTGCCGTCGCCGAGGTTGGCGCCCCACGTCCATACCGTGCCGTCTGACGCCAAGGCCATCGAGTTATACCCGTCGGTAGAGGCCGCAATGGAAACGATTCCACTGAGCGTTGGGATTTGGGTCGGTGAGGCATAGATGTTGCCAGTCGTACCAAGGCCCAACTGCCCGGTGTAGTTGTATCCCCACACCCAGACAGTGCCGTCGGACTTGAGGGCCATCGACCACGGGACACCAACATCACCGCCGCCGGCAGCGACCTTGACAATGCCAGTCAGGCTCAATTGGCCTGGGGTCAGGCTCGGGAGATTGCTCGTACCGCCGTTGCCGAGTTCGCCTCCGTTGTTATCTCCCCATGTCCACACAGTGCCATCGTTCCGGAGTAGCACCACGTGGCGGCCACTTGTGGCTACGCCAACCGCTCCGTAGACGTATGACTGCTCGATTCCCAATGGCGATTGCGTTCCATTGCCGTACTGCCCATAGTTGTTCATTCCCCAGACCCAAAGGCTTGTGTCCGAGCTGATGACGTAGTCGTTGTACAGCCCATCGCCTACGCCAATTGCATTGGCGGGGCCGTGCTGGGTTGGATTTGGATTCGAACCTCCCCACCAAAATGGAACACCGTTGGTCTGAACGGCGAGGGTGTTCGCGGCTTGATCACCACCCGAAAACAACGTCTGAGTTGTGCATTGGGCACTGGTTGGCGTAAGAAGTGCTGCCCGCGCCGTTGGCTGTGCATTCTTAGTGGGGGTCGCAGGGCTGAGGGTGCCAATTGCCTTGTGGGCAGCATGTGGAACCGGAGCTGGCGGAGGCATGGCTGTGCCAAGGACTGGTGCAGGTTTCGGCGGAAGATTTGGCGAGGAGCTCGCTCTGGCTTGCGTCGCAGGGCTCAGGACGAGCAGCGAGGCGCAAATGGCGGCGGCAAGAGCGAAGCCGACTTGGCGGCGCAGGTATAAGCGCATTAGTGTCTTCCCCCAGCTGCGGTAATCCGATCGGTCTAGTCGATCGCCGCGTGGAGGCGGTAGCGCTCCCCCCTTAACCTGTTGGCGAACGCTAGGCGCACCTCAACGATTTGTCAAGCCGTTAATTTCACATCGTGAATTAACGCCTCCTAATGCCAATCGGCACTCGGGAGAAATGGACCGCTGGTGCTAAGGGTCGGTTGGCGACTCGAACTTTTGAACATCGTGGTAACGAGCGGATATCGATAGCAACGAGCACCACTATCAACGACAGAGCAAGGACGTGCACTCGAGGCTGAAATTTACCTTGCGGTTGTTGGCCGCATGGCCCAGTTCGGATCGGGATGGTCAACTGTTGAACCGGGGTGACACGATGGCCGAAAGCGCGCGTGGCGACGCATCAGGCCGCAACCGGTTGCTGTGCGGCTGCTGTGCGCTATCAACCGCTGCTCGACAGCAAGCCTGATTCCGAATTTACAATTGGCTCGCCCTAGTGTTCGCTCTTCGAACCTTTGTCCGGTTCCCTACGCGTGGCCAGGGTGAAATGCTCGACCTTCTGGCTGCCAATGACCGGCCCAAGCACGAGCACCACGCCCACGATGACGAGGCTTGCTAGGTAACCCGGAAACTCGTTTAAGTAGTCATACGCGAGGGTCCCAACTGGGTGAGGCTGCGCGCTGTAGAAGAACCACAGGATCGCGGCCACTGCAGCGAGCACCACGAGGCGACCAGACCTCTCATACCCTTGCGCCATCGTACGGCGACGTGGCGTCTGCGTCAGATGGCCTGCCGGCTGCCCGTCGATTCCGCTGCGTATTACTGTTCACACCTGTGTTACTGGTCATTGCCGCCAGTCCTCTCAGCCCATTCGGCGCTCCATCTGACGCGGTTCGGGGCTGATGCGAGCGTTCGTCGTCACGGCGCCAAATAGGGGAGAGGTTCAGGAAGTCGACGACCTCGTGCCGGTGGCGGATCAGCTGCTGGTCGACGTCGAGCGGGTCGGCATTTGCGGAACCGACGTCGAGCTGTACACCGGGGTCATGGCCTACTTCGCCCAGGGGAAGACGCACTTTCCCTTGCGACCCGGCCATGAATGGGTGGGTCGGGTCAGGTCGGTCGGGCCGGACGCGGATGCCTCCTGGGTCGGCGCGCGGGTCACCGGCGACACCATGCTGGGTTGTGGCGTTTGCCGGTTCTGCCGCGCCGGCAAGCAGTGGGTATGCCCGTACCGCATCGAGGTCGGGATCATGGATGGCTGGCCCGGCGCGCTCGCGGAACAGCAGTTGATCCCGGCCAGGTTCGCCCACCTCATCCCCGAGCACGTGAGCGTGACGAGCGGCGCATTGGTCGAGCCGGGCGGAAACTCGCTCCGCGCCGCACAGGCCACGCAGGCCGGTCCCGGCAGTCGCGTGCTGGTGCTCGGCTCCGGCACGATCGGGTTGCTGGCCGCGCAGTTTCTACTGGCCCGGGGTGCCGACGTGCACCTCGCGGGCGAGCGCCCCGGCTCGCTGCAGCTCGGTCGCGAGCTCGGCGTCACGACCACCCACGACCTCGACGAGATCGCGACCTCGGACGAGCGTTTCGACGCCGTGATCGACGCGACGAGCTACGACGCGACCCCGGCGATCGCCGCGCGGCTTGTAGACCCGGCCGGACGCATCGTGCTGATCGGGCTCTCAGGTACGCCCAGCATGGTGGATACCCGGGATCTCGTGCTCGCGGACGTCACGACCGTGGGCATCCTCTCAGCGTCTCCTGCCCTGGCCGGAGCGATCGAGGCCTTTGCGACGGGCGCGGTCGCCCCTGATTCGATCGTTGCCGAGGTGATCGGGCTCTCCGAGGTGGCAAGCAGGCTGGATGGCGAGCGTGGCGCCGCCGCGGGTCCGGGTCCCAAGGTCCACGTCGACCCCCGCCTCTAACCGACGGTGCCCTAGTGGGCCGCCTGCTCGGAGAGTACCTCGACCACGAGGTCGTGGTCTTCAAGTTGAGTGAGGCCCGAGACTCCCAAGATCCCGACGATTGACCCGCGGACCCGGATAGGGAACGCGCCTCCGTGCGCTGCGTAGAGCCGCGGGTCGAGCCCTGTATCGATGGCGAAGTCGAGTCCTCGCGCGCGGAAGCGGGTTCCTACCGTCAGCGACGCTTGGTTGAATCGCCGTACCACGCGGAACTTCCTCGCGAGCCAATCGTCGTTGTCGGCGCTGGTGCCCTCTGAGGCCGAATGGAAGACCTGCTGGTCTCCGAACACCAGCGAGGCCGTGATGGAAAGTCCGCGACTATTGGCGAGCTCCGCGAGACGGGATCCGACCCTCCACGCGTCCGCGTAGCCAAACGAGTCGAACTGAATGTCACGTTCCTGGGCGAGGAGCTTCTCGAGCAGCTCGGCCGCGGCGGCCGTGTCCGATGGCATCACCGGAGAGGGCTACTCCCCGCCCAGTGCCCGATACACGATCTCGTACGCGCGCACAGCGTCCTTTCTTGACTGCGCCTCGCGCAGCGCCGCATCATCGATCCGCGCCGCGACCGAGTCGATGAACCGCCACTGCAGCACGCTCCGCCGCACCACCGCGATCGCATCCTCGGTGTACGGGTAGAGGTCGAAGCCCAGGCGCTCGCCCTTGTCGCCGTAGCCCGCCCGGCGCAGCTCGACCGCCAGCTCCAGCGTCTCCATGAATGCGGTCGCACCGACCATGTTGTCGTCATCGAAGGTGCCCCAACCGCTGTTCGCGTGTTGATGACCCAGGAGCCCTTCGCCGGCCAGCATCCCCGCGTACTCGGCCAGGTTCTCGCCATTCATCAGGAGGTGCTGCCAGTCCATGTTGACCTTCACGTTGTCGAGTCCCTGCACGCGCAGCTTGTGGATGACGTGCAGGGTCATGCCGATGTTGCGCATCAAGATCTTCATGGCCGGCTCGGAGTTCTTGTGCTCGAGAAAAAGGTTGATCCCGTGGTCCTTGCATCTCTGCGCGGCGACTCCGATGCCCTCCACCAGCCAGGCCCAGCTCTCGCGGTAGGGCGTCTGGAACGGGTAGTTGTAACCCTCGATGCCGGGCCAGATGATGAAGTTCGCGCGCAGGCTTCCTGCCATGTCGACCGCGGCGAGCGTGCGCCGCACCGCCTCTTTGCGCACCGCTGCATCGGGCGAGCACAGCCCTCCTTTGCCGAACAGCGGATCGAGGTGAAGACCGGTGGCGATGCAGTAAATGCCGTGCCCG
>Ga0185299_10003940_pt1 | contig 18644 bp, 17 predicted proteins | sample PaiPotPPA55metaG_FD_128002 | JGI IMG/M metagenome (GOLD analysis project Ga0185299, IMG submission 128002) | Iron sulfur acid spring bacterial and archeal communities from Banff, Canada, to study Microbial Dark Matter (Phase II) - Paint Pots PPA... ...
ACGAATGCTTCATGGAAGGGCATTCACTCGCGGAGTTGGGCAAGATAGCAGGATTGCATCCCTCCTATTTGGTCAATGCTTTCCGCGAGCGCTTTGGATGCAGCATTGGGCAGTACCGACGGCGTCGACGCGTTACACGCGCAATAAGGCAGATATGGAATACGCAGGCAGCGCTTTCCGACATTGCCCTTGAGGCTGGCTTCTACGACCAGAGCCACTGCACCAATGAATTGCGCAAGGATTTGCGACTGACCCCAAATCAGATTCGCAAGATGATGAGCATGGACCTTTAGTTCTTCCAAGACATTCCCACACGCAGGCACCACACTTGGCAGAGAAAATGGAGGTTGGATTCGTTATGACTATACGGGATGCGCTGAGACCCATCGCCTGCGCGGCACTCCTGCTCGGGACTGCCTGGGTAATAACTCCGGTGATTGTGCTAAAGGCCAAGGCTCAGGGACAGATCCCCCCGAACGAACAAGCCATTACCTTTACTGTGGGCCCCGTAACTCTGTCTGGTACATTGTTGCGCCCCACGACGAACGGAGGGGCGCAGCCCGGCATCGTCTTGCTGCATGGTTCGGGGCCTGGACCCCGACAGCAATTGCGGATTTTCGCCGAACGATTCACGCGATTAGGTTTTGCGGCGCTGATATTCGACAAGCGAGGGTCTGGAACGTCCGGGGGTTCGTGGACGGAGGAATCACTGGACGACCTCGCCGACGACGCGCTGGCCGCAACTGCCTTTCTCAAAGCGCAGCCGGGCATCGACGCTCGCCGCGTTGGCGTATGGGGCATCAGCCAGGCGGGATGGGTAATCCCCCACGCCGCGGCACGTGCGCCAGAGGCATTCGCGTTTGCAATCGTCGTCACGGGTGGCGGTGTCAGGCCTTTGGAAATCGAGGAGCACGACTATGCTGCCGCGCTTGATCGAGCCGGTGTTAAGGGCGATGAAAAACGCGCAGCTTTAGCGCTCGTAGGACAATACTTTGCATACCTAAGGACGGGGGGGAATCTTGCGAGCCTGGAAAACGCGATTCAAGCCGAACGCGAGAAGCCTTGGTTCAAGGCCGTTGATGTGAGTCGCATGTTGCCGGCGGAATCGGCACGCGATAAGTGGGAGTGGGTTGCGAACTACGATCCGGCTGCCGACATACAACGGATGGTGAAGCCCATTCTGGTCGTGCTTGGCGGCAAAGACCGTCCAGACTTGTTTACTGCTATGAACGAACAGTGGCGCAGCAACCTCGCCCTGGGCGGCAACCCGGATTCCACCGTGATCGAGTTTCTCAATGCGGAGCACGGTGCTGCCGTCGCCGGGGCCCATCACGTTGTTTATAGCAGTGGGCCTCCCACCTATGTACCGGGATATCTGGACATGGTCGATGCCTGGTTAGGAGCGCACGATCACGATGTCGAGGCTCTGAAAGGTCACTAAACATGCGAGACTTCTGGGCTACACGGACGATTCGCAATGAGGAATCGAGTTGTGAGAATCGATCTCAGCCACTCCCGGATGACGGGCAACCGGAAGTTATGCCAGGCCACAAGTCTGTAATCGGACAAATGGAATCTCGCTGACTCCCCAGAAGTCCCGTTCGAGGAGATTTGATCATTGATTTCCGCGAAGCCCGTTTCGGGCCAACTTCCGAGTAGCCGACAAACCAGAAGCTGAGATTGCTCGAATCATCCGGGAGTGCTGAGGTTTCTCAGCGGTTGGCTCGAGAGAATCAAGCCTGCGACTCACTCGAAGGTAGGCTGTTCGCGAAGTTCGGCTCAATTCCATAGACCGGGCGCATGTTCGGGAGCCAACGGCCGTAGGACAAGCAACGCCAGAGCCATTCGACCGGTCCGAATCGAAAATAGCTTAGCCACCAGTGACTGAACAAGACCTGCAAGACGAACACCGCAGCAGCTGTCTCGACAGTGAAGGCGTACGACGTCCGATGAAGCAGCCCCAAGCCCAATCCAGAAAAGAGCACGAGAGCGATAATGTTCTGAACCAGATAGTTCGTGAGAGTCATTTTGCCGATCAATTCCAACGATTGAAACGCAATTGTGAAGCGTCCGGAGCTATATAGCCAGCACAGAGCTGAGCCAAAGACAGCGGCCTGCGTCATTTGGAACCACCGTTCCATCGCAAAGACCCGGTCGACTCCCCAGCTCATGGACACGTCGAGTTGATGAAAAATCCCGAGAGCAACGACGACGGCAAAGGCAACAAAGAATGTGTTTCTAAAGAGCTTCCGATTTGTCGAATCGCTCTCGAAAACATGCACGCGGTGGGCGTAAGCCCCGAGGAGACCACAGACCAACATAACGAAGTTCCAATCAAAGTATTTCGGAAACGACAGGACCACGTGCAGCCCCGACAACCACCCATACTTCAATACGTCAGAGAGATTGTGACTGGAATAGAGAGCCAAATCTGGTTCTACCACTGGGTTGTGAAGGCCAAGATGTTGGCTCCAGGGAATGAGAACCGGGAGTAATATGAAGCAGACCATTGCCAACCGCAGGTAAACCTTTTCGCCGAACTTACTGACGCACAGAATAACCATTCCCAATATCACGTAATCCTTCAGGATGTCCCCGTAATAGATGGCGGAATTGAAGATGGCTATCAAGTGAGAAGGAGAGCCATGCGCCACGAGAAAAACAGATAAGGATGCTTCCGAGTGGCCTTCACCTTCTGCATGAGCACAGAAAAGCCATACCCGAAGAGGAAGGCCAGCATCGTCCAACCCTTCGCCTGAAACACGATCGTAACGATCGATTGCAGGACGGAGCTGCGCAAGTCGTGAATACCCGGCCACGGCGTTCCGTATGAAAAGAAGATCGCAAAGTTCACCAGAACTACGCTGAGCAAAGCCCATCCGCGCAGCACGTCGATAATGGGTGTTCGCCGGCCAGGATCTACAGGGGTAGCAGGAATCGTGTGCATTGATCTCTCCGATATTTTCGTCTAGGCCCTAGGGAGTACTTTCAAGCTGGGTTTGAATCCTGCTGGCAACTGAATCCGTTTCACGGCGGCGAGTAAACTTGCGCGAAGCGCGAAATGGCTCAAGAACGCAATCCCGACTAGGCATGGATAGATCCACATACCTAAATGCTCCGGAAACTGCGGGGGCGGGTTTTGAAAGCCAAATACTATGTGATCGTGGCCGAAGCTAAGTGGGATGAAGTCGCGTTGAGAATGCACGTACCTGTGTTGCGCTGACAAGGGAAGATCCAGCCAAAGTCCTACCAGGTCGGGGCGAAAGATCTTTACGGCGATACAAACGAGACACCAGAGTGCAAAAAAGCCCGAGATCGTAACACAAATCAAACCGAACCCAGCGACTACGCTGCGCCCCGCAAATCGAATAACCGTGCGAAGCATCGGGACCGTCTTACGACTCGATCGCGCTCTGATGAGAAGGTATTCGTCCACAAAACCCTGTGCATAGGCTTCGGCGCTTCCGAATCCCGTTAGGACCTCCATGGGCGAGATCCCCTTTCCTACGCGCTCGTTGATATGTTCTTTCGCTTCCGCCAGAATCTCCCGTGAATCGTCGCCAGGCAGCGACTCGAGGGCCCGTGCCAGCTTGTTCAGCCATTGCTTGATCGGTTCTTGCTGCAGGTTTGCACTCATTTCTTTCCCCTGTTGAGAAATCGATTGAATGTAGCATTCATGGTCTGCCACTCGTCGACGTAGGCCTTAAGCTCAGCTTTACCCTGAGCAGTGACTGCGTAGTATTTGCGCGGGTGAGACGCGTCGTCGAGAATGCGCCATTCGCTTTTGATGGAGCCTTGCTTTTCCAGTCGATAGAGGAGCGGATACAAAGTACCTTCTGCTATCTCCAGCCCTGCTTCGTCCCGGAGAAGCTCGAGAATTCTGAGCCCGTATTCCGGGGACTCCTGCACAACGCATAACAGGGCGAGTTCAGCGACCCCTTTGTACATCTGCGTGCGGAGTCTTGCGCGTGACCTTTCGATGGCTTCCGACTGAGGGCCCGTTTTGGGCGGGTGGATCGATCGCGCAGATACCATGTATTGCAAGATATTATAGAAGACAGGCAATTACAAGAGGAAAAATCGGGCAACTCCCAAGCTGCTCAGCGGTCGATAGTCGCCACCCGTTAAAGAGGTCAGCCTCTTCTCTTCTGCTCTGAGTGCGCTTCTCTCATAAATCCCAGATAACGGGCAACCCGGAAGTTATGCCGGGCCACAAGTCTGTAATCGGACAAATGAAATCTCGCTGACTCCCCAGAAGTCGGCTTCGCGGAGATCTGCCCCAATGCTGACGTTCAGCTGCGACATCTCCCCGAAGCCCGTTTGAACTAAGCCGCTAGCGCGGCGGACGCTACCGCGTGGTCGTCGCCAGCATTGTTGCCCGTGTAAGGTTTTAGGTCACAAGGAGGTTACTGTGACCCGACTCAGGAAGCTGATGCTGGACGAGCTCCAGCGTCGCAACTACGCTCAGAACACCGTCCGTGCCTATATCCACGCCATAGAAGATTTCGCGAAGTACTTCCACCGTTCGCCAGATCGCCTCGGCCCAGAACATATTCGCGAGTACCAGGTTCACCTGTTTCGCGACTGCAAACTCTCGGCGGGGACCATCGAAGGTCGTACCGCTGCTCTGCGTTTTCTCTTCGTCAAGACACTCAGACGGCCGTATCTTCCCGATCACATTCCGTTTCCCAAACGTCAGAGGCGCATGCCCACGGTACTGAGTCAGGAGGAAGTGACGCGGCTCATTGCCTCCGCGCAGAATCTGATGCACCGCACCATGCTGATGATGCTGTATGCGACCGGCCTGCGACGCGCTGAACTATGCCACCTCAAGGTCTGCGATATCGACAGCGAACTCAAGGGTGGGCCGACTCATCGCTTGATCAGTCTGTTTCCTGCTGCTCGGACGACTGGCAGAGACATTGCTAGGGAAAGCCGTTCAGCTCGATCCGAAGCTCGGCGAAGCGTACGTGCAGTTAGGAATTCTCCGCGCAGAGCGCGGCGAATCTGCTAATGCAATGGATTGCTACCAGAAGGCGATCGCTGGGAACCCCAATCTTGCCGAGGCTCATTTTCGTCTTGCTCAAGCCTACAAACGCGCGGGCGAGAATGAAAACTCAGAACGCGAGTTCCAGATCTTCGAGCACCTGCGCAAATCGGAAGCAGCCGTTGTGGAACAGAAACGGCGCGAGGTCCGCCAATTCGTAGTCGTACTGAAGAATCCATCTCACGCTCTCGAGAAATAATCGCCGATTCATCCGGGGTTGCTTAACCGCTTAACTTCGCGCAATATATGTGCGACTTCCACTTCGGATATTTGTGCAGGAGAGGCATACGTCATGACGCGAATTCTTCTGGCAGTCGTTTTAGCTCTGCTATCGACCACTGCTGTTGCCCAGTCCAGCTATGACCTGAAATCGCCAGACAATCGAATCGAAGTGCGGATTCGCACCGCAGGGCAGCTTCGCTACGATGTGCTCCTCCGCGGTACCGCGCTGCTCGAAGATTCCACTCTCTCGCTCGACGTCGAGCACAAGAAATTCGGCATGCAACCGAAGGTGGTGTCAGCGAAGCAGCGCACGTACGACCAAATTGTTGAGCCGGTGGTCCGCCAGAAGTTTGCGAAGATTCGCGATCACTACAATGAGTTGAAGCTCACCATGGACGGTGGATATGCTGTGGTGTTTCGCGCTTACAACGAGGGTGTCGCTTACCGTTTTGAGACTTCGATACCTCAGCAGCAAGTAAAGATCTACGGAGAAGAAGGAAATTTCAACTTCACCAGTAATTTCGTTGTGTATTATCCGCAGGAAGACAGCTTCTATTCGCACAACGAGCGAAAGTACCTGCCGCAGCATTTGAGCGAAATTGCTCCAGCCTTTCTTGCCACGCTGCCGGCGGTCGTGGATGTGGGACATGGCGCGAAAGTTGCGATTGCAGAATCGGACTTGAGCGATTATCCGGGTCTGTGGCTGACTGGCGCTGCACCCAAGTTTGCCTTGAATGCGACGTTCCCTCCGTATCCGCTGAAAGAGCAGCAGACTAGTGATCGCGACTACAAAGTTGTCGATGCGGCCGACTACATCGCGGTTACATCCGGCACACGAACATTCCCCTGGCGGGTCATTGGCATCGCCGACAACGATGGCGGCCTGATCGCCAACGAACTTGTGTACTTGCTGGAGAGTCCTTCGAAATTGCAGGACACTTCATGGATCAGGCCTGGCAAAGTCTCGTGGGATTGGTGGAATGACTGGAATATCACCGGTGTGGATTTCCATGCAGGGGTTAATACCAAGACCTACGAATACTACGTGGATTTCGCGGCGAAGTATGGGCTCCAGTACATCATTCTCGACGAAGGCTGGTACAAGCTGGGCAACCTGCTCGAGGTCGTACCCGACCTCAATATGGAAGAACTGGTCACTTACGCGAAGCAAAAGAATGTCGGAGTGATTCTCTGGACTTCATGGAAGACGCTGGATGACCAGTTAATTCCAGCGCTTGATCAATTCGAGAAATGGGGCATCGTGGGCGTCAAAGTGGACTTCATGCAGCGCAGCGACCAGATCATGGTCAACTACTTCGATAAAGTGTGCCGAGAGGCGGCAAAGCGCCACATGCTCGTTGACTTTCATGGCGATCAAAAGCCGGCGTCCATGACGCGTACCTGGCCAAACCTGATTAATACCGAAGGCGTGCGTGGGATGGAGTGGAGTAAGTGGAGCCGGGAATCGGAGCCTGCTCACAACGTGAGTCTTCCGTTCACGCGAATGTTTTTGGGCCCGCTCGATTTCACCCCGGGTGCCATGAGAAATGCGACGCGCCAGACGTTCGCGCCCATCAATTCTCAAGCCATGGCGATGGGAACGCGCTGCCAGCAACTTGCGATGTACGTGATTTATGAAGCGCCTCTGCAGATGCTTTCCGACAGCCCTTCGAACTACCTGCGCGAGCCAGAAATCATGGAATTTCTTGGCCCGGTGCCGACGGTGTGGGACGACACGAAAGTTCTCGATGCCAACATTTCGCAATATGTTCTGTTGGCGCGGCGAAATGGGTCTGAGTGGTACGTGGGTGCCATGACAGATTGGACGCCACGGGACCTCGAAGTTGACTTCTCATTCTTGCCGGAAGGAAGCTTCACTCTCGACGCCTATGAAGATGGCGTAAACGCCGATCACAATGCCAGCGACTACAAAAAGTCGACTCAACAAATAACCCGCGCTGCGAAGTTGAAGATACATCTCGCGCCCGGCGGCGGTTTTGCTGCCAGAGTTCATCCGTAGAATGTCGCGGGTAAATGGCGGACGGATCCCCCTAGGTCGGACGCATGTTTCTGTGGTATTACGACATGCTCATCTTGCGCCTCACACCCGAGGGCGTGGATATGGTTCTCTTCAATTGATGCGCAGTGCCCTGGCACCACGCCAACGGTGCGTTCTGAGTGCAAACACTTGAAAAGGCTATCCAAAGTTTGGTTGGCGAGCTATCCTTTGGCTTCTGTTCACGTTCTGATTGTTCCGATCACCCGATAAATGTCTGAGTTTGCCGGAGAAACTAGCGATGATTGAGCCGAAGTACGTGACGCTTCAGGAACTCTTTAACAATCGCGTCTTTAGGATTCCCCATTATCAACGCTTTTACAGCTGGAGGAATAAACAACGTACTCGGCGTCCAAACCGAAGGTTTCGGCGATCTCATGGAGTATGAGGAAAGTGTGGCCCCCTGGAACCCGCGGGTAGCTCTCAAAATGCCATGAGAGAACACCCCCGCTGATTCCAAAGTCCCGGCGAAGCGGCGGCCTACTGGCTCAATCTCGGTAGCAAGGCTGAGGTAAACGAACTCTTCAGAGAGTGGACGCCCCGTGCACGCGAAGATCGGTTCCGAGCCCGAGGACAAACCTGTGGAATCTCCGCGAGTTTGTGGTCGCCGATCTTGATGTGGAGCGAGGATGAGAACGGAATTGCTGCGATTCAACGGCGCTGTCGAGCGGGATCCCACCATCGATGCGTGGATGAAAGAGCATGCAGGTGAATTGGGAGCCATCGCGCAGCAGTGGTTTGAGGTGATGCGAAAATGCGGGGACGAAGTCCGGGAACTTTTGCATGACGGCTGTCCGGTGGCATGTTTGGGAGATGTGCCCTTCGGCTACGTCGATGTATTCACTTCGCACGTGAACGTGGGGTTCTTTCACGGCGCAGCGCTGGCGGATCCGGCCCGTTTGTTGCAAGGCACCGGCAAGTTCATGCGCCACGTGAAGTTGAGACCGGGAACGGCCACGAACGCCGCCGCGCTAAGCAGGCTCATCGATGCGGCGTACTCGGATATAAAGGCGCGCGTCGAACACGGCTAGCTCAGAGAAACGCCTTGGGAGAGCGTCGCGGATGTGAGCCGCAAGATCGGTAACGATATGTCGCATGGTGTTTGCTGATCGTGGGCGGATAACGGGCAATCCGGAAGTTATGTTTTCACGTTTTCAGGCGGACTCCGACAACGTTGTCCATAAGTCGGCTTCGGGGAGATCGTTACTCATCTCCTCCAAGCCCGTTTCTGGCCAACTTCCGGTTGGCCGACGATCCGCCAGCAATGGGACCGGAAGCGCCAGAAAGCTGAGTACGGGTGCGGTTCACCAGGCAGGCTGGAACAGATGCGAAGAAACGGCTTCAGATTGGCTTCGCTGAAAGCCATGCCGCTGCAGTCAAACATAATGTAGTCGCGATTGAGAAAACGATGGGAACAATAAAAAAGTATTTCCAGGTCAAAACCGTGATGGCGGCAAAGCAAAAGGCGAACGCCCACGCAGTGCCGCGCATGAGCGCCAAAGACTCTGGCGGAAGGCCGCCTAGCTGCCAGGCCAATACCACTGTGAGTAGAAGAAACACGCTGACAAAGAGCCCGAACCCAACATAAAAATCCCAATAAGTCCGGCTAAACCCCATAATGTAAAAGTGAGTGGACCGCATGGAGCCAAGATCCACTCCCCACGTGGGATCGGACCAGGGAAAACCAGATGTGTGTCCGGCGTCAAAAAGCAGCAGAAGAACAGCAGCGATTCGATAAAACATAGATGCTTTCATTCGTGCCTCCAGAGATCACGGCAGCGGGCACCACTATCCTGCCGCGTAGGTTCACTACCAATCCGTAGGTACGGGTCGCCGAAAAAAACCGAACAACCCCGAGGCAATCCGGTAAAGCAGAGTCGGTTTCATAAACTCAGCTTCCTCAAGCCTCTACCGCGAAAGACCGCCCGTAGCATCGGCAGGCTCTCGTATTGGAAGCCAAAACCGGAATGGACCGGCACCGCGCACTGCGTTGACTTCCTCGCCATCCGCTACGCGGATGACTCCGACGCCCCGGCACGGCTACTCTCGGCCCGTTGCCTCGGTTTCAGCGATTGTCGCGAAGCTCTTGAGCGTGCCCGTCCAACCACCCTCGGAGTCGAACGCGCTCCAGATTTCTTGAGCCTGGGTGCCAAACTTTTCAATATTCCGATGCTCAAGGGTCAAGCTCGTAAGCTTTGGCCCCTTCTCGATGAAATTCACTTCTACCTCCGTAAGAAAGTTCGGGTCGTACTGCCACTCCGCAGTGATCTGCCAGGCCAGAACAAGCTTGTGCGGAGGATTCCAAACCAGAACCTTTCCCCAATTGCACTCCGTGCCGTCGACTCCGACTTCGTACCACCTTCCGCCTGGCTTTGTTTCGAGGACGGCTTCTTTCATCTCTGATTTGCCAATGTGATGTGCCCTGGGCCACCACAGGTCCATTTGTTCGGTGAATGCCTGGAAGGCGCGCCGTTGCGAGGCGTTGATCATCAGCTCTTTGCGAACGACATCGTTTATTTTCTCGATCATGCTCTTCTCTCCCTTACGATTATTGGTTTTCCCCTTCGGCGAACACCTTGAACGAGGCCAGAGCCCTGTCCCACATACGATCTAAATACTGGCGCATCATTTCCACTCCTTTGGGGTCCACCTGATAAACATGGCGGGTACCTTCCTGGCGCATAATCACGAGACCAGCGTCTTTTAACACCCGGAGGTGTTGTGACACGGCCGGCCGGGATACAGGAAGGGCGTTCGCCAGATCGGTCACCGCCAGCGGCCGTCTTGCCAGGTACTCGAATATCTCCCGGCGTGTTGGATCCCCTAGTGCTTGTAGCGCCATCGAAGCGTTCGCCATGACTTACGGTAAGTTTATACTAACCAATCGATCCCGTGTCAATGGTAAGCCTTGAGCGGGCCATGAGTGATGATCGAGCGTGATTTCCGCATCGCTCCTGGATCACGGGCAAACCGGAACTTATGCCCCTAGTACGGACCCTTAGCGACGCAGGGCCAGAAGTCAGCTTCGAGGAGATCGCGACTGATCTCCTCCAACTCCGTTTCTGGATAACTTCCGGGTAGCCGACAATCCTGGAGCTATGGGCCGTGACCGAGACGGAGCTTCGAATTAATACCCCCCATGGACGATTCATTTTCCCCGTATAGAACAACTGGTTCCCGATGGCTTCGTCCGTTTCGACAGGTTTTTGACGCGTGCCGCGTGATGAGTGCTAAGGCCGGCGTCCCCGAGCTGCCCATAGGATTGGTGATGGCATGAAAAAGTGGGGATCGTTCAAAGCCGCGACGTCTTGATCGAACTCCTGCTGTGTAAGGTAACCTGCAGCAATCATGTCGGCGTGGAGTTGTTCATAGTTCACGTGCATGAGAGACGGGCCGGGGGACCCGGAGGGCCACATAAACGTACGCCCCTCTGCCGCGACGCCCACAAGTCCCAGCGCTCGCAGTCGGCCGAAGAGGCAGCGTCCAAAGTTTCTATCAACGCCACGGTCCTCCATGAGCCGTGTCATCGCAATGTGAGTTTTCGTAAGCACCTCGCCGGGACTCAGAACCGAATCTGGGGATACCGAGCTGTCGAATTCCTCGGCAAGAATCCAACCACCGGGTTTCAAGGTGGCGACCATCCGAGCCAGCGCTTTGTCGCGTTCCGGGAGATGCACCAGCACCAAACGTGCGTGCACGAGGTCGAAGGCGGATTCGGGCAAAGGATCAGTGGCGATATTGTGGCGGCGCACCTCGGCGTTAGCGAGCTTCAACGAATCGAGGAAGCGCGGGTCAATGTCCGTCACCAGGACATGTCCGGTAGGAGCGACACGGGCCGCAAGCCAGGCGGCGATGGAGCCTCCCCCGCCGCCCACTTCCAGGCAGCGCCAGCCCAGACTGACTCCGAGATCCTCTAAGTGACGGATTGTTCCCGGGTCAAATGCAGAAGACAGGGCATGGAACCGGGTCGATGCTTCTTTGCCGGCGTTGTCAAGAATACAGGGCGACGCTGCGCAAGCTAGATTGCCGCTATGTTCCATGGGTTTTTCTCAACGATCTCTCATTCACTCAATCGGGCAGTGGCTAACTGAAACGAACTGCGTAGGGGCGGGCGTGGACGTTCGCCCGCCCCAACGTGCGTTTCCGGAAGTGCAGTTTAGTTAATCGCGTCCACGCCGATCGCTGTCAGCTTGGCGTTCGCGGTTCCGTTAAACGTTCCACAAGACACGGCGATGGTCGTACTGTCCGGGACATTCGGGGCCTCAGACTGCAATGGCGACGACGCGGTGCTGAACCCTGCCAATGCCAAATCAAATTGGTCGAAAGTGGTTCCGTTTACATTGATCTGGCAATTGGCTTCCTGGACCGAGCCATCATCGTTAGTCATGTTTCCCCTAGCGAAAATGAGATAGCTTCCCGCCGGAACTGTCACAGAGGCCAACGTGACCTGGCTATTACTTATTGCCGCACCGCCGCTACCCACGTAGGCATGGCCCACGCCATTCGCCCCCGCGGGACCCTGTGGCCCGTCGGTCCGGTTGGACCTGCAGGGCCGGTTGCTCCTGTAGGTCCTTGCGGCCCCGCGGGACCTTGCGGACCAATCAACTCCGCCCGGTTGTGCACGACTGAGCCATCCGGGAAAATCAGAGCGCTGCCCGTGCCCTCGATGCGTACGTTCCCCAACACATCCAGCTTGGCTTGAGGAGCGGCAGTGCCGATGCCGATGTTTCCCAGGTATTCGAAAATACCGGAATTGCCGATGGTATAGTTGTCCAGGAACTTCGAGATGTAACCCGCCTTCCCGACGCCTTTGATTGTGAAGACATTGCTGGCGGCATTGACCTGGGTCTGGCTTGCCATCGCCCAAATGAACGCTAAGGTAATCACCACGAGCGCTCCGGCGCTGGTTCTTACCGCGAGTCTGAGTTTGTTGCGGTTTGCTTGCCAGAACTGCTGAGCTCGTTTCATTATGTCTCCCTTTTGAGTTCTCAAGAAGCTTGAATCGTGCTGCTGATCGCTGCTAGACAGTCCTCTCCCACGACTTCTTAAGTGCCAGGATGGACTGAGGAGTCTCCTCTTTTAAAAGCGCTGTGCACTCGCCACAGCACATCCTTGCCGGTACACCGTGCCCGTGGTATCGCTAAATTCGATGGCCGCCGTGCTGGTCCATGTGTCGGAACCATTCTGGAAGGTGATGGTTTGCGTGATCGTCTGCTCGCCCGCCTCAAATCCCGGGTTGTGCACCGCGGGATTCGGCAGCGTCGTGTAATTGATAAAGGCCACGCTCCTTGCCCCGTAGGTACGTTGGCCCTTGTGATCCCATACCCCTTGGCCCCCACCCCGCTGTCCCGGTCCGAACGCCGGATTGGTCGTGTCCTCCGCCATGGTCCCCCCGAACGCAAACGTCAATAGCGACGGAAATGATGGTGATGACAGTGGTGTTCCCGTCTGGCAGTCCACCAGCGCAACCTGTACACGCCACGTTCCCACGAGCCTGGCTGTCTGATCGCCGGGTTCCGCCGCCGCTCGACGCCCGGACGTCAGCATAATCACCAAGCCCAACATCAACACCGACAAACCCTTCACGATGCTCGACTTCATACGTTTCGCTCCTCGCCCACAGAATTGTCGCCGGATTCTCACCTGGCCACGCCGCTCATCCTCTTCCCTTGGGTCTACAAAGTCCTTAGAATCGTCCTGAAAGTTTCTGAAAAAATCTGAAGACGCCGCCGACGCCATGAGCCCGAGCCCCCTAGACATCTACGAATTCGGAGACTTCCGCCTGGAAGCGGACAAGCGTCTGCTTTTCCGCGGAGGTGACCCGGTCGCCCTTACCCCCAAGGTCTTCGAGACACTTCTCCACTTGGTGCAGCATCATGGGAACGTCATCGCCAAGGACGACTTGATGCGAGCGGTGTGGCCCGATACCGTAGTCGAGGAGAACAACCTCGACCAGAACATTTCGACTCTACGTCGAGTTCTTGGGGAAAGGCGGGGGGAGAATCGCTACATTGGTACGATCCCAGGTAGGGGTTACCACTTCATCCCCGCAGTTGAGATCACCGGCCGGGCGCAACTCGCGCCGGATCGTGTAACCCTCGCCGTCCTTCCGTTCGATAACCTCAGCACCGATCCTGACCGCGAATATCTCGCCGATGGTCTTACTGAAGAAGTTATTGCCACCCTCGGCCAGATCGATCCCAGCCATCTCAGCGTCATCGGCCGCACAACCATGATGTCCTATAAGCGTGCGAAGAAAACCCTTGCCGAGATTGGCCGTGAACTCGACGCCACTTATCTGGTTGAGAGCTCGATGCGCTCTGAGGGTGGCCGTGTTCGCATCACATCCAGGCTTATTCGCGTGCCTGACCAGGTGCAACTGTGGTCCACGTCCTATGACAGCGAGCCCGGCAGCATGCTCGAATTCCAGCGTGAAATCAGCGCAGCCATTGGAAAGCGCGTCCGACTGCAGCTTTCTCCGGAACGCCTCTCCGCTATCGCCCGCCGGCAAACTCGCAGCGCCGAGGCCTATGATCTCTACCTGCGCGGACGCTATTTCTGGAACCAGCTCTCGCCCTCCACAACGCGGCGAGCCAGCGAATTCTTTGCCCGTGCCACTAAGCTCGACCCGCAATACGCACTTGCCTGGTCCGGGTTGGCGGACGCTTACACGGCGAGCCCGATCAATGGAGACGCTCCTCCGCTCAAAGTAGGGCCGCTGGCACGAGACGCGGTAGCGCACGCCGTCACTGCCGATCCGCGGCTCGCCGAAGGTCAAACTTCTTTAGGCTTTGTGAAGTTCTGGCTTGACTGGGAATGGCCCGTTGCCGAGGCCGCCTTCCGCCGAGCCATCGATCTCGATCCCCACTATCCCCTCGCGCACCGCCTGCTCGGTATCGTGCTTGCCCACATGTGCCGCTATGAAGAGGCCGGGCATGCCATTTGCCGCGCTCGCGAACTGGATCCGCTTCTTGCTGGCCATCACGCGCTCTCGTCCCAGATCGCATTCATGGGCCGCAACTACACCGCCGCGCTGCAATTTGCCAAGCAAGCCATCACCATCGATTCGGAATTTTGGATAGGACACATTCAGATGGGACAGGCCTACGAACAACTCGGTGAGCACCAACTCGCACTTGTCGCGCTCAACGATGCCGCCCGTCTTTCCGGCGGCAACAGCAAAACTCTTGCGCTACGTGGCTACGTCTTCGCGAAAAACGCACGCGCTGAGGAAGCGCACGCAGTCCTCCAGATACTGGAATCCGTCGCGCGGGAACGCTATGTTCCGCCCTATGCAACCGCGCTCGTTCACCTCGGCCTCGGTCACTATGATGAAGCGTTCGATTGGCTGGACCGCGCATTCGAGATGCGCGACGTTCATCTGGCGTTCCTGCCCAACGACGTCAAATGGGATCCCCTTCGCGCGAATCCCCGGTTCATCTCTCTGCTCGATCGGTGCGGCTTCGTGCCCCGCTGAAGAAACATCACGCCCGCACTGCGGCGATTGGAACTCCGACACTCGGGATTTCTCCCGGATGAAGGGCTAACCGGAAGTTACGTTTTCACGTTTTCAGGCGGACTCCGACGACGTTGTCCATAAGTCGGCTTCGGGGACTCGAAGCCCGTTTCTGGACCGCGAGGAAGCGCCGAAGGGCTCAAGGATTACTTCCGCATTGCCGACGATATGTCCCGGATGCCTCGGGCTTGGGCGATGCTTTTCCGCGCACGCTATACCCATCAACTGAGCACAACACCTCCGAATCGTTCTTGGTGATCGGAAGGTCTTGGGACGGAACTCTACTGGAAGGAGGGACGCTTGCGCGGAGCGTGACGGCGCGTGTCAAGGCGCGTTGACTGGCGTGCGCTGGTGAACTAGCATGCTCCGCACTGAGGTTCCTCCTGGATGGCGATCGAGCGGCTAGGTCACTATCGTCTGCTAGAGCGGATCGGTGCTGGCGGCATGGGCGAAGTTTATCGCGCACGCGACGAACGCCTCGACCGTGAAGTTGCCATAAAGATTCTGCCTCTTAATGTTCGAGATGACCTGCGAGCTCGTGATCGGCTGCTCGAAGAAGCGCGCTCCGCATCGCAACTAAACCACTCACATATTTGCACAATTTACGAAGTCAACCAGGAAGACAGCATCGCTTTCATTGCCATGGAGTACGTTGCAGGACGGTCGCTGAGCGCGATCATTCCGCCGGATGGTCTCCCCGGCGAGCAGGTCATCCACTACGGAGCACAAATCGCCGACGCTCTCGCACATGCTCACCAACGTCGCATCATCCACCGCGACCTCAAACCGGCAAACGTGACGGTAACTCCAGACGGGGTGGCGAAGGTGCTGGACTTTGGCTTGGCGATGAGGCTCCGTACAGAAGAGCTGGAGGCAGTGACAGTTTCACAGGTCCAACTCGGTGAATCCGATTCGCTTGCGGGGACACTTCCGTACATGGCGCCGGAACAACTCCAAGGCGACCTTGTCGACGTGCGTTCCGATATATGGGCGCTAGGCGTTGTTTTGTATGAAATGGCTTGCGGCCACCGGCCCTTTTCGGGCCGTTCAGGATTTGCGCTGACCTCCGCGATCCTTCGTGATCCCCCACCACCGTTGCCCGATCGTGTTCCCGCCGGGCTTGTGGCGATAATTCGGAAATGCATATTGAAAGACCCAGCAGCCCGTTATCAGAATGCTGGCGAAGTCCGGTCAGCGCTGGAAACCCTCGAGTCCACGGCGGTTTCGAGACCCGCGCTCCCGCAGGCTCGGGCGAGCGTAGGCTCCTGGATGGCACTGCTTCCCTTGGTTATCTTGGGTTTGGCTGTCTCGTTCGTGCTTTTATTCGCCTTCAATATCGGCGGATTGCGCGAGCGGTTCGTGCACCCAAGCACGGCTCCCGCAATCCATTCGCTCGCGGTGCTCCCACTCGCGAATTTGTCTGGCGATCCATCTCAGGATTTCTTTGCCGACGGAATGACTGCCGAACTCATCCGTGAGGTTAGTAAGATTTCGCAGCTTCGCGTTGTTTCTCGAACGTCGGTGATGAGCTACAAAGGGACGAACAAGCCGCTCCCGCAGATAGCGCGCGAATTGAAGGTCAACGCGCTGCTTGAAGGCTCCGTCGCACGCTCAGGGAATCGTGTGAGGATTATCCTGGGACTCTATGAAGGCGGTTCCGACCGGAAATTGTGGTCCGAGACTTTCGAGCGGACCCTGAACGAAGTTCTTAGTCTCGAAGCCGAAGTGGCGCACGCGGTCGCAGTCCGGATTCGACTGAAAATTTCGTCCTCGCAGGAAACCAGCCATGGCAACACAAATCCCGAGGCCTATGACCTTTATCTCAAGGGTCGTTATGCGCTCGACCAGGGGACGGAAGATCAGCTGAAAATGGCATTAGTGTACTTCCAACAGGGAATCGACAAATATCCTGAATATGCTTCCCTCTATGCCGGGCTGGCGGATGCCTACTCCCGGCTTCCTTTTTATACCAATACCCGTCCCAGCGACGCTTTCCCCCACTCCAAGGCTGCGGCGGCCAAAGCTCTCCAACTGGATCCCAACTTGGCCGAGGCGCATGTCTCGATGGCGTATATCATGAATTACTACGATTGGGATCGCGCCGGCGCCGAGCATGAATTCAAGAGCGCTCTCGCACTCAATCCCAACGACGCTGGTGCACACCACTCCTACACTCGGTTCCTGGCCTCCCTCGGGCGCATCGATGAGGCCCGAGTGCAATTGAACCAGGCGCAAGAACTAGATCCTCTTTCACTCGGCATTCAATCCGAGGCCGGGATGATTTCCTATTTTGCAAGGCAGTACGAGGATGCGCTCCAGCGACTCCAGAAAGTTCTTGAGCTCGACCCCAAATTCCCAGTGCCTTATTGGGGAATGGGCATGTGTTATGAGCAAGAGAAGAGATATCCAGAAGCGCTGGTGCAGTTCCAGAAAGGAATCGAACTTTCCGGACGTGACGCAAACGGGATCGCCTCGCTCGCTCACGCCTATGGCCTCGCTGGTCAGGTCACGGAAGCCAATAAAATTCTGGTCGAGTTGAAGGCTCAATCGAAAACAGAATATGTCTCGTCCTACCAGTTCGCCGTGATTTATGTGGGCCTCGGTCACAAGGAGCGCGCAATGGAGTCCCTAGAAGATGCTTATCGGGAGCGTTCTACGCTCCTCGGCTACCTGAGAATGGACCCACGATTCGACCCACTTCGTTCCGATCCTCGCTTCCAGAGCATGCTGGGTCGCATCCACCTCACTGAGTGACACTGGCTCTGAAAACTGATGCACAGCCTTTGTGATTGTGCCCGGATCACGGGCTAATGTCTTCTCAACGACGCGGGCCCCAAGTCGGCTTCGGGGACTCGAAGCCCGTTTCTGAATAGCTTCCGGTTTGCTGACCATTCACGACATAGTGTGCGGTCACAAGGGCGATGTTGTGAATACCTAAGTAGCTGGTGTGGTCGTTGGGTGGACCGTTCTGAAATGTCACGTCTTGACTGCTGATGGTCGAGTGTCTACCATTCTGTGTAAATTGATGGTCGAATGTCTTCTATGGCCAAACAGACACCGGAACGCGCGAACATTCTTCAAGGCACCCTTGACATGTTGATCTTGCGAACTCTTTTTTATGGTCCTGCTCACGGCCACCAGATCGGCAAGCATATTCAGCGAACCACGAATGATTTTCTCCAGATGCAGCACGGCTCGCTTTACCCCGCGCTACACCGGCTGGAGCGAAGGGGATGGGTCACCTCGAAATGGGAGATGGCTCCAGATCGGAATCGGGAATTCAAGTACTACCGGCTTACGGATAGGGGAAGAAAACAGCTTGTCGTCGAAGAATCTCAATGGAAGCAGATGGCAGAAGCTGTGGCGCGGGTGATGTGGCCCGCAGCTGAGGAGAGCTGAGATGAAATGGTGGAAGATCGGGAAACGCGATGCCGATTTGGAACGGGAACTGCAATCCGATCTTGAGCTGGAAGAAGAAGAGCAGAGGGAACGCGGGGCTGCGCCAGAAGAGGCCCGCTATGCCGCCCTGCGCGCCTTCGGCAATCCCAGTGTGATTAGCGAGCAAACTCGCGAGGTCTGGAGTTGGGACAGGCTCGAGACTCTTCTGCGCGATCTAAGAATCAGCATCCGCACGCTCGCTCGGCAGCCGGGATTTTCAGCGGTGGCGGTGCTGGTGATTGCCGTTGGCATGGGCGCGACTATCTCGCTGTTCACCGTCGTCTGGTCGGTGCTTCTGAAACCTCTGCCGTTCGATCACCCGGAGCAACTCGTTCGGCTCTACGAAAGCAGCGAAAGGTTTCCGG
>Ga0185299_10003942_pt1 | contig 18637 bp, 11 predicted proteins | sample PaiPotPPA55metaG_FD_128002 | JGI IMG/M metagenome (GOLD analysis project Ga0185299, IMG submission 128002) | Iron sulfur acid spring bacterial and archeal communities from Banff, Canada, to study Microbial Dark Matter (Phase II) - Paint Pots PPA... ...
CCCTCCTAGGTATGGCCTGACTCGCGCTTACTCTGGGTTACTTTTTCATTTGACCCATCCAGTCCCGCCACGGTGACATTTTAGGTGACCCAATTCGCTCTGAATGCCCAGTTCCCGTTTGGAACGTATACTATCAATGCCACCAATAGTGTCACCATGGCTTCGGAGAGCGCGTCTATCTCTTATACGCAAGATCCCTACACCGCTGCCGTTCCAGCATTAGCCGCGGCTACGTTTAGCGGGCTGAATGGACTCAACCCAAGTAATCCGTTCACGGTTGGTTACAATTCATTTACACCCAACGCAGCATTCGCTTTTTTCAGTATCACTGACGTCGGAACCGGCACTACGGTCTTCAACGCTAGCTTTTTGTCGCCGACTACAACCAGCATCCTGCTGGGGGCGAACACCCTTGCGCCAGATACTCAATACTCCTTTGAATTGGACTTTTCGGACCGCATCCAAGGCAGCGATCCACTGAATGGTGTGCCAACCAACCAGTTGTTCGACGTTCGAACGGACGGCACGTTCATGACGGGAGCAGCCGTTCCGGAGCCGTCTGGCACAGCGTTGGCCTGTTTGGCGCTCATGGTCGTCTTTGGCCTCGCGAGAAAAAAGCGAATCACATAAATCCGCGGACGGCCACGGAAGCTATAACTATTCCGTGAGACGTCGACGCCAAATCAGCCCAATGAGCAGACCTGCTGACAAAAGCAAGGTGTAAAAGCGCGGCTCTGGCGTAGGCTGAAGTTGCCCCGTTACGTCGAATCCCGGCGTAGTCGAAAACGAGAATGTAGCGGCCGTAACATTCGTCAAACTAGTAACACCGGGTATGTAGAGAACGAAGTCACCTGTTCCTTGCACGAAAGGGTTGTGCGGAGTGTTTCCCGAAAGCGAAGAATTGGCATCAGGGTAGCTGGTATTCGCGGTCGTGCCGCCTATAATTAGCTGACCTGGATTATCCGAAGAACCGCCGTTTAATCCGTTCAAGTGCCAAGTGTTAGTCCCAGACGAACTACTGAAGTACCAGCCTATTTTATCGGCCGCGTTGCCGGTCTGCGCCGTAGCCGTTGCGCTTACGACCGACCCGCCGTCCTGGACATCGATGAATGTACCGTTCGATGATGTCACGCCAGCCGTGCCGGTAGCCGCGGTGCTAAGACTAAAGTACAGATCGCTCAGAAGCTGGCCGGCGTCTTGCATTTCCGCAGCGCTCAGCAGATTGGTTAAATCAATCGTGACGGAGTTCGCTCCAGTCGTGAAAAAAGCGCTCGCGCTAACCGATTCAGCCGGCCCACTCGGCGACACGGTCGAGCCTGGGGGCGTCACGAACGTGACGGAGTTCCCATGGGCGAAAATTCCGAAACTCAAGCACATCACGATAAGACGAGGCACCATGCACTTGAGAAGTGCAGGCCGTCGAAGATATGTTCTCGATTGCATGATCGACCGAGTATAACCTTTGTGAAACCTCATTTGAAAGTCCTCTTCAACGGCCAAAGTACTAGTACAAAAATGTCGCACTTGAGTACTAGTACGATCTAGGCCTTTGCGCACAGCGTTTTCAGTGATTTTTCGCTGGGAAATAGAGTAAGCTAAGGCTCTACGACTTAGGGAAAAGTTTGAATAGCGCGGTCCTTCGATCTGTCGGCGATGAGCTGACGGTTCGAAGACTAAGGCTGGAGGGAGAGTTAGTTTTTGTTTCTGATATTCACGCTCGGCGGCATATCCATCGTCCTAGCGCTCATCCTGACACCACTTATTCGCGATTACCTGGGGAAGTTCGGCTTCCTCGATCATCCCGACGGCGGTCGCAAGCAGCACGCAACTGCTCTTCCGCGAGTAGGTGGAATTGCCATTGTCCTCTCCTATGCCACGACCTTCGCGATCGCGCTCGCGTTGCCCTTCAGCTATACCTACGTTCTGCATAAGGCCCTGCCCGATATCCTGCGGCTCAGCATGGTGGGCGCGGTAGTTTTTTTGACGGGCGTGGTCGACGACCTGGTCGGGTTGAAGGCCAAACAGAAGCTTATTGGAATCGCTGGGGCCAGCATGCTGGCGTTCTGGGGCGGAATACGGGTCGATATACACTTCGTACATTTTCTTCCGCAATGGCCGTGGCTGGGTTTCGCGATTACCGTCCTATGGCTGGTAGGCTGCACCAACGCGTTTAATTTGATTGACGGGATGGACGGCTTGGCGGCTGGCGTCGGCCTGCTAGCGGCGATTACCATGTTGGTCGCTGCGCTATCGCAGGGGAATCTTCCTTTGGCCCTGGCCACCATGCCGCTGGTTGGGTGTCTGCTCGGCTTCCTGCGTTATAACTTCAATCCTGCGTCGGTTTTCTTAGGGGACAGCGGCAGCCTGTTAATCGGATTTCTGATGGGTTGCTTCGGCGCGCTGTGGAGCGAGAAGTCCGTCACGCTGGTTGCGATGACGGTTCCCCTTTTGGCAGTTTCCATCCCGCTGCTGGACGTCATGCTTTCGATCATGCGGCGATATTTGCGCAATCGTCCCATTTTTCAAGGCGACCGTGGACACATTCACCACAAGTTGTTAGAGCGTGGCTTCAGCACCAAAGGAGCCGTACTGACCATCTACGGGTTATGCAGTTTGTTCGCGGTGTTGTCTTTGGTGGCGAGTGCGCTTCACAACCAGTTCAGCGGATTGATTGTGATGGTCGTCTGTGGAGCGGCTTGGGTAGGAATCCGGCATCTGGACTATGCCGAATTCACCATGGCTAGCAAGATGTTCTTAGGCGGAAAATTCCGTAGCATTATCGACGTAGAGACTCGGCTGCTGGATTTCGAATCGGCGCTTGCAAAGGCCAGAAATCTGGAGGAATGTTGGACTAAAATTCTGGACGGCGCGCGTGAGTTCGGGTTCCAAGGCGTGCGCCTAAGCCTCCCCGGGCGAGTCTTCGAAGATCTCGGCTCTAGGGATGGCCATCCGATTTGGCAATTGAGGATTCCGCTTCCCGACGCCAACTATGTCAACTTCTTTCGCGATTTTAATTCAGAAATGAATCCGCTGATTTTGAGTGCTTTTGTAGGCTCGGTCGAGCGGGGCCTCAAAAGTTCGTTGGAGCGGGGCCTGACAAGCAAGGCTCCCAGCCTTGCGCCGGAATTGGTTCGAGTGCCGGTCGCCGCCCAACTGTTCTATACCGCCAACGCAGGTGCTAGAGCCGAGATCGCAGGCGCTAACGGCGACTAATCACTTTCGACTGACATCCCAAACCAGAATCTGCCACGTTATTGTTGAGGGCCTGTCGATTCACTGGTGGTGCGGATATGGCTGAGTAGAATAGTTATGTAGCCGCCGGATCGATAGTGTAATCTGAATAAAACAGAATGCACCTGGGCCGGGGTCATAACGGCACGGCGAAGCTCTCCATTTTCGTACCGTTATACAACGAAGCCGAGTTCATCCAAACTATTCTAGGGCGGATTATCCGGGCTCCCTGGCCTGCTGGCTTGGAGCGAGAGATCATTGTCGTCGACGACGCCTCAACCGACGGGTCGGCGGAGCTCGTCGATGAAGTCGCTGCGCGGCACCACGGGCTCATTCGACTCATCCGGTGTGCGAAGAATCGCGGCAAAGGCGCCGCCGTCCGCGTGGCCATCGAGCACGCGGGAGGTGATTATTGCCTCATTCCAGGACGCGGACTTGGAATACGACCCCCAGGAGTACCGGTTGCTCCTGGAACCGCTGCTGGACGGCTCGGCCGACGTGGTTTATGGATCACGTTTTCTCAGCGCCGGCCGGCGGCTGTCCTCTACTACTGGCACAGCGTCGCCAACCACGCACTCACCACGCTCTGCAACATCATCTCTAATCTCAATCTGACGGACATGGAAACGTGCTACAAAGCCTTCCGCGTGCCGTTACTAAAAAGCATTCCCATCCGCAGCGATCGCTTCGGAATCGAACCGGAGATCACCATTAAAGTAGCCAAGCGCCACGCGCGCATCTATGAAGTGCCCGTCAGCTACAGCGGTCGCACTTATGACGAAGGCAAGAAGATCGGACTCAAGGATGCGTTCCAGGCCCTCGGGGTCATGCTTCGCTTCTGGTTCACCAGCGATCTCTATAAGGACCCGGGCGACGAAATATTGGATGCCTTTTCCGTGGCGCCTCGATTCAATAGATGGATGGCTGATGCTATCCGGCCACACCTGAAGAGCCGAGTGCTGGAAATTGGGGCCGGCATGGGCAACCTCACACGAGTCTTGGCACGCGGCTGTCAGAGTTATATCGCCAGTGACATAGACGGCGAACACCTTTCCCGCCTCAAGACCCGGATGCGTCACCACCGTACGTGGAAACCCGCGCTTGTGATCTTTCGAACTCAGTCGATTTTGAGCCTCTCGCCGACGCCGTAGACAACCGTAATTTGCCTGAATGTCTTGGAACATATCGAAGACGATCTTGCCGGACTGTGCAACATTTATGGCGCTCTCTCGCCGGGCGGGCGCGCCATCGTACTGGTGCCGTGCGGGCAGGAGATTTACGGACAGTTGGACGTGATCCTCGGTCATTATCGAAGATACTCGATCTCTCAGCTTCGCAACCGTTTCGAACAGGCCGGCTTTGCAGTCGAACAGATAGTCGAGTTCAATCGCATCTCGCGCCCCGGGGTCGTACATCACAGGCAAACTGTTGCGGCGTTCGCGAATCAGCCGCTTTCAACTCCCGATGTTTGACCGGCTGGTATGGTTGTGGCGGCGCATTGATAGATTCCTTCCCTGGGAACCAACCTCGCTGATCGTCGTCGCCGCCAAACCCCAAGTCCAGGTTCCGGTGGCCGCAAGCTCGCCTCGATTTGCGCGTGAAGACATCAAACCGGGCACCGGATGTGCGGTAAAATAATTCGGTGTCAGAACCACGGACCGAGGGGCGAAGGGCGTTAATAACTGGCATCACCGGCCAAGACGGATCCTATCTCGCAGAGTTCCTTCTATCTAAGGGGTATGAGGTCCATGGGATGGTGCGGCGAGTCGCGCTGGAGGATCCTTCCCGAAGGTTGGGACGGCTCGAGTCGGTGGTTGACAGGCTGCGCCTGCATGCTGCTTCGCTCGAAAGCTTTCCGAGCATTTATCAAGTTTTCCGGGCAGTGCAACCTGACGAGTGCTACCATTTGGCGGCGCAGAGCTTTGTCAGCTATTCGTTCGACGATGAATTCTCCACTCTAAACACCAACATCAACGGGACTCACTTTGTTCTAGCTGCACTGAAGGATGTCGTTCCGAAATGCCGATTCTATTTCGCCGGTTCCAGCGAGATGTTCGGAAGAGTAGCAGAGATTCCGCAGACGGAAACCACGCGTTTTCATCCGCGCTCGGCCTACGGGATCAGCAAGGTCGCCGGGTTCGACCTTACGCGGAACTATCGCGAGGCATATGGAATTCATGCCTCCAACGGCATTCTTTTCAATCACGAGTCCCCGCGCCGCGGATTCGAGTTCGTGACCCGCAAGATTACGTCTGGGATTGCCCGAATTCTGGCGGGGCAAACGAAGGAATTACGGTTGGGTAACCTCGACGCCAAGCGTGATTGGGGCCACGCGCGCGACTACGTGGAGGCCATGTGGTCCATGCTGCAACAGGACGAGCCGGATGATTACGTCGTTGCAACTGGGAGGAGCCACTCGGTGTGGGAGTTCGTGAGGATGGCGTGTGGGATGGTGGGACTGGACCCGGACAGGTACGTCGTTAGAGATCCGGAGTTTTATCGCCCGGCGGAAGTGCAGCTGCTGATCGGGAATCCTGCCAAGGCTCAGGCCAAGCTTGGCTGGCGCGCAAAAACGCAGTTCGAGGGCTTGGTATCCGAGATGGTCACTGCAGATTGCGAGAGCCTGGGAATCGATGTTCCAGTTACCAAGCCTATTGAGGTACAGTAAGAACTCCTGAACGATAATCCAGCGGTGATCTTACCCAAGCGTTGAGAGAATCTGCTTGATCTTCTCGGCCATGTCCTTAGGTGGGTTCTTCGAAAGACTAATGACGAATTCAGATTTCGCCTCGATGGCTTGCCCTTTTTGAAGCAGAGCGACCCCCAGATGGTAGCGTAATGCCGGCTCGTCGGGGTACTTCTTCACGAGACTGTTGAAGACCTGGATTGCGCTGTCATTCAATCCTTTGCGGACGTATACCCAGCCGACCGTATCGGCAACTCCCGGGTTGTTTGGTAATTTCCGTTGTGCTGCCTCCGCAAGGGCCAAGGCTCGATCCAGCTCCGAGCCCGTATCCGCGAGTGCAAAAGCCAAGTTGTTCATCGCAATAGCGTTTTGCGGGTCGAGGGCGAGCTGTTTTGTCAGGTTTATTATCGCTTCCTGCTCCTGCCCGGAACTATTCTGCTGCAAGAAAGCAATCACAGCGAGGATCTTGGGATTATTTGGAGCCAGCTCTCTCGCCCTTTGGTAGCTTGCGAGTGCGCTGTTCACATCACCCTTCAACTGGTACAAATCCCCCAAAGACGCATACAGATCTCCCGATTTGGGATCCTTTGATCGAAGCCATTCATATTGCTGCATGGCAAGATCCAGCTTGCCCACCCGCATTGCGGTAGTTGCATAGAGCAAATGTATGGGCTCAGATTCAGGAGCCTGTTTGACCTCCTGTTCTAGCAAAGCTAGAGCTTTGTCTGGCAGTCGCTGTTCCATGTACAACTGGATCAGGCCTTCGAGTGTCCTCGGGTCCTGGTCCCCCGGTTTGTAGAATCGGCGGTAACGGGTTTCTGCTTCGCCGAACTTCTTTTCAGCGGTCTCGAGAATGGCCATGTGCATATTCACATCGCGCGATTCAGGGTACGCCTTCAACAGAGTGCTCAGTTCACTTTGCGCTTGTGGATAAGATTTCGTACCCAGCAGCCCTGCGGCGTGGAGAAGCTTTGCCTCCGTGTTGGTCGCATCTATGGACAAAATCTCTTCTGCCACCCTAATCGTCTCGTCATAGTTCCTTTCTCTTTGGTCGAGTCTGGCGAGGGCGAGCCGTGGCTGAATGTATGCTGGGCGGAGGCTGGCACTGCGAAGAAGTTCTGCCCGAGCAGACATCGCATCCCCTTTGTCCAAATAGGCGAGCCCCAGATTGTAAGCGATAACTTCGTCCTGCGGAAATGCTGCCTTGAGTGCCTCCAGCTCAGCCAAAGCCCAATCGAGCTTTTTTGGATCTCTACTCTCCAGCAGAATAATTGCGCGCGCTGTCCGAGCATCCTGATCATCAGGCTTGGCCCGCAAGACCTCCGTCAAATGCGTGATGGCATCATCCCTCCTGCCTTTACGGAGGAGAACTTTTGCGATCCTCTTTTGGTAGTTTGTCTTGTCTTTTGCACTCGATTGGAGACCTGTTTCGTAGTACCCAAGGGCCTCATCCAATCGACCCTCATTCGCGTAGAAATCTCCGACCAGAGCATTGCCATCTCGAAAATTGCTAGAGTTTCTCACAAGCTTTTGCAGAGTCTGGGTCATTTCAGACTCACGTTGCGCCTTCCGATAAAAGGAAGCCAACTGGAGGATCGGACCGGGATCCCTCGGCATGTTGGCGATTTTAAGCTTCAGAACGTTTTCCGCGTCGGCTGCCCGATTGTTTGCCAGATAATAGGAGATCAATGCATCATACACCTGCCCGGAATCTTTGTGGACCTGGAAAAAACGTTTGGCGAGAGCTTCAGCCTCAGTAACCTGATTAAGTCGAAACAACACTTGCACCATGGGCAGTACCAAACCAGGTTCAAGTGGCCTCGCGATATTGGCGCGTTCGAACATCGCGAGTGCTTCGTCAAGTTTCCTGTCGATTGCCAGGACATCGCCTCGAAGACGGAGTCCATCAAAGGAGTTTGGGTTCTTCTTCAGCAGGATATCGGCGGTGCTCGCGACTTGGTCGTACAAAATGCGAGTTTGGCTCCGATCGGTACTGTAAATACTCAAAGCGAGATTTGCGAGCTCTATTCTGATATCTTCGCGATCAGGAGCAAAATTCACAGCCCTTTGAAAGTCGAGGTATGCTGCTCCGCCCTGTTCCAGCTTCAATTCTGTCAGGCCCAACCCATAATAGGCTTCTGCTGACTTAAAATCCTTTTGAATTGCCTTTCGGTAGTTGAGCTCGGCCTCGTTGTACTTACCGGTCTTGTATAGCGCATTCCCCCGGTCAATGTAATACTTCTGGTTTCGGGAACAGCCGAGGGCGGCAAGGCATGCCACAATGACTAACCCGGTCCCGGACGACCGTATGAGGCAATTCATGTTCGCAAATTCCAATCTTGTCTGGCTGCCTCGGAAGACACCATAAACGGTGAACCAACCGAGCATTTACAGAGTGTTAACAAGTGAGAGACAGGTTCATTCTATCATCCTAATAAGCTACGCAAAATAGGCCCGCTAGCTGTTGAGTACTGCATAAGAGCTTGCTGAGCCACGTGGGGATGTAAATCATTGATATGCAGTTGTGGGGCAGGTCTCCGACCTGCCAATATGAAGCCTCCAACGACTTTTTCAGCCAGCTCTCCGACACCTCCCAAAAACCAAAAGCCCGAGGCCCATTGGGGCTGCTCGGGCTTGGAACTTCGCTAACGGAAACTCTTAGACCTGTTGGGTCCTTCGGCGCCGCTCGACAACAGCTACGATTCCGAGAAGCCCAACAAACAGCAGGCCGATCGTAGTCGGTTCTGGCGAAGGCGCCAATGCTGCGACTGTGACGTTTGTAGTGTCTTGAAGCGCAGCGGTGCCTGTTCCAAATGTCGTCGCGTTTGTTTTGACGACCAACACATAAGTGGAGTGACCCGGCAGAGCGACAATTTGTTCGAAATCGACGCCTGACCCAGTCCCCGGAAGTCTAAATGCAGTCGCTGGATTCGCATCCCCGGTAACGAAGCCGCCCGCCGTGAGCCCAACATTCCCGGATGCGTCATTCCGGCTTCCGACGTCAGTCGTAAACCCGGCGAAGGACGACGGTGTAATCTGGTCTACGGGGTCTGACGAAGTTGAATTGTTGGTGAACTGGTAGTAAAAGTCGAGGAATGCCCCGTCCTGGTAGACGGCTGACGTCAAGGTGCCAGAAAATGTCGTCGCCATAACGGGTGTGACGAGAAAGGCATCGAGCGTCCCTACGGCTTGTCCAGTGAAATCGCAAGCCCCCGCAGGTGCGAAACATCCTGCCGGTGTTGCCATTCCAGGAGTAAGTGGGATGGCTTGAGCTATGGGAGTGTAGCAAAAGAGCCCAAGTACACCGCACAGTGACGCCATCGCTGTCTTCATTATTGTTGTCTTCATTATTGCTGTTTTCATCTTCTATCCTTTGCCAACAGTATTAATACGCCGCCCGCTAGGCGGTCCAACCTTCGTCCGAGAGCGTTATCATCTCGAAAGGCTATCGTAGCATTGCTCCCCAGCCCTTTCAATACCTTAACTGATTGTTTTGGTACTGGTTGCGGCTCAAAAGTACTAGGCGCAAGAGCACGCTGCGGAAGCTGTTTTCGGCAGAGTTCCTGAAATGTCTGACTCTCTGATTGCCGGACATCGGGAGAACTGAGGCCTTAAGATGCGTATAAAGCAGGGGGTAATTAGGGTGAAAGAACCAATGGTGCCCAGACGTCGAAGGTACTACTCTGTATAGTACGAAGCCCGAATCATGCCCAAGTCCCTATCGGTTGCAGCAGCAGTTTGCCTCTTATCGGGAGCCATTGCCCCAGCCCAAACCAGTCCAATAACCGTCTTCATAACACCTTCATCGGCATCCCTATCGGCAGCTGGATCGACGCCCTTCGAGGCATCAGTTCGGGGAACAAACCTGCCTGGAGTAACGTGGTCGATTGTGCCGGCAATAGGTACGCTGACTGTTTCAAGCGCCACCTCGACTTGGGATGATACATCGCCGACGCCACTCTCAACCGTGAACGGAATCTACACCGCACCCTCGACCGTCAGCAGCCCCCAAGTCGTGACGCTGGTGGCAAGGAGTTTAGCGGATCCGTCCAAGACATCGAGCGCAACAATTTACCTGGCATCATCGACAGTGGGTATTGCCGTAACACCATCCTCGGTTTCGCTCGCGGCAGGTCAATCCGCCGTGTTCGAGCCGTCGATTGGGGGAACATTCAACACGTCGGTGATCTGGTCGCTGAACCCGCCCGCTGGTACAATCACAAACGGAGTTTATACGGCACCGGCGGCAATCAACACGTTACAGACGATCCTCCTCACGGCGGCAAGCTTGGCGGACCCATCAAAAACTGCGCAAGCTTCGATTACGCTCAGACCGTCGGCGCCGACATCGATTAGCGTTAGTCCTACACAGATTACGCTGGGACCTTCCGCGACAAACCAGTTTACTGCGACCATTCAGGGGGGAACGGCAGCAGTCGTGTGGTCCATCAGCCCGAACGTGGGGAGCATCAGCCCGAGCGGGCTCTACACGGCGCCCACCGCGCTATCAGGACAACAGGCTGTTACTATTAAGGCCGCAATTTCTACCGATCCGACGAAGGCGGCATCCGCTGTAGTTACGTTGGCGGGGCCAACACCACCGCCCCCGCCACCGCCTATACAGCTGCCTGTGGAGGTGATTGGCCTAGACGGCAGGATAGTGACGGTGCCATTCAGTATTCTGTCAGGCTCGAATTTGAGCGGAGCGCTGACGCTATCGATGAGCATCCATGGGCTGCGGTATGAGACGCAGGCCAGTGTCCAAGTAAACAATACAGGATGGCAGGCGATCAGCGACACCACCGTTACACTCTTGGGGAACGCCAGCGCCTATGGCGGCATCGGAGGTGGATTCAGCACGCTAAAGATGACGATGAGCGTGCCTGCGGGAGCGCTCACACAAGGAACCAATTCCATTAGCTTCCGATTCAACGGAACCGACGGCCGAGTAAGTGGCTTCCGCGTTCTGAGCTTCAACGTCCTGGATGCGAGCGGCAACTCGTTGCTGTCGCCGGCGGCGTTTGTTTATGAGGATCCCAATACCTGGCAGCCACCCTCCAGTCAGCCGTCGGATATCGCGACCGGCAAAGCTCTATGGTACACAGCGCCGCTCACTCGCCCCACTCCGAGTGGGCCGGTTTCGATTCAAGCGCACTGTACGGATTGCCATGCACAGGACGGCCGGGACATCAAATATTTTAATTACTCCAATAATTCGGTTCGTACGCGCGCGATGTTTCACGGACTGACGGCTCAGCAGGGTGATCAGATCGCCAGCTATATCCGGACCATAAATGTTGTCAACCCGGGGCGGCCCTGGAATCCGCCCTATCAACCGGGACCCGGAATGGACTCGCAGCCGGTCATCGACTGGGCCGCCGGAGCCGGAATCGACGCCGTAGTGGACAGCGATCAACAATTAATGAACGAGATCTTTCCAGCCGGGATCGTGGATTCTGTGTTCTCAGCCAGCGGGAATCTGAACGCTCGAGAGACTGCCGTCCCCTATCAGCTGCCGGACTGGAATCAATGGCTGCCGGGTACTCATCCGATCGACGGCTTCGGCGCTGACTTTACTACCAACGCGTACAGCACGCTTTACCAAACCATCCGGTCGCAGCTCAACGTTTTGGATCCGGTGGCTTTTACGAACCAGAAACCGAATCTCCAATCCTGGCTGGATGCATATTATGGCCTATTCAGGCAGGAAGGGCCTGTCGATCCCTCTCTGTGGACACCAGACGTAGTCGATAAAATGTACGGCTTGGCTCAATGGGGTATGGTCAAGACCTGGGAAATGATGAACCAGTTTCAGCTCGAAGGATTTGCTCTGAATATTTTTGGTCCCCAAGCAGATCCGCGGGCATGGTACGGCAATCAGCCATTCTTCACTTCTCCCCACATGGTTAAGATTCCGCCCGCCTCCGTGGGGCTTCGGAATGGCAAAGCATCCACCTATACGTACTTGTCATACATCTGGTATCACCTGCAGCTCATTTTGAACAATTCCAATAAGAAACAGGCAGACTGGCACCCGATCGATTGGCCATACACTTATGGGTTTATCAATAGCATGAGCGACCTGGTGCGACCCCAAGCCGGCGACCGCACACTGTGGCTGATCAAAGCGCTTCAAATCTCCAATAGTGGAAGGGGACCCGACTTAGGAACCGCCGGCTGGCAGCCCGGGGTCAATGATCTGACGTACCTGGTGGAGAACGAATCTTACAATGAGTGGTTGGGAGTGCCTTCGGCCACGCGAATCGCGATCAGCGAAGGGTTTATAAGCTCCTGGCTCAGCCAGGTGACACAGTTCACACCCCAGCAGTTCTACACAGGAGGATTTGCAAGCCCATCTGTGAACCCGGTTCCCGGGAATCCTTATGGAGCATTTGCGGACAAGGTGTGGTTTTGGATTCCTCGATTCCACAACATCGGCGTAAACCAGACTCTGATCAATTCGTTAGCCGCCTGGGCCCAGACCGTTTGGCCTAACGCGAATTGGGCCACGACCACGACTGCGACCTGCACTACTCCCCAAGCAACCGCCGTCTCCTGTACTACCGAATAATGCGCAAGCTGCGGCCTGCGCCTACCGAGGGAGCAGGTGAACGTGCCTGAACAGGGGTCGCGTCCTTGTTGACAAATCTCGTTGACACATCTCGTTGACAATTCTCGGGAATTTGTTAGTCTACCCATTGCAATCGGTTGAGTAGATTCGCTCAATCGTTATTCCATCGAGCTGCTAAAGTTTATTTAGTTGAAGACTCAATAGTAGGAAGGGCTTGAATAATGCACTTTCAGCTTGCTGTTTTAGGGTTGACTCTTGTCTACGTCGCTGGTGGACAGACCCTGGTGGATCTCAGGACTCAAGCCAAGGATGTCGATTTTAGTGCCGCGAACACGACCAAGCCCTTCAAATCCGGGACAATTCTACCGTCGGTTTGTTCGGTGGGCGAAGCGTTCTTTAAGACCGACGCACCGGCGGGAGCAAACGTCTACGCCTGCGCGTCACTCAATACGTGGACGGTGGAAGGGAGCGCGACGCTAGCTGGGGATGTAACCGGTTCTGTGGGCGCCAACGTGGTCAGTCAGATTCAGGGCCGGCCGATATCCGCGAGTGCACCCACCAGCAGTCAGGCGCTGGTGTGGAATGGAACCACGAACCGCTGGGAGCCGCAGACAATCGTGGGAGGGATCATCCTCAATGGGTTGAGCGGAGCAGTTACTATCTCTGGCGGGAATAATAATAGCTGCTTCCTGGTCGGCCAGACAATTACCTGCGATGTAGTTACGAACAACATCCTCTCTCGTGCCACCGATCAGGCGGGCACCGACCACTATTTAACTCCGGCCGGCACCACCTGCTCCGGTGGCGGTTGCGCGTACGTGGCTTGTCCGAATCCGGCGATCGCAGCATACACGCCGGGCATGGAGTTCGTCCTCACGCCGGATGTGGCGAGCGGAGCTGGCGTTAATACGATCAACGTCTGTACCCTCGGGCCCATCACGCTTCAGAAACTGACCGGTAGTTCGTTGACGAGCCTAGGGGCGAGCGACATGGTAAACGGAACACCCGGTCCGAGTTATAAACTGACAGCCGTTGGAAACCCCGTGAGTGGTTTCCAGGTGACTCCTGTCAATTTTGTTACCGGAGGCTCCAAGCTTTCAGATTGGCAACCGGCCACATCGCCGGTTACAGGCGATGCAACCGATCACACCGTGTACGCCACCACTATCGGCGCGGGTGTGCTGGGCGCCGGAAAATGCCTCGCGCTGGATGCCATGCTGAGGATCTCGAGCGGAAGCGATCAAGCCACCGTGAATCTGTATATCGGAAGTACAGCGTATCTTGTGACCCTTACGACCAACGACGTACATTTCACAGCTTTGCTTTGTAACAATCCGGGAGTGACCAATGCGCAGCAACTCTCAATGCCTGTTTTGTCGCGGGCGGCCGGCTGGGATTACCCGGGGGGCGCCGCCACGCTGGTGACGCGAACCGCCAGCCAAAACACAAGCAGCAGTTTTGTTATCAAGTTGACGGCAAATCTAGCCAATACGAGCCAGTTCACGGGCGAGTGGTGGAAGGTCGAGCTGCAGCAATGAAGACGCGATCATTTCTCTTTTTTCTGATTGCGCTATCGAGTCGCGCGCAATCCATCGCCGTAACTTCGCCGGCGAACGGGGCCGCGATCACGGGAACAGTCCAATTGCAGGCGACTATTTCAGGCGTCCCCGCAACCGAGCATGTGGACTGGTACGTGAACGGCGATCTTTATGCAAGTTCCCACCTCTTCAACGGCCCATGCGGATCGTACGAAAATTGTCCGGGTCCAGGGTTTAGCGCGCGATACGTGACGACCGACGGTCCGGATACGACCAACGGAAAGGTTTATGCAGTGGCCAAGGATGTATTCGGTATCACGCTGGCCACTTCGGCGGCGAACACATTCACAATTCGAAATCTTGGCCCGGTAATTCAAATGAACCTGGCGACGCAGCCCTGGGTGGGCGATGTTCAAAGCCCATTTCTTGTGAACGGAATCCACGGCAATGGCTATATGGGAGTGCAGCCTACTTGTTATATCGACGGGATGCCGAATGTAGGAATAGAGAATGGCTACGTCTTCTTAACAGGCGGAAACGTTCTGGCCCATACCGCTCGTTACCCGAATGGTATTCATGATGTGCATTGCCTGATAATGGCCCCTGGAAGCGGAATTGGCGCCACACCAAATTTCCCAGCGGCGGCAGTAAACGTGGTTGCCAATACGATCACCCTCACCACCCATCCATTTCTGCCAGGCCACTCCTTTGTCTATACGACCTCCGGAACCCCGATTACCGGCTTGACTCCCGGTAGTACCTACTATGCTGCCGTAATCGACCCAAACACTCTGAAGGTTGCTTCTTCTTCCGCCAACGCCACCACTTGCGCTGCCAGCAGCACGAACTGCATCACCCTCGGAGGGGCAGGCACCGGTACGCACACGTTTACTTACACATTCACGGACCCGTACTATATCGCATCGGCGCAGTATACGATTCCCATGTCGATCTACCGCGCGCAGGTCGATTTCGAGAACACGAATGCTGCGATGGAGCTGCGAATGCCGGAAGAGATTGTTCTGTATCAGGACCTCGGGCCGATCACGTATACGAGCGCGCCATTCGTGACCAATTGCGATTCTTCCACTACGGCAATTGCCGCCAACGCTCCAGTATATTCTTCGGGGAACCCAGCGGTCTTCACCGTAAATTCATCGGGCGTTGTGACGGCCGTGGGTCCAGGATTCGCCGATCTCACCACGACATATTCGGGACTCCCAACGGTCGTTTCGCATATCTCGGTCTTCTCCACCACCCAGTTCAAGCATCTCTCCAAGAGCGGCCAAACTCTTACGACCTACACCGCAGGCCAATCCGCGTGGGCGAACTCTGTCTTTCAGATTGATCACAACTACGATGCTCTTACGCCCGCAATGTGCCGGGAATGGCAATGGTCAGGTGATCTTTCAACCGAAGAAGCTGCCGTGAGTGTCATAGTGATGCACACGCCTCAAACCAGCTACACGAACGCGATTACCAACAATTGGTCTCCAACCTTCGCGCAGATTCAAGCCGACGCGACCATCTGCAATCACGGAATGTTTTGGAATTTCCAGGCAATCAATCAGATGACCGATACTCTGGCCCAATACAACAACTTAGGCTGGTCAAACGCTCCCGGGTCCACACGCTTAGACGCCGACCATAAAATGATGAGCGACATTATCGCCGATGGGCGAACGCGGATGATCTACTTCGGCGACGAAATAACGAACGAGTGGAACTCCGATCCGGCTCCCAATCCTGTGGTAGGCGGCAATCAGTTTAACAAGATCGTTGTGACCGGTTGCCCATCTATACCATGCACCGGTAGCGCGGTGGTTACTTACACAACGGGGATAGCGTCCACAGGCGGAGACAGTTCCTGGTTCAAGCTCACTGGATGCACCACTGTCAACCTGTGCGGGCCTTATGTCATTAAGACGCCAACAGTAAACTCGCCGACGGTAAGCGGCTACGTTACTGCCTCTACGATTACGACCCACAATGTTCTGAACGGCCAATATGACGGCACGAATAACCCCGGCATGAAGCTGATCTACTGGGCCTATACGGGCACTGGCGGCGGCGAGCGTTACATCGTGCCCGGGGGCCAATCTGGTGAGCTAATCCAGCAACGCTGGAACGCTGGTGTCAGTCTGGATCATATTGCCATCACGGGCGCGAGCGATCCAAAGACTGCGACGGTGACATGGCCCGCCTGTTGCGGCGTGGACTCCGCGGCTCTAGCGACGGGGCGAATTGTGTGGGGTCACAGCGCGGCCCATGCTGAAATGAACGACGTTTTCACGATCACGCGGGTGGACAGCAATACCGTCACGTTCCAAATCTGGGGTTCTACACTGACAACCTACAACGTCTCTACCGATCCTAGTTTCTTTTTCAGCGTGGACGGCATGACCGATGAGAACGTAATCAAGAACGTCAAGGGATCAATCTTCAACGTGGCAGGGGCGCCTGCAATCTCCTGGCCCATACTGGGGGCAATCTTTATTGGCGGCAACCTTCCAAACCAACTACCGATTGTCGCCAACTGGGAAAACACTCCAAGTATCGCATCGGCATCGCACAAATTCAGTTACAACGGACCATTTCAAACTTACGGCGATCATTCCTCTCCGTTCGAAGCTATTACCGACAAGAGGACGACTGCGATCGGATCGCGCGGTTATTGGATGTATCCCTCGATAGACCTAATTATTATGATCCCCATTGCGTACAATCACTATGCTGTGACCCCGTGCAGCGTGCGATTCCTACCGGGCGTGGACTTGGCTGGGTATATTCAACTCAATCCCGCCGCGGTGACGACCCAGATGGCTTGGGTTGTAGCCAAGAGTGCCACGGTTGGGAAGCGCGCCTACCATGCAGGCCAAGATGGCGCCACACCGGCGACTTCGGATCTCTGCACGAAACCGGCTGGCGCCGGCTTTGACCAGGGACCTGACCCATTCACCTACTGGATGCCCTTCTGGAACGCCATGGCGCTGGACAACAGCCTGGACAATAGGCTTACCAAATACATCTTCCAGCCGATGATTACTTCGCCCGGATACGGTCCGTACTTTTTCACTGGGGCGCGAGGCGGAGTCGCCGGCAACATCCTGATGATCGGCAGCCTGTCTTCCATGCCTCGCACGCAGACCATTGATTTCACTCCGTATCGCTTCGCTGGGGGATTGATTCGCCGCTACCGTCTGACAGCGCGGGGCCTGAGCGTCCAGTCCTTTTCCGGAGCAGCAACTGCAGACACGCCCACGTTCGCAGGCGGCGAAGTGATCTATTATGTATTCCAGCCGGCGGGGGGCGCCTTGGAAACCAATACGGTGCAGGTCACACCGCCAACTTCATTTCCACTGGGGACGTCGAAGATGGCGATCAAGATCGGGTATTACCACAATCTCAGCGATGTGGACGCGATCGATTGCACGTCGGGCTGCGCGCCGGAAATGGATCTGAATGCGACTGACGGGTGGTTCCAGAGGATCTATCTGGACGGGAGTAACGTGGTGAAGACGGCAGGGGACCAGCAGGTGATGAACCACCATTAGAGGTGCTTGGGCAAACCTCTAAGGCAGGGTGAAATAGCGGTTGGCAGAGTAACGAACTGCTTCCTTGAATCCAGCGCAAAACGATGTCTTCCAGCTGCTCGTTGAATTCAAACAGGATCGCTCGGATGCGGCGCGCTGCTAAGAGCCGGGCTGCGCTGGCCAACACTCTGGCTTCGTATCCTTCGCCGGGCCGGAGACTGGTTCACACGATATGGGCTTCGTGCGGCTCGAATAATCCTAAATAGATTTGCCTGGATGTCCCGCAACGAGATCGATTAACGAATCGAGAAATTCCATCTACTGCTCGATCTCTTGCGGAGTATCGCATTAAGCGGAAAGCCAAACAATGTGTGGGCTACGTAAAGCAATGGGCCGTGTGCCATCATGCGGAAGCGACGGTATCTCCACAAACCCGCAACGAGGTTGCCGAGCCTCGCGAACCTGCCCTGTGGATGAATTTTCCGCTCGCGGAGTTTCTTATCAAAGTGCTCGGAGAACAGGTACTTTTGTTGCAGTCCGGCACGGGAAAAACTCGACCGGTACTGCAGGAATGAACGATACGTCTCGTGGATCAGATTATTCCGATGGCTGTATCGATCGCTTCGTTTGAGCCAGCCGCCTATTTGTTCGCTTAGCACTAATACGGTTCCGCCATTGCAGGTGACACGCGCCACTTCCTGCATGGTCCGATTCAGGTCAGGCGAGTGATGAAGAGTCGCTGAGAATAAGACGAGATCGAAAACGCCATCACGGTATGGAAGTTGATTCATGTCCGCTAGCGCCTTTTCCGGCCAATCCAGGAACGCATCAGGTTCCTGGTAGTGGAAGAATATGTTGATCGCATGGCATTTCGCGCCCTTATCGCGAAAATGCTGCAGAAAGATGAAATCCGTCTCTGAGCCGACCTCAAGGACTCTCTTTGGATTGCAAAGTCCTAACAGCCCGTGGCAGAATACCTCTATCCCGAAACTGCTCGCGACGCTGGCGTGAACCTAATTTCCGGGAAGAATTGCGAGCGGAAGTGCTCGGCCCCATTCCAAAGCGCTCTCCACGCGCT
>Ga0185299_10003944_pt1 | contig 18637 bp, 14 predicted proteins | sample PaiPotPPA55metaG_FD_128002 | JGI IMG/M metagenome (GOLD analysis project Ga0185299, IMG submission 128002) | Iron sulfur acid spring bacterial and archeal communities from Banff, Canada, to study Microbial Dark Matter (Phase II) - Paint Pots PPA... ...
GTTCGATCGATCCAGGCCACAATCCGGTTCTGGTCGTCGTATTCGTAGATGTACGGCACGCCGCTGCTGTCGATGATCTCCACGAGTCGCCCGGCCGGGTCGTAGTCGAAGCTGCGAAGCAGTGTGCCCTGAGTGTCCCCGCCCGTGAGCAGGCGCAGCTCCTCGACGCGGAAACCCCCGGCCCGAAACCCCGATCCGATCTCGACCCGGTAGCCGCCGACATGGTCCACCTGAGTCGGCACTCCGTCGGCGTCCCGGGTGATGATGAGCCAGTTGCCGTTGCGGTCCGTCATGCGCGTCAGGTGCCGCACCTCGTGCCCGTCCGCGGCGGGCGCCGCGTCGCGCGGGAGTGGGGCGAAGTGCCGGGTCCAGCCGCTGGACGGATCGGTGATCGCGATCCCGTCCAGCTTCCGATCCCACTCCAGTGGCCAGCGTGCCCCGGCCGCGGGCAGCACCTTCTGTCCGGGCTGGGTCGGCACCGGATAATCCAGGCGTTGCGCGTCATCGCCCAGATAGTGGATCCCGTCCGCATCGATCACCACCCGCTGGTCCAGCGTTGACGACCAGCCCGGGCCGAACATTCGGCCTTCTTGGTAGGAGGAGGCGTAGGCGCGGCGCAGGATCAGCGGCAAGATCCCCGGCAGCTCCACATCCGCCTGCACACACAGCATCTGCCCGCTGATCGGGTCCACCGGGTCCCTGCATGTCGCCGTGCTGCCGGTGCCGTCCGTATTTTGTCCGCCCTGACCGCCCTCGCCGCCGCCCTTGCCGTTCAGGCCGCCGCCTCCCTCGGCGGGCTTCGGGGTCGGTACCGGGTCCGGCGGTTGCGCGCCGAGGTTGTTCAAGTCGCCTGCCTGTTGCGCGTCGGTGTCGCCGAACGCGCGTGCCCCGTTGAGCGAGGCGTCCGCGGTCAGGTCGTGAAAGTCGCCGGCCTTGCCCGTGATGTCGTCGGCGGCCTTGCCTAGCGTGTCCTTGAGCGCGATCGCCGCGTCGCGCGGCCCCTGCCCGCCCATCAGAACTGGATCCCGGCGGACTGCGCATGGAAGTTCGCCGCGTGCGAGCGCATCGTCGCAGCATGCTGATGCAATGTCCCCACGTGCTGCTCGACCATCCCCACATCCAGCTGCACCGTGCTCGAGGCGATCGGATCCACCCCGCCCGGAGCGTTGGACCAGTCAAGGCCTTGGAGCATCGCCTCGACCTTGGCCACCAGCGGCTTGGACGCGGCCTCGATCACCTTCCCGATCACGTACTGCTCCAGGTCCTGGACCAGGGAATTGCCCAGCGCCTCCCCGAGCTCCTCGAGACCCGGCAGCGCCGCGAGCGACGCCCCGAAGGTCTCCGGCGCCGCCGCGATCGCCGCCACGTAGCTGAACGCGAGCTCACCGATCTGCACCAGCGCCTCGCCCTTCTGCGCCACCACGTACAGCGCCCACGCATCGAGCGCGTCCGCGAGGATCGCACACGCCTCGGTCACCTCGTGCACGTGCGCGGCCGACAGGTGCGCCCAGCCCGCAGACATGGCCCGGGTGGACGGGCCCTGATATGCCTGCGCGATGTTCGCCACCGCCGCGGTGGCGTCCTGGTGAGTCTGCTCCACCGCCTGCCCGAACTCCCGCGTGAGCTGCGCGAACTGATGCAGCGAATCCTCATTGAGATAGGGCCACTCGATCCCGATGGCGTTCAGGAAAGTCACCACCGGCATGGGAAGGTCATCGATCGCCACTCCGCCCCCTAGCTGAGCATGAACGAACGCCGCCCCCACGACGAACGGCACGAATGAGATTACCCAGTGTTCATATCGTCAGACAAGAACTTTGCGACGCTTCGGGTCCGGGCCGGCGAGCACGATCAGCGTGGTCGGTCAGGGCAGCATTTCGACGTACCCGTCGGTTCCGTGCACGCGGATCCGTTGTCCGTCCCGGATCATCCGGGTGGCGTCTACCACGCCGACGACAGCCGGCAGGCCGTACTCGCGGGCGATCACTGCGCCATGGGTCATCAGGCCGCCCACCTCCGTCACCAGGCCGGTGATTCCGACGAAAAGAGGTGACCAGCTGGGGTCCGTATGGGCTGTGACCAGGATGTCGCCCGCTTCGAGATCGGCCTGCGCCATGTCGAGGATGACGCGGGCTCTGCCCTCGATGGTGCCGGCGGAGACCGGCAGGCCGATCAGGGCGCCGGCCGGGACGTCATCGCGCTGATACGCCCCGGTGAGGGCTTCGCCATCCGATGTGAGCACCCGGGGTGGTGTGAGCGCGTGGTACGACTGGAACGCGTCCTTGCGCTGCCGGATGAGCTGATTGTCCGCCTGGTTCGTACGCACGACCTCGCTGAGCTCCTGGAACGTCAGATAGAAGATGTCTTCCTTCTCAGGGAGCACATTGGCTTGGACGAGGCGCTCGGCCTCTTCCAGCAGGGCCTGCTTGTAGACGAAGTAGCGGCTGATGATGTTGTACTTCGGATACTCGCGGTAGCCGATGAAGGTTCTGAGTCGGTCGATCATCCGCTCGGTCTCGTCGGCTTTCTGCTCGCCGTCCGGCAGGGCCCGCAAGCGCGAGAGCACCTCCCGTTCCTTCTCCAGCGCCTTCTGCCGCCCCTGCTCGAAGCGCCTCTCGGCGGCGCCCGGCTCGATGTTCCTGATGTTGTCGAGGATCACCGGCACGAGTGTGGTGGGGCGCTCGCGCCAACGCGGCCTCGTGATGTCGATCTCGCCGACGCAACGCATGCCGTATAGGTCGAGGTAGGCGTCGATGGCATCGCGTGCTTCGGTCCCGCCCGCGAGCTTCGGCAGCTCGTCCAGGAAGGATTCGTTCTCAACGCCCTGTAGGAACGCAACCACCTCCGGGTACGGACGGATCACGTCGGCGACGTCGAGCAGCGCCAGTCCCATCTCCGACGTGACGTTGTTGGGGGCGGACAGCGTGAGCGTGTCGGCCGCGTTCTTCTCGCCCAGCCACTCCTGCAGCTTGTCGTTGAGCCACCATGTGGCCTCCATCCCCGCCATGATCGCCGGAAAGTTCGGCGGATCAGTGAGGACTCGCTTGTGCTCGTCGAAGGCTTCCAGCAAGAAGTCGAACAGCGCCGGTCCGGTCTTCGTCCGGATGTCGCGCTGCAGCGTGGCGGTGGACGCCCGGCTGCGCTCGATCAGCCCGGTGACGATGGCCGGATCGGTCTCGATCGGGGCAGCGGCCGCGCCGCGGGCCGGCGGCACGCCGGGACTCGCGTCCGGGAGCGTCGGGATGAAGTCTCCGCGGTCGAGGACGGTCTCCAGGGCGTCCCGGATCAGCGGATCGCCTCTATCCATGACCTCAAGGAGGGCGGCGCGGCTCGCGGGCGAGGCCAGACGTGGGGTGGCGTCGACGAACAGCCTCCCGCCGGCCTCGTGCATCGGCACCATGGCCGTCAGCTGCCACATGGAGACGCCCAGGGGCTTCATGGGGTCGGTCATCATCTGCTGATGGCCGACGGAGATGTAGACGTGGTTCTCTCCGTCGCCGATCTCCGGGATGGGGAACAGCGTGGTGATCGCCCGGCTCTGGACGAACCGGAAGTCATCGTCGACCAGGCACCATTCGATGTCCTGCGGGCGGCCGAAGTGCGCTTCGATCCGCCGCCCGAGCTGGACGAGCCGCACGACCTGCGCATCCGTCAACGCCGGCAGTTCCTGCTGCTGCGGGTCGATCGCCACTTCCCGCGTTCCGCCCGTCGGCAGGGCGTGGATGGCACGCTGTTTGGCACCGACCGTCTTGGCGATGATTTCGCCGTCCCGCACCGTGAAGACGTCCGGGTTCACCAGGCTGGAGACCAGGGCTTCGCCGAGGCCGAAGCCGGCGTCCACGGCGGCGACCTTCCGGTTGCCCGTGACGGGGTCGGACGTGAACAGGATGCCGGCCGCGTCCGGGAAGACCATCTGCTGCACGACCACGGCCATGTGGACCGCACGGTGGTCGAAGCCGTTCCGTAGGCGGTAGGTCACGGCCCGCTCGGTGAACAGCGATGCCCAGCATCGGCTGACGTGCTGGAGGATCGCCGCCGGCCCCACGACGTTCAGGTACGTGTCCTGCTGGCCGGCGAATGATGCCGTCGGCAGGTCCTCTGCCGTCGCGCTGGATCGGACGGCGTAGGCAGCTTGCCCGCCGAGCCGGGTGAGCGCGTCGGTGATCGCCGCCGCCAGGTCGGCGGGCATGGCGACGCGTTCGATCGTCTGGCGGATCTCCGCGCTGAGTGTGCGGATCGTCTCCCGGTCATCTGGGCTCAGGAGCGAGAGCCGATCCAGCCGGTCGTCGATCGACGGCGCTTGCGCCATGATCCGCCGGAAGGCGTCGGTCGTCACGCAAAAGCCGGCCGGCACGCGGATGCCTTCGATCCGCGACAGCCCGCCCAGGTGCGCGCCCTTACCGCCGACGAGCGCGACCTGCAGCTCGTCAACCTCGTGGAGGCCCAACACGTACTGCTCGATCATTGCGATACCTCTTCGACGTCACTGCGTTCCTCATGCGTCGACGACAACACACGCACGTCGTGTCCCCAGTTCTGTAGCTTGCGGCCCCGGCTGACGATTCTGCGCCACTACCGGGGTCTTGCCGCAAGCCCCCCGGTACGGTATAAGTTAAGAGTGGCGAGGAGAGTGATCTCCTTGCCTTTGTTTTTTTGCGTTTGCGCAGGCGAGAGCGCAGCCTGGCGCCCCGGGAGGCGGCGACCCGGCCAGCGCGCGAGAATTTGATCAGGGGGTTCCCCAATCGCCTGGGAGGACCAGATGAGATCCCATGCGCGTCTCGCGGCCGCAGCCGCACTTGCAGCAGGTTTGCTGGCAGCCTCGGCCGGTGCCGGCCTCGCCGCCACCACGCCGCCCGGCCCATACGGCTCGACCGGCCCCTCGGCGTCGACGACGCCGACCACGGTGAACTACTACAGCGTTTCGACGCTTTCCAACCTCTACACGGCGAACGGCCAGCCTGTCGCCAACCCGAGCACGGCGCCGGCGGTCGGCGACTACGTCGTGAGCACCGATAACGACTACACCGGCACTCACACCAGCCATTCCGTCGAGGTCGCCGCCACCGACCACCTCTACTGCCTGTTCACCAAGGCGCCGGCCACGGCCACCTGTTCGGCCCAGATCGCCACCAGCACGGGCATGTTCCTTGCGGACAACTCCGTGCAGAACCTCGCCGCCCAGGGCCAGCCCCAGACCTACAAGATCACCGGTGGAACCGGGGCCTACCAGGGCGCCACGGGCACCGTCACGGTCACGCCGGTCTCGGGTAGCAACAACGCCGATATCACGGTGACATGGGCGAAGTAACGTAACGCAGTGAGGAATAGTCGGCGCACTGCCGTGCGCCGCCGATGCGGCATGATCGAGGCTCAGCTGTTCTCACTCAGGGAGTTCTCGGACATGGCAGGGATCGATCGTGGGGTCTTGCGGGACGGGGTGCGCCTGGTTTGCCGGGATTGGGGCGGGTCGGGCATCCCGGTGGTGCTGCTGCACGGGCTGGCCGGTCACATCGGAGAGTGGGATCATCTCGCTGAGAAGCTCAGTCCCCGGTATCGCGTGGTAGCCGTCGACCAGCGTGGGCACGGTAGGAGCGAACGACACCCGCCCGAGGTGACCCGCGCCGCGTTCGTCGAGGACATCGTTGCCGTAGCCGATCAACTGGAGCTGGAGCGGCCGGTTGTGGTCGGCCAATCGATGGGCGGCCACGCCGCCATGCTCGTCGCCGCGGCCCATCCCGACCTTGTCCGTGCCCTGGTGATGATCGAGGCCGGCCCGGGCATCGCGGGATCCGATGCCCCGTCGAAGATCGGCGCATGGCTCGACTCCTGGCCTACGCCGTTCCCGAACCGCGAGGCCGCCGTCGAGTACTTCGGCGGCGGAGCACTCGGCCGGGGCTGGGCGGATGGCCTGGAGGAGCGGGATGGAAAATGGTGGCCGCGTTTCGAGCGCGATGTGATGGCGGCTGTCATCGCCGAGATCGCCGACCGCTCGTACTGGCCCGAGTGGGCCGGGATCAGTTGCCCCGTACTCGTGGTCCTGGCACAGTCGAGCTTCATTTCGGCACCGGACGTGGACCGGATGCTCCGGGACCGGCCGGAGACCGTCGCCGTGAGCGTTCCGGGCACCGGGCACGACCTGCACCTGCAGCAGCCCGACTCGCTCCATGCCGCGATCTCGGACTTCCTCGCGCCTCTCGTCTGAACTCGCTGAACCCGTTGAGCCCCTTGGATCCGCTGAACCCGTTGAGCCCCTTGGATCCGCTGAACCCGTTGAGCCCCTTGGATCCGCTGAACCCGTTGAACCCGTTGAACCCGCTGATCTGCGGCGACGCCCCCGGGCCGGCCCTCCTCGCGGAGGGCCGACGCCGGGGGCGCCATTGTCTTTCACCTACGGTGTTCGGCCGCTCTCATCGGCCGAGCGGTCAGTACGAGACCACGTCGCTGGGCCCGCCGAAGGTGGGGCTCACCGCCGCGCCGGTACCGTCGATCACCGACTGGATCCCGCCTGTGCCGTTGAGGAACACGGTCATCAGATCGTGGAACTGGACTCCGGAGGTGTTCGGCGCCTGGAACGCCATCGCGTTCTCTATCGCCACTCCCTGGTCGAAGTACGAATAGCTGCCCATTCCGTATCCCTGGAACGACGTGACGCTGTTGGGGACGTAGAAGGCCGGGTAGCCGTTCTGCGTGGAGCTGGCCATCCAGGAGGCCTGGTTGGGCACCTCGTAGGGGTTCTCGTTCTGGAAGAAGATGACCGTGCCACCCTGGCCGTTCCAGACCGTCTCGTACTGCTGATAGTGCTCGACGGCCAGGCCGTACGCGGTCACGTTGTTGCCGTTGACGGTCAGGCCGGTCGCCGCGGTGTCGCCCGTCCAGGAGCCGGCACCGGCGCCGTGGTCGGCGCGCCAGGACCAGATGTCGTCCAGGATGGAGTTGTTGCTGTTGTCGACGAACGCGTCGGTGACCGATCCGGCCTCTTCCCCGCCAACCCGGAAGAAGACGTCGTCGATGGTCACCGGGTCTGCGGCGTGGCTCACGGCCGAGCCCTGCGTTCCGACGGTGAGCAGGGTCGGCGAGTTCACCGGTCCGGCGTCGAGGATCAGGCCGGTGATGTTGACGCCGCCGACGTCCGCGACGTTGATCGTGGTCTGACCCGCGGTCGGGATCAGGGTGGCGAAGCCGAGGCCGATGATCTTCGTGTCCGCCTTGGTCACGTTGATCGTCGAGGCGTAGCTGTAGACGCCCGGGGTGAACAGCAGGTTGTCACCCGCGGCCAGGGCCGCGTTGATCTGGGTGATCGTGCTGGCGGAGTTGACGACGTAGAAGGTGTTGTTCACCGAGAGCGAGGTGCCCGGGGTGTTGCCGCTCGCCCAGCTCGCGCCGCTGGAGTTGGTGCGCAGCGAGGGGACGAACACGTTGTAGTTGCCCGAGGAGTCCTGGTACAGGTACGGCGCCTCCTGCGTGGTCGGGCAGGTGCCCAGCGTCGTGTAGGGGTTCGGTCCGCCGCTGTCGCCGGAGTTGGCGGCGAAGCTCTGAGCCGGGGCTCCCGGGTCGCCGCAGAACACCTGGTTCCACACGCCGTTGCTCCAACTGTTCATCGAGCTGTTGCGCACGACGTACTGCTGCTGCGAGCCGTTGGTCACGGCGCCGTTGAGCTGGGAGTCGGCGATGAAGCCGCCGCTCGCGTAGTCCGGCGAGCCGTCACAGAAGTCCATCAGGGTCATGTTGCCGTTGACCTGCACCCGGCGCATCGGTGAGGCCTGCGACGCAGCCCACACCTCGTCGCCGGCGAAGCAGCCGGTCAGGCCTGCGACGTTGATGGTCAGGTTGGTGATGGAGCGCCAGAAGTTGTCGGTGGCGTTGCAGTTGGTCTGCACGCCGCCGGGGCACTGGTTGTAGGAGTCGATGGTGCCGTTGATGACGGTCTGGCTCGGGCTCTGCCCGAGACCGGCCACGGCCTCGTAGTAGCCGACCTGGAAGTCCAGCGGCGACGCGGCGGTGCCGTAGGTTCCGGGCTCGAAGAGCAGCTCGTAGCGCTGGGTGCCGAACTGGTTCGGGTTCTGCTGAGTGCCGAGGGTGTTGAGCTCACTCTGGATCGTGGCCTCCGACTCGGTCGGGGTGAACACGATCACGTTCGAGCCGAGGCTGCCGCCGGTGGGCGGCGGCGTACCGCCTCCTCCGCCCGAGGTGGCGAAGGTGAGGTAGTTGACGTTCCAGCCGGCGCCGTCCTGGTTCACCGTGAGCGTCTGGGTGCCTGCCGGGAGGGTGACGGTGGCGTTCACCGTCGTCCAGGTCTGATAGCCGCCGGTGGCCGGGACGCTGACGTTGCCGCTGAGGTTGGTGCCGGAAGCGTTGGTGATGTGCAGGGCGTCGGTGATCGCGCCGGGTGCGGCCACACGCAGGCCCACGGTGTACGTGCCCGCGGTGGCGACGTTGACGGTGTACTTGAACCACTGTCCGGACGCAGTCCAGCCGACGTCGTCGCCGCCGCCGGTGTCCGAGGTGGCTTCCAGGTCGACGCCGTCGGTGCGGTAGCTGTTCGCGGAGCCGTTGACGCCGGTGACGTTATAGGCCACGCCTTGGCCGCCGGTGTCGTAGTTCTCCGCCTGCACCGTGCCGGGCACTGCCGCAGCCGTGCCGCCGTAAGGCGCCTCACCACCCGAACCTGAGCCGGATCCGTTGGTGTACGCGGTGAACTCGCCGATCGACCACCACGGGCCGGTGCTGGCGGCGGTCAGTACGACGCGGATGTACTGCGCCGTCTGTGCGGTGAAGGTGACCGTCTCGACGGCGGACGAGCCCGTGCCGGTCGCGACGCTCGTGAAGGTGGAGCCGTTGGTCGAGACCTCGACGTTGTAACCGACCGCATAGTCTCCGGGCCAGTTGCTCGAATTCATCTCGATCTGGTTGAAGCTCTGGCTGGAGCCCAGGTTCACCTGGAACCACATGCCCGCCGCCTGTACGGCGTCGGAACTGTAGCGGGTGGCCAGATTGCCGTCGATGGCGTTGGCCGGGGCGTCGGCGGCCGAGGAACTGGTGCTCGCGCTCGCCGTCCAGCCGGTTTCGCTCAGCGCGGTCTCGGCCAGCGGAGCCGCCGCGCTCTTGGCGGCCGCGGTCGCCGACGTGGGGGTGAGCATCAGCCCGATCGCGGTGACTGCTGCGACCCCGGCCGCGCCCGTCTTGCGGGCGGCCGAACCGCTGCGCCGGAGGCCGATTCCCGGTGCGTGCGATCCGGACTGCTTGCCGACGCGGGGTCCGCAAAGCCATCTCGGTCTGGTCATGTCGTGCCTTCCCTTGAGGTGGGGGTTTCGCCCGGTGCTTTATTTCTTTGCGGGCTCGTGGGATCCGGCGCTGTGCGCCACCGTGGCAGACGGGGCGGTGCGGCGCCGTTCATGCGGGTGCCGGGTAGTGCTTCGAGGTGATCCGGGCGGAGCGGCGGAGCAGTGGTGCTGGCAAAAAAGGCCGGCCCGGCCGCGTGCGGCCGGTGAGCCGCGAGCGGTCGCCAGGCCGGGTTTTCCGGCCGCGAATACCGCGTCGCGCCGAATCCGTGCACGGGACCTCTGAGTGTCCGTCACCCGGCCGGCCATGGTGGTCGGCCGAGGTGGGAGAGCGCTCTCCAATGCGTCAGTGAACTCTTGGGTTTCGGCTGTGTCAAGACGACGTGAACTCCGATTCCGCCGCGCCCCGCCGCCCGGCGCGACCAAAGCCGAGGTCGGGCCGGGCGGCGCGGCGGCACACGCAGAGCGGCGGGGGAGATCGCTGCGGGCTGAGTCCTACTCGGTCGGCCGCCTCGCGGGCTTGAGTATCAGCGAACGCGCCCGGCGTCGATTTCGTGCGCACGAAGCTGGAGGATGTCGTCCAGAACGTCCACCGGAATCGGCTGGGCGGTGCTGAACCGGACGGCGCCGCTGGAAAGCGAAAAGCCGGGCAGGCAATCAGCTACCTGCGATACCACCTTGCCGCTGAACGGATAGATCGCGAGGTGCTTTGCCGTCTGCATAGTCGAGAGAAGGCCCTTGCCCTGATACAGGAGCGCGGGCATCCCGTAGCTGCGCCCCTCGACTGCGTCGGGAACCAACTCGAGTGCCCGACGGCGGATGCCGTCGAACAGTTCGCGCACATCCGTCGGCAGCGTCGCGTAGTAATCGGTGACCTCTCCCATGTCATCGAGCCTAACCCGAACCGGCAGCCGCGGCCTGGTAGGCCGCGGCTGCGCGATTCACGGGTTCAGCGCCATATCTCGGGATGGACCTTGGACGGGCCGACCATAATTAATTCATACTCAGTCGTAGATGAGGTCGAATTCCTCCCATTGCCCGATGGTGCTGCGGTTGGCGATCAGCGGCGAGGCACCGGCACTGTCCGCGGTCACGATGTTCCGGTTCGCGTGTGCGCGGAAGCTGATGCTGCCGTCCGAGTTATCGATGAGGTCGAATTCTTCCGAGGGACCGATCGAGGTCTGATTCGCGATGAGCGGTGAAGCGCCGGCGTTGGCTGCGGTCACGATGTCGCCGTTGGCGTGGGCGCGCAGGCTGACGCTGCCGTCGGAGTTGCCGACCAGGTCGAAGGTCTCCCACGGTCCGATTGCTGTGCGGTTGGCGATGAGCGGGGAGGCGCCCGCGTTGTCGGCGGTGACGATGTCGTTGTTCGCGTGTGCGCGGAAGCTGACCGCGACGGTGTCACGGACGATGTCGAACTCTTCCCACGGTCCGATGGCCGTCCTATTGGCGATCAAAGGGGAGGCGCCGGCGTTGTCGGCGGTGACGATGTCGTTGTTCGCATGCGCGCGGAAACTGACGCTTCCGTCACTGTTGTTGATCAGATCGAATGTTTCCCACTGCCCGATGGCGGTGCGGTTGGCGATCAGCGGAGAGGCGCCAGCGTTGTCCGCGGTGACGTAGTCGCCGTCCGCGTGCGCGCGGAGGCTGACGGTGCCGTCCGGGTTAGTGATTAGGTCGAAGGTCTCGCTCGTGCCGATGCTCGTCGAGTTGGCGATCAGCGAGGTGCTGCTGTTGGCCGCGTTGACGTAGTCGCCGTTGGCGTGCGCCTTGAGACTGACCACGGACGCGGTGGTCGGGACGTCGGTGACGTTGTGGGCGTATCCGGCCGCGACGAGGCTCGCCTGGACCGCGTTCTCGGTGGCGTCGGACGGGAAGCCGGCTGTGACGGCGCCTTCGAAGAACTCTCCGTCGCCCCAGATGCTGTTGTCCCCGCCGGTGCCGAGCTCGATGGAGGGCTGTACCTTCATCGGGTTGTAGCCGCTGGGCAGTGCTCCCGAATAGGACTGGGTGAGTCCGCCCTGCTGCCCGTTGCCGTACTTGAGGGTGAAGTTGGTCGTGCCGTTGTTCTTCTCCCACGCCGAGAGGAAGGAGCCGGTCTCCGCGGGGATGCTCGCGGGGTTGGCGCCGGTGTTGCTGAAATACATCCCGTTCTCGAGGTCACCGCCGACCCACGGGCCCGTGCCGCTGCAGTTCTTGGTCCAGCAGTCGGTGCCGTAGTAGATCGCGTTCATGGTGGCGTTGCCGTCGTCGCTGTTGTTCGCCTCGGCCGCGCCGAAGTCGAAACAGCAACCCCCGCTCGTGACGTTCGACGAGGTCATCATGTAGATGCCCTCGGGCTGCGAGCCGGTGGGCACGTTCTTGGCGTTGTCGATGCGGTATCCGGTGCCCTGTGCGTCGAACATGGCGCCGTAGGCCGGCTGGCCACCGATCGTCACCGGCAGCGCCATGGCGGGCGAACCGATGTCAGAGCCGTTCGGGCCGGGGCCCGAGATCCCGGCCGAGCAGCCCGAGCAGGCAGTGCCCTGCGAGATGGGCATGTTGTTGCCGTTCGAGCTCTGATCGTAGATCTCGGTGATGGTGCAGCTCGTGCCGGAACAGAACGAGACCTGGGGAGCGGAGTTGGCGATGCCGCCCGCGGATTCCAGGCCGATGTTCAGGGTGCTGCCATCGGAGGTGCGCTGGACCTGGTAGAGCGGCCCGTCATACGTCCCGAACAACGCGCGGGTGGTGCTGTAGGCCGCTTCACACGGCGTACCCCCGGCGGCGTAGATGTCGCACGGCAGCGAGGGCGTCGCCGCGGTGGCGGTGGTCGCCGCGCCGAACGCGGGCAGAGCGATCGCGGCGGCCAGCAGGCAGACGGCGGCCAGCCGCGTCCGCCGCCCCAGCCGAAGAGCTATCAAGCGCATCAAGATCCTCCATCGTCGGAGTCCGTGTGGTGGGTAGTGCGCTGCCGCGGCGCAGGCGGGCCGGGAGCATTGCTCAGGGCATTGCGACGCGGCACGACGTTCGTGACGTTCACGTGAACAAGGCCTACCGTGTGGCGCAGCACACATACTCAGACGGCATTCCGAATAAGTCAAGAGAAACAACGGTCGATTCGACGGGTCATCGAAGATTCTTTTGCTCAAGAGAAGCTTTATCAGCCCCACGACGCACGACGCTGCTACGGTGGCCGGGTGCACACGACCCAGCGCGACCTTTCGACCGAGACCGACAGCCCCATCAGTCTGACCGACCTGGGGCGAGTAAGGGTGCTGCGCGCGCTCGCCGAGCACGAGCAGCTCTCCCGATCCGAAATAGTCAGCCGGACAGGGCTGGCCAGGGCGACGGTGAGCTCGATTATCTATGAGTTGATCAATGGGAATCTGGTGCGCGAGAGCACCGCCGCCGGTGCCGCCGGAGCCAGAACCGGCCGGCCGCCGCAGGCCCTCTCGCTCGTCCCGGAATCCGCGCACGCGCTCGGCTTGGACATCGCACACGACCACGTCCGCGCAGTTTTGACTGATGTCGTCGGAACAGTGCTCTGGGACCAGACCCGGCCGATGGCCGTGGACGGCGATCCCGAGCGGGCGCTGGACACGGCCGTGCGGTTGATCGACTCCGCGCTGGCCGACGTCGGCGTGCCCCGGGAGAAGGTCCTTGGCCTTGGGGCCGGTTTCGCGTGCCCGGTGGACAAGGACCGCCGCCGGCTGCACGCCGAGGGGATCATGCCGGGCTGGGTCGGTGTGCAGCCCGTCGACGAACTGGCCGGCCGCACCGGGCTGCCGGTGCAGATCATCAACGACGCCAACGCCGGCGTGCTCGCCGAGCGACGCTTCGGCGCCGCCCGAGGCTGCGACAACGTCGTATACCTGCGCCTGTCCTCGGGTATCGGGGCCGGCACGATCTGCGACGGCCGGATACTGCTCGGCCACGGCGGCGTCGCCGGCGAACTCGGCCACGTCATCGTCGAGCCGCACGGCACGCTCTGCCGGTGCGGCAACCGGGGATGCCTGGAGACGATCGCCAGCCCGCCGGCGATCGCCGGCCTGCTCAGCCGAAGCTGGGGCCGCGAGGTCTCCACCGATGAACTGCCGGAACTGCTGCTCACCGCCGACCGCGGCACCGCGCGCGCGATCGAGGACGCCGGCGCCGCCGTGGGCTCGGTGCTGGCCATCACCGTGATGATGTTGAACCCTGAGATGATCGTGATCGGCGGCGACCTGGCCGCCGCACGCGACACGCTCTTCGACCCCATCCGCCGCAAGATCAATCGCAACACCATGGTCTGCCACGCCGAGGCGCTGCGCATCGTCCCGAGCGAGCTCGGCGACAGCGCCGGCGTGCGCGGGGCCGCTGCGCTCGTGCTCGAAGGGGCGCCCGAAGTCCTCGCCCTCTCCCGTACGAGCTGACCCTGACCAAAGGAGATTCGCGATGAGTATGTCTCTGCGTATCGAACTGTTCGTCGATGACCTTGACGTCTTCGTGGACTTCTACACCCGCGTTCTGGCCTTCCAGCTTGCCGACGACCGGCGCGATACCGAGTGGCCCTATGTCGCTGTCGCCCGCGACGGGGTACGCATCGGCGCTGTACGCGCGGGGAAGGATGTCGACCGGGCTGCACGTATGGTGCCGACCGGCACCGAGATCGTCCTGGAGGTCGACGACGTGGCCGCCGAGTACGCGCGCGTCGTCGCACTCGGCCACCCGTTGGTTGGGGGAGGACTCCAGCAGCGCGCCTGGGGCCTGACGGACTTCCGGCTGCACGATCCGGACGGATATTACCTTCGAGTGACAGACCGTTGACGAGCCGAGCCTTGCGCCGCCCGGGCAGTCAGGCGGCTCGTCAGTCGGCCCGCCGGGCTAGCAACGGTGGCCAGAATGACGCAGGTGGCGAACACGGCGATGGAACTCGCCCAAGAACACGATGAGATCGACAAGTCGGCGTTGCGCATCGCCACGCTCGGCCGTGGCCCCGAACGTTCGGCCACCTGGTCGTCGCTCTGCAGGATCATGTGAAGCGGCAGGACTGCGTGCTGCTGCCTGCCCTCGTCGCGGCGTGCCCGGCTGAGGAGTTCGAGCTGCTCGGCCGCGAGTTGCACGAGGGGATCCGCGCCGACCGCGAGACGGTCGAGCCATGGGAGGCAGGGGAGGGGTGGGGGACATGGGAGAACCGTGCCGCGCCCGCATCGCCGCGCGGGCGAGGATTCATGGTCATGCTTCGTCGCCGTTTCGCATCGGGCCGTCGGGCGGCGGGCTACTGACCGTCTCCACCTCTGCGCCGCCTCGACCGGCTTGTTCCGGCAGACCGGCCAGCCGCGCAGCGCGACCGAGTACCTCGCGCAGCATCTCAGGGGTCAGAGTGCGTGTGGCGACGTTGCGGTGGCTCGGGTGAAAGCAGCCGATGAGCCGCGTTCGACGACCTGCACTCTCGTCGGATAGTTCTACTTCGGCGCCGTGTCCGAATCGCGGTCTCGGCCTTGGCACGCGCCAGCCCGCATCGGCCAGGACCGGCAGCAGCGTCTGCCACGCGAAGCCGCCGAGTGCGACGATGACACGCGCGGCCGGCGGTCCCATCAAGGCCAGCTCGCGGGCCAGCCAGGGGCGGCAGTTGTCGCGCTCCTCGGTGCTCGGCTTGTTGTCAGGTGGCGCGCAGTGCACCGGCATCGTGAGGCGCACGCCGATCAGCTCGGTGCCGTCGCCGCGGCTCGACGATTCGGGGCGCGTGGCCAGCCCCAGGTCCTGCAGCGCCGCGAACAGCACGTTGCCGGAGGGGTCGCCGGTGAACGCGCGGCCGGTCCGGTTGCCGCCGTGTGCAGCCGGGGCCAGGCCGACGATGACCAGTGGCGCGGTCGACGGGCCGAAACCGGGCACCGGACGTGCCCAGTAGTCGCAGTCCGCGAACGACCTGCGCTTGACCACGGCGACCTGCTCCCGCCAGGCCACCAGGCGCGGACAGGCCCGGCAGTCGACGAGCGCCGCGTCGAGCGCGGGGACGCTGTCGGCCGCGAGTGACGCGACGGCGGGATATTCGGGGCCCATACGGCCCACGTTAGCCTCTGCGGATCAGACGTGCCGCCCCGCGGATACGCGGGTGATTTCGACCGGCGGCGAAGGGCCGGAACTATGCCACAGGCAGGTCGGCAGGCGGCTGGATCCGGAAATGTCCGTGCATGATACGAGTTATGCCGGGTAGCAGTGTTCCATGAGTGATCATGTGTACCCAGAACCCCGGCCGAACGACCCGCATCCGCACCCTGTGCCCGGGCCGGCGCCGTACCCGATTCCGGAACCCGATCAGCCTATCGGCCCGGACCCGAATCGTCCGGTGACGCCGCAGCCCGAGTCGGCCCCGGACATCGATGCCGCCGGTCCTGCGCGTCCGTCCGCTCCGATCGCACTGCGTCAATGAGAACCGGCCGTCGAAACCGGTGGTGCAGACGGTGCCGGGTGAGGATCACGCCCGCCGTCTCGTGCCGTGCACCCGTTGACTCAGTTGTCTGAGAGGTCGGACTCAGTGGTCCGTGATGTCGAGCGCCGCGGTTTCAGCGGCATCGAGCCGGCCGAGATCCACCCGGCGGCGGTGCGCGCGTTCGGCTGCCGCGCGACCGAGTGCGTTGAGCTGGGTCTGCACGTTGGCCAGAGTCCGACGGCCTTCGGCCAGGTTGAGCTGCAGATCCCGCTCGCTGTGCTCCAGTAGCGCGTGAGCGCTCGCGATCTGTCTGGGGTCGCCGTCCACCTGTGCCGCACGCAACAGGCGCAGTGCCGCCTGCCGGCTGTCCACAGCCACCGCGACCAAGTCAGCCGCGTCGCGACGAACCGCGTCGAGATGCTCGGCTAAGGCGTTTCCGATGATGTCCTCCGCGGCGTCGACCACCTGGTGCGCGGTGACTTCCCTCCGGGTACGTTCATTCGCTTCGACGATCGCGCGGCGCCGTTCGCTCCTGGCCATGGCTCTCACCGTCCCTGAGTAGAGGCAAGCGGGTGCCCGTCACCGCGCCGGTGAAACGGGGAAAAGGCCGGCGGGGGGTTATCGGTGGGCATCGGGGGCACCCGCAGCGAGATCGAACAGGCCCACGGAAGGAGTATCGACTATGAGTGCGACTGACAAGGTGCACAACGCCGCGCAGAAGGCCAAGGGCAAGGTGCAGGAGGCCGGCGGCAAGGCGACCGGGGACCACGAGGAGGAGATGAAGGGCCGCGCGAACCAGGGCTCCGGCGATCTCAAGCAGGCCGGCGAGAAGATCAAGGACGCCGTGAAGAGCATGAAGGACGCCCCGAAAAAGCCTAAGTCGTAACCCGAGCTGCACGGTGAACCTCACCGAGGCGGAACCAGTGCCGGCGGTGTCCCATTGGGGCACCGCCGGCACTGGCGATCGTCCGCGAAGCGAAGCTCAGTCCTTGTCGCCCGCGCTGATGAGTCCCTCCTTCAGCTTGGCGATGGCGAAGCCCCAGGCTTCGGCAGCGGTGGCCTTGGGCGGCAGCGAGATCTCCTCGGGATTGGTGAGCACGTCGAGGAGCACCGGCCCGGGGGTGGCCAACGCCTTGGCGACCGCCTCCCCGAGCTGCGCCGGGTCGCTCACGCGGATGCCGGTCAGGCCCATCGACCGGGCGACCGCGGCCAGGTCCGGGTTGGCGAGCTCGGTGCCGAACTCGGGTAGGCCGCCCTGCTCCTGTTCGAGTTTGACCATGCCGAGGCGGCCGTTGTCGAAGACGATGAGCTTGACCGGCAGTTCGTAGGCGACCGCGGTCAGCAGGTCGCCGAGCAGCATGGTCAGCCCGCCGTCGCCGCAGAACGCGACGATCTGGCGCTTGCGGTCGAGCGCTGAGGCACCGAGAGCCTGCGGCATGGCATTGGCCATGGAGCCGAGGTTGTAGGAGCCGAGCAGTCGTCTCGTGCCGCGCATCGTGACGAACCGGGAGAGCCAGACGGTTGACATGCCCGTGTCGGTGGTGAAGACGGCGTCGTCGTCGGCGAGTTGGTCGACGGCGGCGGCCAGCGCCTCGGGCCGGATCCGCTTGTCGGTGTTGTCGAGACGGGACTGGATCTTGCCGAGCAGGCTCGCGTCGTACGCGGGGTCGATGAGCCGGAGCTGGCGCTGCTGCCACGTGGTGTAGGCCGATCGAGCCTTTTCCAGGTGCTTGTGGTCCCACTTCGGCTCGAGGCGCTCGCGTAGCGCAGCGAGGCTCGGGCCGGCGTCGCCGACGAGGCCGACGTCCACGGGGGTGCGCCGGCCGATGTGCGTGGCCTTGTGGTCGATCTGCACGGTCGTGGTACCGGTCGGCAGCCACTGCGGATAGGGGAAGTCGGTGCCGACCATCAGCAGCAGGTCCGCGGCGTCGAAGGCCTCCCGGGTGGCGGGGTTGCCGATCAACCCGCTCTGGCCGATCTGATGAGGGTTGTCGCGCTCGAGGCCTTCCTTCGCCTTGAGCGTGAGAACCATGGGCGCGCTCAGGTGTTCGGCAAGCGCGAGCACCTCGTCGCGTGCCTCCCGGGCGCCCATCCCGACCAGCATCGTCACCGTCCCGGCCGCGTTGATCAGCTCGGCGGCCCGGTCGAGGTCGTCGAGCCGCGGGGTCAGGACGGGTCGGCGGATGTTGATACGCGCGCTGCCCTCCTTCGGGGTGTCCATCGACCCCACGTCACCGGGCAGGGTGAGGACCGCGACACCGGGCCCTGCGTAGGCGACCTGGACGGCCTGTTCCAGCAGGCGCGGGAACTGGGACGGTGAGGTGATCGTATGGCAGAATTCGGCGACGTCGCGGAAGACGGCGTCGTTGTCGACCTCCTGGAAGTAGTCGCTGCCCGACTCGGCCAGCGGAACCTGGCCGCAGATCGCGAGTACCGGGGTGTGCGACTTCTTCGCGTCGTACAGGCCGTTGAGCAGGTGGATCGCGCCTGGGCCGACGGTGCCCATGCATACCCCGAGCGTGCCGGTGAGCTGGGCCTGCGCGCCGGCGGCGAAGGCGGCGGCCTCCTCGTGCCGGGTGCCGATCCACTCGATGCGCTCCTCGCGCCGGATCGCGTCGGTGACCGGGTTGAGCGCGTCGCCGACCACACCCCACACGCTGCGGACGCCGAGATCGGCCAGGGTCGCGACGATTTGTTCGGCGATGGTCGTCATACTGTGGCTCCTCGGGTCGTACGGATCAGGGGGCTGAAACGGTCGGGGTCGGCGGCGGCCCAGTCGGCGGCCCAGTCCGCGGGCGCGTCGACGAGCAGTTCGCCGGGCTCGAGCCAGTCGTAGAGTTCGGCGTAGGAGCGCACGGTGGTGTGATCGATCCGGCGGTGCAGCATCGCGGGGGTCAGCTCGTGCGGGCCGGCCAGCCCCATGGCGGCGATGATCTGCTGGGCCTGGGCGACGGTGGCCTGCTGG
>Ga0185299_10003945_pt1 | contig 18631 bp, 11 predicted proteins | sample PaiPotPPA55metaG_FD_128002 | JGI IMG/M metagenome (GOLD analysis project Ga0185299, IMG submission 128002) | Iron sulfur acid spring bacterial and archeal communities from Banff, Canada, to study Microbial Dark Matter (Phase II) - Paint Pots PPA... ...
TCCATCCCCTTGCCCTGGACGTCGCCGATGATCACCCTGGTGGCGTGTGGGGAGGGGACCACCTCGTACAGATCGCCGCCGATCCGCGCCGCCGCGGCCGCGGAAGTGTAGGACACCGCGATCCGCATCGGGCCGGACAGCGTCGGCACCGGGCGCAGCAGCACGCGCTGTGCGGTCTGCGCGATCGAACGCACGTCGGACAGTTCGTGCTCGATCCGCCGCCGCACCGCGCCGGCCAGGACCGCCGCCCCCGTAGTTCCGGCGATGGCGAACATCGCAGCGATCTGCCGCGAGGTGCCCTCCGTGCCGTTGTAAGCCCCGGAGAGCATGCACAGCGCGAGAGCAGTAATGCCGACCGCCAGCGCGCGGCGCGCCGAACCGGCCACGGAAGCGAACGCGGGACCGAGCGAGTAAAGCGCGAGCAGTCCCATCCGTGGCCCGGTGCCCAGGTTCACACCGGCCACCAGAAGCATCACGACGAACGGGAGCACCAGCAGAACACTCGGCCGGACGGGCCGCCCAAGCCGCACTTTCGATATCCGGACCAATCGTTCCACCTCGACTCGCCTGACGCCCGGACTCCCCGGCTGATGGTACGTCAGAAACCCGGCTTGCGGCCCAGAGTATCGAAGGAGGCTGTGAAATGGCGGAGGTGAGCCGGTCGCGCGTCAGGGCTTGCGTCCGATGCCGGCGAGCAGCCAGTCGACGTCCTGCTCGGTGCCGTCGGGATTGTGCAGGATGGGCAGGTCGTCAGGCAGCGGCAGCATTGGCGCGTCCGGGTCGGGACGCCAGCGGCAGGCTATGGACAGTCCTGGCTCTACAATCTCGAGCCCGTCGAACAGGCGCAGGATGTGGGCTTGCGCGCGGGGAGTCCAGGCGTGTGTGTTGGAGCGGCGCTGGATTTCGGTGATCGCGCGCGTGCGCGGGTTGTCGACGACATGGGAGATCGCGATATAGCTGCCTGAAGGCAGGGCGTCGCGTAGTTGGGCCACGATGCCGTCGGGGTTCTCGCCCTTATCGATGAACTGCAGCATGGCGATCAAGAGCACCGCCACCGGGCGGTCGAAATCGATCGTGTCGCGCACGGCGGGGTCGGTGAAGATCTCGTCGGGTGAACGCAGATCCCGCTGGGTGAATTGAACCGAGTCCTCGGATGCGAGGAGCGCGTTGCCGAATGCCCGGACGAGCGGGTCGTAGTCGACGTAGACGACGTGCGCGTTCGGATTGACGCCGAGAGCGACCTCGTGGACGTTCAGCTGGGTCGGCAAGCCGGATCCGATGTCGAGGAACTGCGAGATACCGGCCTCGCCGGCCAGGAACCGCACTGCCCGGTACAGGAAGGCACGGTTGGAGCGGACCGCGGTGGGGCTGTCGGGGACTGCGGCCACCATGCGCTTCGCGGCCTCGCGGTCCACACGGTAGTTCTCGTGGCCGCCGAGGAGGTAGTCGTAGATCCGAGCAGTGCTGGGCAAGACTGAGTCGTCGATGGACGGTGCGGGACGGAGCATTGCGACCACGTTCCCTTCTGGTGATCGCGGACCCCGAGGTCCGCCGGAGACGGCTCTCACTGTAGTGCTGCGCGCACGCAGCGCAAGAGTGGTCGGCGGATCCGGTGCCAGGATCACGAAGGAGCAGGGCGCGGAGCAGTGGCAGGCTCCTGCCAGCAGTTCCACGACAGCACTTCGTCCACGGGCCTGCGCGGTGCCGGACTGACGCCGTCGCCGAGGAGGTGACCGACAGCCACCATGGCGACCTGCGTCGTGGTCTCGTAGGGAATACCGAGCACGTCGGCCAACTCACGCTCGTAGGCCAGTTGCACGGTGGTCAGAGTCGTCCCCAGCCGACGTCGGCCGGCCGCCAGCATGAAGCTCCACAGCGCCGGATAGATCGAACCGTAGAAGCTGGACAGCTCCCTGGCGGACGCCTCCGGCGCAAGTCGGCCCTTGAGGCAGCCCACCACCAGGACCGGCACCTCGTGCAGTCGACTGGCCAGCAGTCGGGCCGCGGCCGCCATGCTCGGGTCTCGGGGCGGCTTGGCAGCCAGGTACGCCTCCGAGGCCGTCCGGTAGTAGCCAGCGATCTGTTCGATGACGGCCGGGTCGTCCGCGACGACGAACCGCCACTCCTGCCGGTTGCCGCCGTTCGGCGCGTGTACGGCCAGCTGGAGGCAATCGCTGATCAATTCGCGGTCCACCGGTTCGCCGTAGGCGAGGCGCCGCCGGATCGAACGGGTGGTGGTCAGTGCTCGGTCGAGTCCGTCGCGCTCGCCGAGCTCGGCTGTGAACCGGGTCATCATTCAGTTCTCTCTTCTCAGTGCACAGAGATCAGGCCGGTGACGAGATAGCTGAGGTAGGCCGACAACAGGAAGAACACTGCGGGGGCGGGCGGCCAGCGGGAGACGACCCCGGCGGCGAAGCGGCGCAGGCCGAGTGCTGGAAGGAGCAGGGGGGCGACGAGCACGATGTCCCACGCGGCGTTGGCGTGTACCTGGCTGATGACGGCGAGGACGACGGCGATGATTGGTGCGAGGAGCGCGACGGTGATGCTCGTGCGCAGGCCCCAGGAAGCCGAGTAGGCGCGTTCGGCGGGGTACGGATGACGCACGATCTTCTTCGCGACTTCGGGGTGTCCCGCAGCCAAGACCACGATCACGATCGGGATGACTCCGTGCCGGTCGGCCGTCAGGTGGGCCACGCGGAGGTAGCACGCGTAGAGGTACAGGTGCAGTAGGACCGGGACGGGGATGCTGCTGAGCAGACCTGCGGTCAGGTTGTCCGGGTGCGGGAGACCGAGCCTCTTCTGCGTTGCCAGGAGCAGCGCCGCGTATATGAGTTGGATCAACAGGATCGCCAACGGCCAGGGGTCGCCGAGGTTGATCAGCACGAGTACCACCGTGCCGACGAGGAAGAGCCAGGCCAGGTCGCTGCTCCGCACCGCGCCCGATGCAAGCGGCCTGCGCGGGTTGAACCGGCGGTCATACGTCAGGTCTCTTATGTCATCGACGGCGCGCATCAGGAGCATGTCGACCAGCAGGGTGAGAGCGCAGAGCGCCGTGTTGATCCCGGGGCGCCATGTGGAGATACGCGGGTCGGTCGCGGCGAACAGGCTGGTGAGGCCGTACGCCCACGCAGCGGAGAAGAGGACGGACATGGCGGGTGGGTAGCTGACGCCGACGTAGAGCCGCAGCCGACGGAGCCGACTGAGCACGACGGCTGTCGCGGAGGGCGCTCGCGTCGTCGCCTCGGTGGTCACTTCTCGGTCCATGTCACTGGCAGCGACCACATTCCGCGGATGAACATCCCGTCCCGCCACTCGAGCTCCTGCTCGGGCACGGCCAAGGCGAGTCCGTCGAGGCGGCGCAGGACCGCCTCGACGCCCACCTGTAGTTCCGCTCTGGCGTGTGGGGCGCCGAGGCACATGTGGCGGCCATGGCCGAAGCCGAGATGCGGATTGGGGTCGCGGTCGATGCGCAGCACGTCCGGGTCGTCGAAGACCTCCGGATCACGGTTGGCCGTGTCGCCCAGTGGGATGACTATCTGGCCACGCGGCAGTGTCCGGCCCGCGAGTTCGAGCTCTTCCACGACGACGTGGATGTGGCCGCCGGTGCCGATGAACCAGATCCAGCGCAGCAGCTCCTCCACGGCGGACGGGATGAGCGCGGGGTTGTCCCGCAGCTTGCCCGCGAGACCCGGCCTGGCCAGGATTTCGTGTACGCAGATCGCCAGGTGATTCGCCGTGGTCTCTCCGCCGGCGATGAACAGCCCGAGTGCGAGGACGATGATCTCGTCGTCGCTGATCCTGTTCTCTGCGGAAGCCGTCCCGCGCGCGATCAGTAGGCTCGACACCAGATCGGAGCCCGGCGTGCCACGCTGCAGCGCGGCTTTGCGCTCGGCCAGGTGCTCGGTGAAGTAGCCTCGCATGCTCTGCTGCGCGGCGGCGATCTCCTCGGTGCCGTAACGGCCCGCCGACATCATCACACTGGCATGCGGCAGCAGCCACTCCAGGTCGACGAGCGGCAGGCCCAGCTGCTCGCACACGAATCGGTAGGGCAGCGGAGTAGTGAATCCGGCGATCAGGTCGGCCGGTGGTCCCTGTGCCACCAGGGCGTCCAGCAAACTCTCGGCGGCCGCCTCGATCCTCGGGCGGTCCTGCTGGGCGCGGTGCGCGGTGAACCAGCTCTGCACCGCGCGTCGCCGACGTGTGTGCCCGGGCGGATCGGAGGTGGCTAGTGCCAGAGTGCTGCTATCTCGGGCGAAGAGCGTTCCGTTGCTCCACGCCTCGCGGCTGAATCGGTCGTCCGACAGGACCTTGCGCACGTCGGCGTGTCGGGTCACCAGGAGCGCCCGGTGACCACCGGCCAGAACCACCGGCAGGAGCGGCTGCTCGCGTAGCGGTCGTGCGTACTCCGGGCAGAGGCTGGCGCCGCGTCCGGCCGGGAAGGGGAAGTCGAGAAGCGGCTCGGCGAAGTCCAGGGCATCGCGCGTCCCGGTCACGTCGTTCATATCCGGCTCAGCTCGAACAGCGGCACGAGGTTGAGCGTGTCGTCGATCACACCATGCAGTCCCGCGATGTACTCGGCGCGCCCACCCATCCCGTCGAGCAGGTCTCGGGTGCGTTGGACCAGCGGTGCGAGCGACGCGCGGTAGCTGGTGAGCGTCTCGTGGTCGAGCAGCCTGGCGGCCAGCTCTTTCACCGCGGCCGCGGACCGCGCGGAGTCGGCCCGCGCGTCTTCGAGCAGACGCAGGGCTTTGTCCCGTTCGGTGACCGACAGGAGATCCAGGTAGAGCACGAGCAGATAGGTGGCGGTGCCGTTGCGCAGATCCTCGTTCCGGTCCGAGGCCAGGTCGCGTTGGTCGTTGACCAGCTGCCGCAGCAGTCCGAACTCGATGCCGAACGCGCGCCAGCGCTCGGTGCGGTTCTCGTCGCAGCCCGCGAGGATCGCTGCCATCGCCGCTGCCATCGCGTAGGGCGACCCTGTTTTTCCGCGATAGCTCCGCAGCACCGAGAGCAGGTCGGTGGTCAGCGGATCGGCGCTCAGGTCGAGCAGTTGGCCGTTGACCGCCGCCAGGCAGCTGCGGTTCAGCTCGGCGCGTAGCCGGTCGGCGGTCCGCGGCTCTGCCCGGGCGGCCATGACACGTTCGGTCAGGTGGTAGCACACTGCGATGGCGGAGAGGATGCCGCGGTTGGTCTCGGCCGGGTCCCGGCCCGCACCGTCGTCGGCGACGTCATCGACGTACCGCGCGAACGCCCACCACAGCAGGTGGATCAGCGCGGCCGGGGCGGCCGGAGCAGGGTCTCCGGTCTCCGCGCCGTGTACCAGCAGCGGCAGCGCGACCATGCCTTGGATGCTCGCCCGCGATCCGCGCGCCTCGATCCGGTCCAGGAATCCGTCCACGAAGTCGGCCATCGCGTGGTCGACCGCGGCGTCGCCGGAGCGCAGTTGGGCGGTCAGGGTTCGTATCTCGTTCTCGATCCCGGTCACGACGTCGTCGGAGATCACTGTGGGTTTCAAGACTTCGGCTCCTCGTCGAGGATCGTGACCGTCCCGCTATCTCCGTCGAGCTCGATCCACGCGCCGTCCGGGATGGCACTAGTGGCTCCAGGCACAGCGACGGCGGTCGGCACGCCGAGCAGCCGGCCGGTGATCGCGGTGTGCGACAAGAGGGTCCCGCGCTCGACCACGAGTCCGGACGCGGCGAGCATCAGGTATAGCCAGCCGGGATCCGTCTCCCGCGCGATCAGGATCTTGCCGCGGCAGTCGTCCGGTGAGACGGCTGGATCGAGCACGATCTTTGCCCTGCCTCGCACGATCCCACCGCTCGAGCCCAACCCGCGCAGCACGCCCAGGGCGCCCGGGGCGTGCTGCACGGTGTCCGTGGTCCCGCCGGCCGGAGCGGCGAGTGGCAGCCCGATCGCGATCGGCCGGCCCTCGGGCACGGCCATCAGCGCGGGCAGGTCCGGCAAGGTGCGGTGATACTCGCGTTCGGCTGCGCGTAGCCGTGCCAGGGCACGAAGACCGGTTCCCGGCAGCGTGCCGTCGAACGCGCCGAGCACCTCCTCGACGGTCAGGTCCACCACCTGCCCGGCGTCGTCCAGCAGGCCGTTGTCCGCCAGTTCGGCGCCCAAGCGCCACATGACCTCGCGGGAGATGCCGAACAGTTGGGTGCGGCAGAATCTGGTGTCCTCGCGGGCCCGCACGCACCATCGCATGAGGCTGAGCACCGTGTTCAAAACGGCGCGTCGCAGTGGGTTGCGGCAGGTCTCCCGCAGCTTGCTTCGCGCCTGCGCAGCGGCCTCGGCCTCGGTCGAACGGCTCTTCTCCGCGGTCTGGCCCACCCGAACCATGGGGCGCAGCATGCCGAGGAGTATCCACGGACTCTGACGGGGCGTCGGCTCTTCCAGCTTCAGGTCGTGCAGCGCGCGATCGCCGTAGCGTCGCAGGTACGCCTCCACGCCACGGGCGATGTCGATCCCGTACAGGCCGTTCTTGAGATCGGTCCACAGAGCGCGCAACTGATCCTCGCTGTGAGCGCGCAGCATCGCCTCGCGCAGGTCAGGCAACGCCGAGACCTCCTCGGCCAGGGCCATCGCGGACCGGGCCGCGGCGAGCGTACGGTTCTCCGGTCCTCCGGCCAGCAGTCCCGGCAACGCCTCGGGACCCGCGTCCGCCCAACGGCGTAGCAGCGAGACGCCGAACCGCAGCGTGAACATGCCGTAGATGCTGTTGGCGAGTGTGACACCCCAGCGCCGCGAGACCTCGTCCCAGATGCGCCGGTAGAGCGCGATGAGTTCTTCGGCGTTGCGCTTCTCGGTCCCGTACACCTCGAGCATGAGCGCGTCCCACCAGCGCAACAGCTGCTTGGACTCCCGGCGGTGGCGGCAGGCACGCCAGGCAACCGCCGGAAGCGCGGCTGCGGTCCTCGCGTGCGACCACCGCGGTCCGCTGCTCACCTCGCCGGTGATGCCCATGCCCTGTTCCCATTGCGGGCGTATCAGATCGAACGCGGGCATCTGCCCGTGCAGCACCTGCCAGTCGTCGAGCCGGTAATAGATGCGGCCGTGGAGATGGCCGATCATCCGGGTGAGCCGGTGCGCGTTCTCCCGCAGCTGCGCGGGCCGCACGCCCATTCTACGGTAGAGGTCGGTGAAGATCAGTTGATAGAAGATCCGGGCCTGCGAGTAGGTCAGGGCACTGGAGACGCCGGGGAAGCTCTCGGTGATGTTGTGGTTTCCCCAGTGGGTCACGGGTCCGGTTCGCGCGGGTGCGGCGACGACCATCGGCCGCGCCTGCACCAGATGCACCTCGCCGTCCGCGGTGACCGCGCCCTCGATGTCCTGCGGACAGCCGAAGAGCTCCTCGACGGCTTCGGCCAACGCGGCGATCCGCAGCGTCAGGGCGTCGTCGAGGACTGGAACGTCGGCCAGTTCGGCCGGCACCGGTACGAGCGCGGGACGGCCGCCACGGCGCTCCGGCTCAGTCACCATCCACCGCTTGACGACCGTCTGCGCGCGTACACGGCGGTTGGCCCCCGCGCCCTCGACGAATAAGTGGTCGACGTCGGCCTTTTCCTGGACCACGCCTTCGCCGATCCCATGCGCGGCGGCGACGACTATGCGCCGGGCTGTGGCGTCCCGCGGGTCTCTGGTGAACGCCACGAACGACCGAGTCCCGCGCACCATGCGCTGCACGCCCACCGCGATCCGCACGGCCGACGGATCAAGCCCCTTGTGCAGCCGATACCGCACAGCCTGCGGGGCGAAGGCCGAAGCCCAGCACCCTGACACGGCTTCGAGTACTCGTTCGCGCGGCACGTAGAGGAAGCTCTCGCTCATGCCGGCAAAGGGATCCGCCGCTCCGTCCTCGACGGCCTCGTCCCCGTCGTCGGCGGCCGATCGCGGTCCGCTCTTCACGGCACACGCACGCACCGCAGCGAGTTCCTCCGGGCCGATCAACGCGTCGAAGGCCTCGAACAAGAGCGCGGCCGACTCCTCGCTGACCGGGGCAGCCGCGAGCGCCCGGGCGGCTGCTGCGCACCACGCCTCGACAGCGGCGATGTCAGCCGAAGACGGCCGCGGGGCGAGATCCGGCGACAGCCGGTCCATGGTGAGGTCGAACTGATCGGCGCCCAGGCAGAAGAAGCCCGGCACCGGAAACTCCGCGCGGCGCATCTGCTCCAACCGGGCGAACTTGTAGCCCACCGCGGCGGGGTCGAGCAGTGCGGCGCCACCGATGACTACTTCTGCCGTTTCATCTGCCGTTTCGCGCATGCTCACCACATCCCGGGCAATAGTCGCGGCTTGCCTGCGGCGTACTCGACGTAAGCCGGAACGTCGCCCAAGGCGCGTTCCTCCACGCGGATCCGCCACGTGACCGCCATGATCAGCAGCACCAGGGCCGGAACGGTCAAAACGTTGAGAAAGTAGACGGCGAAGCCGAGGTTCGCGGTCAGCATGCCGGCGTAGGCCGGGTGCCTGATGATCCGATACGGCCCCCAGGTCACCACGTTCCGGTCGCTCTGCCGCACGACGTGGTGCGAATAGCGTGAGCCGAGCGTTCGGATCGCGACCCGCCTGAGAACCACTCCGAATACGAACACCGCGGTGGGCGCAACCAGCCAGATCGACCATCGGCTCCACGTCGACGGCCCGAACGCCGCCGCGCACAGCAGGCAGAGCCGTGAGGTGGCGTACGGCAGGAGCGTGCGGGAATCGGCCGTGTTCTGCGGCGGTTGCCGGAAGGTGATCGGCACCTCTGAGCACAGCCAGAGCAGATACGCGGCCAGCAGCGCGACGCTCTCCACCCGCACGCCGGTCCCGCCGTGTCGAACGCGCAGCACCATGCCGGCCAGCAGTACGGCCGTCATCACCACGAATAGCACACGGGGCGTCAGCAGTAGGGCGCGCGAGGCATGCGTTGGGCGGATACTGCGGACATCGGCAGGTTGTACTTCTGGAGTCATCGGAACCTCAACTGCGCGTACCGCTCGGGCGAGGCCGCGAGTATGGCGAAGGTGAGCGAGCCGATCGGCAGCCCGCTGCCGGTCTCCAGCACTGTCATTCGGAAGTGCGACATGCCGTTCCGGAGGGTTGGGACGGCCGAGCGCAGAGTCAGATCGAGGTCGTGCAGCATGCGGACCGGCAGGTCCATGGAGAGCGAGGCCCAGATCAGCTGGGTGTCCATGTCCTGGCCCAACTCGAGGTGCTCCATCATGGTGCACAACTGCCGCCCCGCCTCGATGACCTCGGCCGGCGTGCGCAGCCGCGACCCGGCGGCACGCAGCACATGACCCTGAGGCGGCGTCAGGACGGCCGCCTCCACGATGTCGCCGCTCCGCATCGGCACGCCGACCAGGATGTTCTCCGGCCACCGCCGGTGCACGAGCCGAGCCGGCGCGGCGGACTGCTCGCGCGGCCTGATCCGCGACGTCCTCGATGGTTCGCGTTCGCGAACCGGTGGACCGGCCCGGTCCCCGTCGGCCGGCGCGGAGGTGAAGCAGACGACCCCTTCGCAGACAACGTTGTCCTCCTGCTCTGCGACCACGTTCCACCGCCGTTCGCCGCTCTGCGCGCCCGGGCCGTCGGCCGTGCAGGACAGCCAGGTCTTGCGGTCGGTCTCGCAGAACCGGGTGAACCTCAGCCGGCTCTGCATCCGGTCCGCACGGGGCGCGTCGCGCACGTTCCGTTCGGCCCCGCTCGCCAGCTCGTACAGGGCGTTGACCAGCGCGATGCCGGGGACGTGGTCCAGCGGGTGATCGAAGTAGAACGAATGGGACACGTCGACGGTGAGCTCTTCGGCGCTGCTGGGTGCGGGGACGGGCATGCAGCCTCCTGGAGTGCCTTGGCGGACCGGCGGGTCCGGCGTATCCGGATCGCCGGCCCACTCACTATCCGTGCATTGACATCTGGATCGATCGTGCACCGGCCGCACGGAGGTATTCGGCCGGAGCGGGCACGACGGACACCCCCCGCCCACCGCCCGAATCTGCGGACTTCGCCGACCGTACCAGCCGTGGATCGCGTCGCAGTAGATTGTTTTGCACGCATCTTTGTGCGTTTTACATATACGGGTCGGATAAATTAATGCCGACCCTCGATTCGGCCGCCGCCCGGGCTCTCCGATCATCCCGGCGATTCGCGATGATCATCGGAAGTACGAGGTCACAGGTGGATTCGCCGCCGGATCCCGTCCTATGCCAGAACTCGCTTACGGTGAGTCCGAGGATGTGAGAGCGTCGCGCACGCATCTCCATCACGAACCGAACATGGAGCCTGCGCAGGCTCACAATGTCAATCCGGAAAAGGTCCGTGGCCGACGCTGCGAGCCCGGATGGCGCCTCCGGTCGGCTGATGCACGCCGCAGCGGCCGCGCCGGGCCCCGGGCGCGGCGCCCCTGGCGATCTGACCCCCCCGTCCGCCGTTTGATCGTTCCAACCCTCTTGTTTTCCTTCCCGCTCGTCTATATAAATAGCCGATGCCTGTCCAAATGAGGACACGTATAAGGCTTTAATCGGACATTAAGTGCATCTCGTCCTCCATGGAAGGGAACTGCGCACCATGAGTTCAGCCGTACAACGGCGCCACCGGCGAATTGCCTCGGCGACGGCCATCTCCGTCGTTCTGGCCGCCTTCTCCGCGGGGGTCGCGGCAGCGGGCCCGGCGAGTGCCGCGCAGGGTGCTGCCGCCCTGCCCGGCACCAGCCCGAGCTACGCGACCGCCGCCGCCGACCAGGGACAGACCGCGGCTGCCACGCAACTGTCCATCCGAGTGGTGCTCGCCGGCCGGGATCCCTCCGGTCTCACCGCGTACGCCAAGGACGTCTCGGATCCGACCAACGCCCTGTACCACCACTACCTCAGCGCCGCCGCCGCCAAGTCGGCTTTCGGGGCTACGTCGCAGCAGATCGCCGCGGTGACGTCCTGGCTGGTGGGCGCCGGGTTCACGGTCACCTCGACGAACGACCACTGGATCGACGTCAAGGGTCCGGCGGCCGACGTCCCGAAGGCGTTCGCCACGTCGCTGCACAACTACAAGACCACGGCCGGCACGCTGCACGCGCCGCAGCAGAACGTGCGGATCCCGGCCGCCGTCGCGAGTGCGGTCTCCGGCGTGACCGGCCTCGCGCAGGCGACGACGCACGCCGTGACCATGTCGACGACGACCGGCAAGGCCCCGGTGGCCTCCGACCCGTCGTGTTCGGCCTACTACGGTCAGAAGACCGCGCCGTCCACCGTGCCGGCGGTTCCGGCCGGGTACTCCGACCCGTCCACGCTCGCGCAGTGCTCGTTCGTCCCGTCCGAGCTGCGTCAGGCCTACGGCGTCACGCAGACCGGGCTGACCGGCAAGGGCGCGACCATCGCGATCGTCAACTGGTACGGCTCCTCCACCATGGAGGCCGACGCGGATCAGTACTCGATCAACCACGGGGACAAGCCGTTCGCGCCCGGACAGTACTCCGAGGTGAGCACGCCGTCGCAGTGGACGAATGAGGCTGCCTGCGGCTACGGCGACAACTCCGAGGAGGCGCTGGACGTCGAGATGGCGCACGGCTTCGCGCCGAGTGCCAAGATCGTCACCGTCGCGGCCAACTCGTGCTTCGACAGCGACCTGCTCGCCGCCGAGGCCGAGATCGTGGACAACCACCTTGCCGACATCGTGTCGAACTCGTGGGGTGAGTCGATCTTCTCGACCGCCGGCGACCTCGACCCGGCGGTCATGGCGGCCTACGACCAGGTCTTCGAGATGGGCGCCACCGAGGGCATCGCCTTCGACGTCTCCACCGGCGACTGCATGAACAACGACGCCTACTCGGTGTCCATGGGCCTGAACTGCGACCCGACCGTCAGCCGCGCGTCGGTCGACTGGCCGACCTCGTCCGCATGGGTCACCGCGGTCGGCGGCACGGCGCTGGCGATCAACAAGAAGGGCAACTACGCCTTCGAGACCGCGATGGGCGACAACCGCAGCGGCCGCACCGCGGCCGGCGCGACCGCCTGGGCGGCGGCGGCCGGCACCTTCGGCGGCGGCGGCGGTGTCAGCGAGACCGAGGCGCAGCCTTGGTACCAGAGCTGGGTGGTGCCCAAGAAGCTGTCCACCACCCTGATGGACGGCACCAAGACGACGCCGAAGCGCACCATCCCGGACATCTCGCTCAACGGTGACCTGTACTTCAGCAGCACGCTGGTCGGTCAGACGACCGGCGGCGTCTACTCGGAGGCCGGGTACGGCGGCACCTCGGTCTCGGCCCCCTCGTGGGCCGGCATCCTGGCCGACGCCCAGCAGGCGGACGGCGGCGTCCCGATCGGCTTCGCCAACCCGGCGATCTACCTTCGGGCCTCGCTGGCCACCGACGTCACCGGCAACCCCCGGCAGATCGGCAACACCCCCGTCGACTCGGTGATCTTCGAGTACCCGTCGAGCAGCCCGTACGCGAACCAGTTCCGGCTGGTGCAGTACAACGCGGACGAGGGCCTGCCCGCGACCCGGGGATACGACCTGGCCACCGGCGTCGGCTCGCCGAACGCCTTGTTCCTGAGTTCGTTCGGGTTCCGCTTCTAGGAGCCACCTGGCTTCTAGGAACCACCTGAGAGCAATCGGCTGCGACGCCCTGAACAGCGGGCGTCGCAGCCGATTGCGTCTGTGCCGGACCTGGCGCACGGCAGGAGAGTCGACGGGGTTGGATCCCGAGGAGCTTCGCGACGAGGGTGAGCTTGAGGGTTGAGGTCGGGGTGGGCGGGCGGGCGCAGCGAGATGCAGTAGCGATTGAGTGTTGAATGAAAAGGTCTGGATGCAAGTCGCGGCGTGAACCAGGCAACGCTGGGCGCTGGCGGCATATGTTCTGTCGCGAAGCGGCGTTATTGGCTGTGTGGAGTGGTGGTGTTTGCTGCAGGATTTCGCGCGCACGGAGCGAAGCGAGTACGTGCGAAATCCTGCAGCAAACACCACCATGGAGCACGGCCCTCCAGTCTGAAACCGCGACGAGCAGCGCCGATTCCGCGATGGGGCTTGGTTTTAAAGCGGGTGTCTGTGCTCCGTGGTGGTTTTCGGTGTCGAATTTCGCACGTACTCACTCCGCTTCGCTTCGTTGCGTGCGCGCGAAATTCGACACCGAAAACCACCACTTCTCACAGCCAATGAGGCCGCTTCGCGACTCAAAATAATGTCGCCAGCCCCCAGCGTGGTCCGGTTCACGCCGCGACTTATGTCCAGACGCTTTCATTCAACACTCAATCGCTACTGCATCCCGCTGCGCCCGCCCGCCCCGATCTCAACCCTCAAGCTCACCCTGGTCACCCGGAACGCGCCGGTGCCCGGTCCGCCGTGTGGCGGGCCGGGCACCGGTCTTTCTCTTACCTATCGCGCTATTCTCTCAGTCGGTCGTGGCCTCCGGGCTTACCCGAAGATCTGCCACTCCGAGACCTGAGCGCCGTTCTGCACGCTGTTGGCCGTGAAGTTCAGCTGCACGTACCGATACGCCGTGCCCGCCGGGAAGGTGATCGTCACCGTGTTGCCGGTCGACGGGTTCCACGTGTAGGTCGCCGAGGCCACGATCGTGGTCCAGGTCGAGTCGTTCGCGGAGCCCTGGACCGACAGGGTCTGGGTGCGGGTCTGCCAGGCCGAGGACGGCGGCAGGTCGATCACCGTGCTGGCCAGGGTCTGGGTGGAGCCCAGATCCACGCTCAGCGTCGCCGGCCAGCTGCCGTTGACGCTCTCCCAGTACGAGTTGGTGTTGCCGTCGTTCGCGTTCTGCGGCGTGTAGGTCTGGGTGTAGCTGGATGCGGTGATCGACTTGTTCAGAGCCAGGTTCGTCGTCGTGCTGGTGCCGGTGCCGGACAACGGGACCGTCAGGGTGCTGTCGGTCGCGTTGCTCGCCACGGACAGGTTCGCCGAGTACGCCTGGGCGGCGGTCGGGGCGAAGGTGACCGAGACCGTGCACGAGGCGCCTGCGGCCAGGGAGCTGCCGCAGGTGTTGGTCTGCCCGAACCCGGATCCGGCCGAGACCGAGGAGATCGCCGCGGCCGCGTTACCGGTGTTGGTGACCGTCACCGACTGCGCGGAGGAGGTCGAACCCACCGCCTCGTTGCCGAAGCTCAGCGAGGTCGGCGAGGCGGTGAGCGTGGCGGACGCGGTGCTGGTGCCCGTTCCGCTCAGCGCGACGGTCAGCGGGCTGTTCGTCGCGTTGCTGTTCACCGTCAGCGATCCGGAGGCCGAGCCGGTCACTGTCGGGGCGAAGGTGACGCTCGCGGTGCACGAGGCGCCTGCGGCCAGGCTGCTGCCGCAGTTGTTGGTCTGCGCGAACGGAGATCCGGCCGAGACCGAGGAGATCGCCGCCGCCGCGTTGCCGGTGTTGGAGATCGTCACCGACTGCGCCGAGCTGGTCGTGCCGACCGTCTGGTTCCCGAAGGACAGCAGGGACGGAGACGCGGTCAGGTTCGCGGCGGAGTTGCTCGAACCGCTGCCCGGGAAGATCTCGAACTCAGAGACCTGCGCCGCGGTCCAGCCGGTGTTCCCGGTGAAGGACAGCTGCAGGTACTGGTCGTTCGTGCCGGACGGCAGGTTGATCGACACGGTGTTGCCGGTGGCCGGATTGAACGTGTAACCGGCCGAGGGCACCAACGTGCTCCACGAGCTGCCGTTCGCCGAGCCGAGGACCGAGAGCGTCTCGGTGCGCGTCGCCCACGCGGTGGACGGCGGCAGGGTGAGAGTCACCGAACCCAGCGAGAAGCTCTGCCCCAGGTTCGAGGTCAGCGTCTGCGGATAGGCCGCGCCGTCCAGGCTCTCCCAGTACGAACTGGTGTTGCCGTCGTTCGCGTTCGACGCCGGGAATCCGGACGCCGTGCTGCTCCCGGTCATCGAACTGGTCAGCGCCAGGTTCGTGGTCGAGGTCAGCCCGGTGCCGCTCAGGCCCGCGCCGATCGGTGTGGAGGTGGCGCTGTTGGCGATGGCCAGCTCACCGGTCTGCGACCCGCCCGCCGTCGGCGAGAACTTCACCGACACCGTGCAGGAGCCGCCCGCCGCGATCGAGCTGCCGCAGTTGTTGGTCTGCGAGAACGCGCCGCTCGTGGTGACCGAGGTGATGGTCAGCGGGCTCTGCGACGGGTTGGCCACCGTGACGGTCTGCGCCGCGCTGGTCGAGCCGACGTTCACGTATCCGTAGCTCAGGCTTCCCGGCGTGACGGTCGGCGGGTTGATGACGTTCGTGCCGCCGGTGCTGCCGATCAGCTGGATCACCGTCGGGTTGCCGGGCTGGTTGCTCGGGATCGTGAGCGTGCCCTTGGTGATCCCGGAGGCCGGAGCGGTGAACGAGACGTCCACCGAGCACCAGACGGAGTTGTCGCCCGGCTCGGTCGCGCCCAGGGTGCTGCCGCAGGGGTGCGAGGGGTCCTGGGTGACGGTGAAGCCGCTGCTCGGCGAGATCGCGCCCAGCGTCGCCGACGCGCTGCCCTTGTTGAAGACGGTGATCTGCTGGACCGGGGTGGCCTGGCCGACCGTCGCGTTCTCGAAGGTGGTCGTCGTCGGGAAGACGTAGAGCGGGGCCGCCGCCGGCATCCCGCAGGTGCTCGAAGTCCAGCCGGAGTTGCCCGAGCCCTGGGTGATGGTGAAGTCGGAGGTGTTGGCGCAGTTCATCTGCCCCGAGACGCCGACGTTGGTGGCGGTGAGGCCGGAGACCTCGATCGAGCCGGCCGCCTGCTCCTGCATCACGTAGGTGCCGACGCCGTTGACCGTGTTGTTGTCGATGTGCACGTTCGAGATGGTGTTGCCGCCGTTACCGGTCAGGACTCCGGAACCCGTGTACATCGTCGAGTTCTGGAACATGAAGGCTTCGTACGGGCTGTTGTTGATCTGGTTGTTGGTGATGTTGACCGTGGCGCTCAGCGCCTCCTGCTGCGGCCAGAACCAGATCGCGCCGACGCCGTAGTCCCAGCCCGGGTCGAACTGGCCGTCCCGGTTGAGCACGTTGCCGCTGATGGTGATGGTCCCGGCCATCGCCTGGGCGCCGAAGCGGTTGCCCAGGTGGATGCCGCCGCCGCGGGTGACCGTGTCCTGCAACAGGTTGTTGGTCACCGTGATGTTGGAGCCGCCGTAGATCGCCACGTTGTTCGCGATCCCGGGGTCGTCCACGGTGTTCTGGGTGAACGTGTCCGAGTCGTCGTTCGGGCTCGCCCAGATGGCCAGGCCGTCGTCCTGCGTGTTGCGCAGGAAGCTGTTCTCGACCTCGGAGCCGTTGACGTTGCCGTCGAAGTTGACGCCGTCCGCGGTGGTGTCCTGGATCCGCACGCTGTTGATCGTCAGGCCCGTGGTGGCGCCGGTGATCCACATGCCGACCTTGGTGTTCTGCACCCACACGTTGGACACGGTGGTGTTGCTGAAGTTGCCGTTGAGGCCGTTGACCGAGCCGTCACCGTCGTTGCGCACGTTGACGGTGCCGAACAGCGACAGGTCGTGGATGTTGTCGTTCCCACCACCGCCGTTCAGCTCCACGCTGGTGCCGGTGATCTCGGTGTACCACTCACCCGCGCCCGCCAGGTTCAGTTTGTTCACTTGGAGAGGCGAGCTGATCTTGTATGTGCCCTGCGGTAGGTAGACGCCGGACCCGGCGCTCTCGGCCGCGCTGATGGCGCTCTGCAGCTCACTGGTGACGTCGTTGACCCCGGTGTTGTCCACGTTGTACGGGGCCTGCGTCACGTTGATGTAGCCGGACGGGGCTGCCAACGGGGCCGCGACGGCCTCGAAGTCCGCCGTGTTGATCGCGTACCAGGGTGCCGTGTCGGCGGCGTCGACCTGGAGCTTGACGACGGTCCCGACGGGCAGGGTCGAGCTGAACATGTACCGCACGTCGTTGTAGAAGTCGTGCGGCGCGCTCACGTTCGGGTCGGTGACCTGGGGAGCGTTGTTCTCAGTAGGCGGGTTGGAGCCGTAGAGCCAGCTGTACTGCGAGGTCAGCGACAGCGCGGTGGTCAGCGTGTTGTTGACGTACATGTCGAGCGGGGCGGTGATGCCGCCGCCGGCCAGCGAGTCCGGTATCGAGTAGTGGAAGTCCACCGCGTTCGCCGCGGCGGTCAGGGTGAAGGACACGTAAGAGCCCTGGCCGACCAGTTGGTCGACCATTCGGCCGGTCGCCTCGGAGGGCAGGGTGCCGAAATCGTAGTCGGGGCCGAGGATCGTGCCGTTGGTCGCCACGCCCGTGCCGCCGGTCCCGGCGTTGTACTCGGTGAACGGGACCGGTGCGCCCGCGGCCGAGGCGGCGTGGGCCGGCGCGGAGAATCCGATCGCCGTGACGAACGGGGCGAGCAGGAGCGCGGCGGTCACCGCGGCTCGTCGGCGGAAGGAAATCGAATGTTGTTGTGGGTCCCGGGACTTCTTCGTCCTGAGCATGCGCATGAAGTTTCTACCCTTCGCGGGTGTGCGGCCCGCGAAGGGCAGGCCGGACACCAGTCATCGTGACCTGACGTGGGAGCGATGGTGCGATGGAGCGATGTCCAGCGCAGCGTAGGGCGAGCGTAACTTCAATGCAATAGAGCCAGCCATGCCAGTATAAATTTTACTGACAGCTGCAAGTCATTGGATCTGGACTGCAAGTCTCGGACGTCGTCTTCGTGCGCTCACTTCCTGCGGACGGCGCGGAGGAACTCGCGGTTCAGGTCGGCGATGCTCTGGAAGGGGATGCCCTTCGGGCACGAACTGACGCACTCGCCGCTGTTGGTGCAGCCCCCGAAGCCCTCGGCGTCCATGGCGGCGACCATGTTCAGCACCCGCGACTCGCGCTCGGGCGCGCCCTGCGGAAGCGCGTTGAGGTGGGCGACCTTGGCGCTGGTGAACAGCATCGCGGAGCCGTTGGGGCACGCCGCGACGCACGCGCCGCAGCCGATGCAGGTCGCGTTCTCGAAGGCCAGGTCCGCGTCCGGCTTGGGCACGGGCGTGGCGTGCGCGTCCGGAGCGGTGCCGGTGGGCGCGGTGATGTAGCCGCCGGCGCCGATGATCCGGTCCAGGGCGGAGCGGTTCACCACGAGGTCTTTGATCACCGGGAACGCGCGGGAGCGCCAGGGTTCGACGTCGATCACGTCTCCGTCGGAGAAGCTGCGCATGTGAAGTTGGCACGTGGTGGTCTGCTCGGGACCGTGCGGGCGGCCGTTGATCACGGTGCTGCACGCGCCGCAGATGCCCTCGCGGCAGTCATGATCGAAGGCGACGGGATCTTCTCCGCGCAGGATCAGCTGCTCGTTGAGGATGTCGAGCATCTCAAGGAACGACATGTCCGGGCTGACGTCGTCGACCGGGTAGGCGACCAGCGCGCCCTCGGCGTCGGGACCGTCCTGCCGCCAGATGCGGACTGTGATTCTCACGCGTAGCTCCGTTGAACGGGGTGGACGTACTCGAACTCGAGTTCTTCCTGGTGCAGAACGGGCTCGGCGCCGAGGCCGGTGTACTCCCAAGCCGAAACGTGGCTGAAACGCTCGTCATCGCGCCTCGCCTCGCCCTCGGGGGTCTGGCTCTCTTCGCGGAAGTGGCCGCCGCAGGACTCCTCGCGCGCGAGTGCGTCGAGCACCATGAGTTCGCCGAACTCGAGGAAGTCCGCGACCCGGTTGGCCTTCTCCAGTTCCTGGTTGAGCCGGTCGCCGCTGCCCGGCACCAC
>Ga0185299_10003946_pt1 | contig 18631 bp, 16 predicted proteins | sample PaiPotPPA55metaG_FD_128002 | JGI IMG/M metagenome (GOLD analysis project Ga0185299, IMG submission 128002) | Iron sulfur acid spring bacterial and archeal communities from Banff, Canada, to study Microbial Dark Matter (Phase II) - Paint Pots PPA... ...
CTTGATCTCGAGGGACAGGGCGCCGAGTTTGGCGCGGGGCATTGCTGGCTTCCGGATCCGATGCGTGAGTTGATCAGATCGGTGCGAGCGGGGCTTCGGGCGGAGGGAAATGGAGAGGTGGGACCTGCTGCGAGCGAATTAGAGGAGCGGGAGTGGCGAGCAGATCCGAGCGATGGACTTCGTCCGACGCGTTTGACAAGAAAATACCTGGGGCTACCTAAGACATGAAAACAGTTGCTATTATCCAAGCGCGAATGGGATCGAACCGCTTTCCCGGTAAGGTGCTCAAGCCGATTCTAGGCCGACCCATGTTGTGGCGCGTTGTAGAACGAGTGCGGGCCGTTCCTTCGATCGCAGAGGTCGTAGTCGCCGTTCCCGATAATCCTGACAATGAGGTCTTGCGTCGATTCTGTGCCGACAACCAGATCGCGCTGTTTGCGGGCAGTGAAACCGACGTCCTGGACCGCTATTATGGAGCGGCACAGCAATTTAAGGCGGATCCTATACTTCGCATAACTGCGGATTGTCCGCTGGCTGATCCGCGATTGATTGAACGGCTCATCCAGACCTACGCCAGCGGCCGGTACGACCACATTGGGGTGGCTTCGGGCGCCGGGGCACAGCTCATACCCAACGGGCGCTTCCCCGATGGATTGGATGCTGAATGCTTCGGCTTTTCCGCTCTGGCTCGAGCCTGGGATGAAGCGACTGATCCACGAGATCGTGAGCACGTGACACGCTATATCTGGAACAATAAAGAGATGTTTCTCTGTGGCGTGCTCACTGCCGACGTGGTCTATCCAAAGCTGCGTCTTACTGTAGATCACCCCGAAGATTTTGAGCTGGTGACCAAAATTTATGAGTCCCTCTATAGGGAAGGGAGGCCGTTTGAGTTATCAGACGTCATGAAGTTTTTGAAAACAAATCCTGGATTAGTTGACTTAAATCGTAAATGGAATGAAGCTGATAACTATAGCGCGATTCTGGGAAACTGATGACAACCGAAACCACGACAAAGGGCTGGGATTTGTTCACTCGGGCATGCAAAGTGATTCCGGGCGGTACGCAGTTATTATCCAAGCGTCCCTCGATGTTTCTGCCCGGTCAGTGGCCGTCGTATTTCTCAAAGGCGCGCGGCGTAGAAGTTACGGACCTTGACGGGAGAACATATATCGACATGAGCATGATGGGTATTGGCGCCTGTGTGCTTGGCTACGCGGACCCCGAAGTCGATCGCGCGGCGAAGGATGCTATTGACGCAGGTGTGGCTTCGACCCTGAATGCTCCCGAAGAACTGGTTCTGGCTGAGCTGTTGTTGGACTTACATCCGTGGGCGCAGATGGTCCGTTACTCACGCGGCGGTGGGGAAGCGATGTCGATCGCAGTTCGTATTGCACGAGCTCAAACGGGACGGGACAAGGTCGCCTTTTGCGGTTACCATGGATGGTGCGATTGGTATCTGGCTGCTAATCTGGCCGAAGATGAAGCGTTAGACGCCCACCTGTTACCCGGACTCGAACCTCGCGGCGTCCCCAGAGGCTTGCAGGGGACAGCGTTACCCTTCCATTACAATCGATTCGACCAGTTGAAGGCGATTGCAGATGCCAACCGAAACGAACTTGCCGCGATTGTCATGGAACCGCAACGAGGCCAGGAGCCGGCGTCGGGGTTCCTCAAGAACGTCCGCGACCTTGCCACTGAACTGGGCGCGGTGTTGATCTTTGACGAAATCACAACCGGGTTTCGCATGACTGATGGCGGAATCCACCTTTTATCGGGTGTGAATCCCGACATTGCGGTGTTTGCCAAGGCCATGGCCAACGGATATGCCATGGCAGCGGTGATCGGCACTGAGTCCGTGATGCAGGCGGCGCAAACGACTTTCATCAGCAGCACGAACTGGACCGAACGTATCGGTCCGGCTGCTGCCATCGCAACCATCGGCAAGTTCCGTCGCGAGAAGGTGGCTCAGCACCTGATTGCAATCGGGAGTCAAGTAATGGAGGGCTGGGAACGCATTGCTAAACGGCACGGATTAAAGCTGCATACCAGTGGTTTGCCGAGCCTATGCCATTTTTCTTTCGAGCATGAACATGAGCTGGTATTGACCACTCTGTTCACGCAGATGATGCTGGAAAGAGGTTACTTGGCTTACAACCAGTTCAAACCCTCCTTCGCGCACACCAGCGAGGATGTAGAGAGTTATCTGGCCACAGTTGAAGAGGTATTCGGTATTCTGGCAAAAGCTGTTATCCAACCTGATTTGTACACCCGCTTGCACGGCCCGGTAGCGCAACGCGGATTCTATCGACTAGCTTGAGCGATTCAGCGGAGAAGTGTGAGTGAGAAGATGAAGTATTCGTACTTAGGCCGGACAGGCCTACACGTTTCTCAGCTTGCCCTGGGTACCGCTGCGTTCGGTCTGGAGAACTATGGAATCCATGAGCCTGGTGAACAAGGTCGACTATCTGAAGACCAAGCGATTCGACTCGTTCGCGCCGCGGTCGATAAAGGCATCAATTTTTTCGATACCGCTCGAGGTTACGGCGAGAGCGAGGCAGTGCTGGGGCGGGGGCTAAACGATTGCCCATCGTGCATCATTGCGACAAAAGTGGGCATTGCCGAGGCCACCACGGGCCGCGCGGCGTTAACGCGAGCGGTGATGGACTCGGTTGAGACCAGTTTAAAAGCTTTACATCGAGACGTGCTGGACATCGTGCAGATCCATAATGCCACCCAAGATATTCTTGAGCGGGGCGAGATCTTGGATGTTCTGGAGCATGCGCGCGAAGCGGGGAAGCTGAAATTCGTGGGCGCATCGGTGTACGGCGAGCCGGCTGCGTTGGCTGCGGTTCGCAGCGGTAGAGTTGACGTGCTCCAGATTGCGCTGAACCTACTCGACCAAAGGATGCTGACAACGGTCTTGCCAGAGGCGAAAAAAAACAACGTGGGCATCGTCGCTCGTTCGGCTTTTCTCAAAGGAGCACTCACCGACCGGGCCAGGTTGCTTCCGGACGGGCTGCGCAGCCTCTCAGAGGCTTCAGACCGGATGCGGGAAGCTCTAGGAGTGACATGGGACTCGCTGCCCCGCGCTGCGCTTCGATTCTGTCTTTCTACTCCCGGAGTCCACTCCGTCTTGGTTGGATTGCGAAGCCTTCCGGAGCTGGCGGCTGCAATCGCTTCCGAAGAGGCGGGGCCGCTCGACAATGCCGTAGTGCGGAGGACGGATTTGCTAAAGTTGAACGATGACCAACTGCTTAATCCCTCCCACTGGCCGACAGTGTAGGTGTGCTCCGCGGTGACAAATCGGCTTTCCGTGCTTTTTCGCTGTGATGCATCTCCCTCGATTGGGTTGGGGCACCTGGTGCGCTGTTTGGCATTGGCCGATGAACTCCGCGAAAACCACGGTGTCGCGGTTAGCTTCGCCATGCGCGCCAGTCCTTTGGCATCTGAGCTAGTCAAGCGACGCTCGTACCCGATCTTGCAGGCTCCTGATGGCGCGGTTTTTGATCAAGAGGCATGGCTGCGCGACTGCATTTTGAAATCGGGGGCTCAGATTCTGGTTGTAGATGTGCGCGATGATCTTTCGAAGGCTGCGCTTGAGAGCTTGGTGGGAAAGGGTACGGTCGTCGCGGTGCTTGATGATTTGAGTGAGCGTCGCTGGGCAGCCGATCTTGCCTTTTATCCGCCCGTCCCGCAAGTGGAAAAAGTTGACTGGTCGGCGTTTCGCGGAAAATTGTGTATTGGGTGGGAATGGGTCGTGTTACGTCCACAGTTCGCTCAGTCTGCACCGTTGCGCAAGAGCTCGAAGTGCTCATTGCTGATTGCGATGGGGGGAAGTGATCCGGCGGGCTTGACGTTGAAGGCGGTGCGTGCGCTGGATCGGCTGGATGAGGAATTCGAGTCTGTGATTATTGTAGGCGCCGGCTTTTGCCACGGGCAATCTTTGTACGACCTACTCGGCCAAATGAGGAGACGATTCAAGGTTCGCCAAGATGTGAGCGAGATGAGCGCTGCTATGGCGGAAGCGGCCTTGGCAATTTGTTCCTTCGGGATGACCGCATACGAATTGGCAGCCATGGCTGTTCCCAGCGTATACGTTTGCCTTACTGAAGATCATGAGCAATCGGCGTCAGCTCTGGCCGCGGCAGGCATGGGGGTTTCAGTGGGAGTGAATGTTCCGGAGACTGAGGCGCGCTTGGCGACCGCGGTACAACGATTGCTCGTCGACAAGAAGGTCCGAGCGCAGATGTCTCTGCGTGCACGTGAACTCATGGACGGCCGCGGAGCGAGTCGGATCGCCGACTTATTGGTGAAGACAACCGCCGGGAGAATTCCGCGTAAAACGTGACCGGCGCCGGTTCACGTTTTGATAAAATACCTCTTGGCCCCCAGACAACCGATGATCACGATTCGCCCGCACCGCCTCTTTAACCTCGTGTCGACACCATCATATGAAGCCCGCTTGGTGAAGATTGTACTGCCGAATCAGCGAACCCCGATGCTGCTCGATACAGCTATTCTGCTGACTTTGGCGAAGCTCGTTGACCCGAGGACCTACTTCGAGTTCGGGACTTTCTTGGGCATTCAGTTGCTCAATATGGCAGCCAATTTACCTGACTGCAGGGTTTACACGATGGACCTGGATGAGGAGTCCGCCAGGGCGGTTATACAGGACGAGAACGATCGGCCTCTCACTGTTGAACATTTGGAGGCGAAGGACATGCTGGCTTTTGTCGGAACGAGCTGCGAGAAGAGGATTACATATCTACGCGGCGACTCAAACACCTATGATTTTTCTTCTCTTCAAGAACTCAGAAATACAGGCCTCCGTTTACATTAATCGTTTGTCCTGTGATATAGCTGCTGGCGTCAGCTGCTAGGAAAACCACAACTTGTGCCAGCTCTTCGGATGTCCCCAATCTCCCTAATAAGATGCCATCAGCTATCTTGCTCACGGCGGGAGATTGCATGCCAGCTGAAGCCATTTCGGATTCAATCAATCCTGCCGCTAACGTGTTACAACGAATGTTGTACTTCGCACCAAAGCGTGCAATGACCTGTCCCAACGAGATCAGGCCGGCTTTGCTCACTGCGTAGTGAGCTGTCCGGGGCCCGCCATACTGTCCGCTAACCGAGCCGATGTTAATGATAGTTCCCGCACCGCGACGACGGAAGGCCGGAAATACCTCCTGGGCGCAGATGAACGGACCCTTGAGATTCACAGAGAGGATCTCGTCCCAATCCGCATCTGTAATCTGGTCGAAATCCGTAGGTTTGTTGATGCCGGCATTGTTGACCAGAACATCGACGCCACCAAGTTCTGCTTCTACCCGAGCAATTCCATTACGCACACTGATCCGGTCGCATACATTCATCTGCACGGCGATGGCCTTGCTACCGGTAGACGAGATCGCTTCAACAACCTGCAAGGCCGCGCTTTCGTTCTGCTTGTAAGTGAATGCTACGGTAGCCCCAGCTTTAGCCATCGCTATGCTGATGCCTCTGCCTATTCCGCGACTCCCGCCAGTGACGAAGCAAATTTTGCCCTGTAGGACCATTAGCGACGCGCCTTCCGCCCCACGGCGCGCTGCGCCGCGGCGGCGAACAGAGTAGTTCCTTCGCCGCTCATTTGTGCTCCAAAGGACAAGATTACTTCCACTATCGTTCAATACACCCTGAAGGCTTCGTACAGCGTAATAATGCGCTCGGGAGGAACTCCGAGGTCCACCGCCACTTTCACAATGCTCGATTGGCTCCCATAACTCGATACCACCAGGCATGCATCCGTCCAAGAAATTTCTCGGAGTGAATCGGGAGAACTAATCGTGATTCCTCGCCAGCTCTTTCCCTTTTTCAGGGGATCGCTGTCGACGATGGCATATTCGCGCCCTGGCGAGCGCTGGAAGAACGATGTGGTCTGATACAAGAACTCGGAATGGGCGCCGCCGCCCCAGAGTACGCAGCGAGGCGTGTCTTCAATCGAAGAAAGCCGGCGCTCCACATTGTGTAGCGCCTGATGCCAGGCAGCAAAGTATTCATGGGAGAGAGAGGTCGCTTTCAAGTCTTTCGAAGGCGCATCCACGGGTTCCGCAGGAACGCCCACCACGCGAAAACCGTTGTACTCTTCCTGTTGCTTCGACTCCTGAATCCTCCAGCCGGCCGACGCCATGCAGTTTTGCAGGCTAGTGCGGCTGAAATGTGTCATGTGCTGGACGGAGAAGAAGCCGTTAATATCGTTGGTAATTCCATGTTCCAAAACTGGCACCTCCACAACCAACCGGCTTCCAGCATGAGCCATGGACCGGAGGTTACGCAGCACTCCTGCAGGTCTCGGTAAGTGCTCGAGTACGTGGAACATGGTGATTGTATCCAAGGGCCGGTCGACACGGAAGTTCTCGAAGTCGCCATGAATAAACTGAACCTTCTGCTGACCCAACCTGCGGCGACCGCGTTCAATCGCGGGTTCGTCGATGTCCACACCGATCCTCTCGAGATTGTCCGGCAACTTTGCCAGAAAGCCGCCGTCGTAACATCCCGCGTCAAGGAACCGGCTGCCGGCAGACAGGAATCCGCGGGCGCCAAGCCAGTCAATCTGCTCCTGCGTATGGCCCGCCGTTGAACCATAGGAACAACCCGCCTCCGCAAATAGAACCTGAAAGCCATACTCGGAATAGGACGGGTTCAAATACAGCGCAAAGCAATCGAGGCACTGAACTTCTTTGAGATCGGCTCGTTTAGGGAGCTTGTCGGAATCCGAGTAAAATTGAAACTGGTCGAACTGCAGAATCGTCCTCGCGCGATTGGAGCCACAGATGGGGCAGGGCCGGTGTGTAGTCAAAGCAGCCGAAGTGGAATTACCCGGGAAGGAATCGACTTTGCTCCACTTTATGGGCGCACCCTCCCCGGCGGCCTCGGGGGGCGCACCGGCCAAGGCCGTTCCTTCTGATACGCCACTTCTTGGCGAAGTCATCTCTGCACTCCTTGCTTCTCAGTTGTAACAGGTAATCCTGCCGTGGAGCATCATCAAGTCCGCGCCTTACGATCAATGGCGCGCCGCGCCGCGGCGACGATATAGAGTATTGTCGCATTGGGCGGGTTTGAACAACCGCTCAGACTCCGCTCACGAGCCGCTCGAGTTTTTCTGCATCCAGATCCACGCACCCGATACGATGTCGGCGAGATTGCGCTTGGCGGTCCATCCCAGCGCTTTTTGAGCCTTCGCCGGATCGGCCACCAGAACCGGAGGATCGCCCGGCCGCCGCGCTCCGATCTTTCGCCGAACCGGCCGTCCAGTGGCCTTTTCCGCCGCTTGGATGACTTCGAGAACGGAATGTCCCCGGCCTGTTCCCAGATTGATGGCCAGCGAGTCGCCGCCTTTTTCGAGGTGTTGCAACGCTCGGACGTGCGCATCGGCGAGATCGTTCACGTGAATGTAGTCGCGAACGCAGGTGCCGTCCGGAGTCGGGTAGTCGGACCCGTAGATTTGCAACTCGGGCCCGTTCTCGGTGGAGGCGGCAAGCGCCAGTGGAATCAGGTGAGTTTCCGGGTCGTGGATCTCGCCAATCTCGCCGCTTTCATCGGCTCCCGCAGCATTGAAATAACGCAGGCTCACCGAGCGCAGTCCATAAGCACGGCTGTAGGCCTGGAGCGCGTTTTCGAAAAAAAGCTTCGAAGCGCCATAGGGATTCACCGGCTCGCGCGGCGTCTCCTCGGTAATCGGAATCAGCTCGGGGATACCGTACACGGCACATGTTGAGGAAAACACGAAGCGGCGGATACCGGCGTCCAGCGCGGAGTTCAGCAGGCTGAGCGCCGCGAGGACGTTGTTGCGGAAATACTTGCGCGGGTTCTCGACCGACTCTCCCACATAGGCGTGGGCGGCAAAGTGCATCACCGCGTCGACGCGCGCGAGCACGGGCCGGAGCGCGGCTTCGTCGGCGATGTCGCCCTCCACCAGTTCGAAGCCTTGCGCCAAGCGGCGAAACCCGGTGGAGAGATTGTCATAAAGCACGACCTCGTAACCGGAATACCGCAGCGCGCGCGCCGCATGACTGCCTATGTAGCCTGCTCCGCCCGTCACCAGGATCGCCAAGGAAAAACCTCAAATAAGTTCGCCATCACGCGCCCTTAACCTGCCTCCGCCTCCGTCTTACTGTTTGTCTCACCCGTGCCTGAGTTTGCCATCTTCTCGACAGCCCTCATGATGGTAGCGCAGGCGGCGACTGTAAAACAGGAGGCTGTGATAAGGACTCGATTGGCGAGACCCCATTGTGCCGCGACAGCTAACGGGGTGCCAAAAAGCTTGAGGGCGGTCGCGTATGTCAACTCGTTCAAGCCAAGTCCGCCGGGCGTCACCGCGATGGCGTTGGCAATGACGACGAACGGCACTGCGGCCGCAATATGCCACAGCGGAATGTGGGCATGGATCGCTTCCGCAGTCTGGCCGGCCATTAGGACAACCACGCCAAAGCGGACTACGGAGAGGACAACGAGACGACGCGCGAGGGCGGCGTTCAAGAGGCTTGAATGTTGGAGTTCCCAGAGGGTCCGCAAAATCCTATTGCGAGGCGCGGCGATTCTGGAATTGTAGGAGGCAGCGAGCCATCGGATCAGGGCGATCGCGGGACCGGCCGTCAGCAGCGCGAGCGCAGTCATGACGGCGGCGGACGCCATCCACATCAGCGCACCGCCGCGGTAGAACCAAGTGGCTCCGGATGCGACAGCCAGAAAGACAACGATCAGAAGGTCAAAGCTCTGCTCAAAGAGGGTGCCAACGGTCCCCCGCTTCAGTGGCCTGCCGTAGAAATACGTCCCCAGAGTCCGAGCTGCGGTCATGCCGACTTGTACGGGAAGAACAAGACCCAGTGCCATTCCCGCGCTGGTGACGGCAAACGATGTAATCCTCGACGGGACGGAATCAGAGGAGCGGCGCAGGACGGCGTCAATGCTCCGCCATTTCGCGGTGGAAAGATAAACGAGCAGGCTGTTGAGCAGGACTAACTTGAGAAAGGCAATTGGGCTGACACTCTCCAGTTGCTGCAGCGTCAGCCGCAAATCAATTTTGCCGACTCTGATCAGCAGAGCGACAAGGACAATGCCGAGCGCAACCGAGGCAAGCAACAGCAACACACGGCGGAGTGTCACTAAGGGACCTTCCCTGTGCTCGCTTCCAAGGCCGCCGAAAGGGAGGCGGCCCCAGGCGCCAAGCGCGAGGCGATCTCCAAATATCGCTTTATGGCGCGATGCCAGGAGTAGCGCGATACGGCGAAGGCCCGGCGCTCCTCGGACTTGTTCTTCAATCCCGCGTCTGAATCCAGCAAATCGTCGATAGCGGATACAAATTCCCGGGCCGTTCTGTCGTCATCGTTCGTATATACAGGGGACCCTCGCACAAACGCTTTCATTGCCGGGTCGGCTTCGAGCGTGTCGGCGCCACACACCACGGGCAATCCAGAGGCCAAAGCTTCTTGCACAACCAGCGGGAATCCCTCCCCGGTGCTGGGAAGCACGAACAGATCGCAGGAACGGTAGAGCGGAGCCATGGAAGGGCCGCGCAAGTTAGAAAAGACCCGCACATTCGCGGCATTCCAATGGCCGGGGTCGAGTGGTCCCCAGCCCGCAAACACCCACGTCCATTCCGGGCGCAGGTCCACCATCCGTTTCATAGCGTGGAGGCCCTTCTTCTCGACGAAGCGCCCGACGAATAAAATTATGGGACCGTTCTCTGGCAGGCCGTACTCGCGCCGAAGTCCGGTCTTTGTTTCCGCACTCCCCCGGTTCCGGTACAAGTCAGTATCGACGCCGTTGAACACGATTTCCGGAGAAGTTCTGAAGTGCAGTTGGCCGAAAAAATTTCTGGGTTTCTCGCTTTCAAAGACAACCTGCGTGGCGCGCGACAACATGGGCCGCGTCAATATTGCGTTGGCCAACCTCATCGCTGCATTCAGCACGGGATTGCGATAGGGAACAAAACCTATGTGCTGGTTGATGATAGTTGGCACCCCACGGAGTTGTGCGACCAGAAAGGCAAAGATGTTACTCAGGTACAGGCAGTCGTGCAGGAGAAGAACGTCGGTATTGCTCAGCTCGCGGCTTATCTTTCTCAGAGCGCCTGGGGTAGGGATCGGGAAAGGCAGCCCGATCTTGTCCTCTACAAAATTGAAGATAGGCAGAGAAACCGCGCGCGATTTCCCTACGGGTTCAGGCGGGGGAGTGGCATCGCCAGCGAGCCAGACCACTTCCTGTTCTCTAGCGGCGAGCCCAAGGAACAGCTCTTCCGCAATAATTTCAATGCCGCTCTTATGCGAAGCGAAATAGTGGGACGCCATCAAGATCTTCATCGGCGCATCCTCAAGCAGCGTTCCGGAGGAAGCGTTCCTGGCGATCTATGATCGCGTGCTGCAGGCGCAACACGGCCAGTGCGCTTTGGGGCCCAATCGGCGCCAATTCTTTGACCGAGCCTCGGACGGCACGGGCGAAACGGCCAAACACTTCGTCGTTGCCGTAGAAGAGGCTTCCCCTCAAATGTGGGATGCCGCTGGCCAGGTGCTGCCACAGGTGTTGGCCCGTCGCGTACAAGCTGGTACGGAACACGTTCGCGGTCTTATGCGGCCCATCGTTTGGAAGCGAGATGTAGATGTCGCGGAATACGTCGACAATTCCGAGGCGATTCTCGCCGAAGACCATCAGGTACCACTCGCTGACCGGGCTCTCGAAGTTGCAACTCAGTGTGATCGGTCCATGAAAGGTCGGCGATTCGAAGAGGGCGTCGATACGGGCGGGGGTGTTGAGGCCGGTCGAACTGGGATGCGTCAGACTGCGGCTCAGTTGAATTTCCCCGGCAACACCCCGAATCAGGTACAGCAGATGCGGACTCTCGTCGTACATCAGTCCGAGAGGCAATTGGTCGTACCACTGGGGCAGGCGTCGCCCAGGATTGCCGAACTGCACTGCGCTGACGGCGCGAAGCGATCCTAACCTGCCTCTTTGGATATCGCTCTGAAGCAGCTTCGTAGAGCGGGCAAATTGAAAATTGTGAACGATCGCGAGACGCAAATTCTTCGCCGCCGCCAACTCGACCAGTCCCTCACCTTCGGCGACAGTCATGGTGAATGGCTTTTCTGTCAGCACGTGCTTGCCGAGTTCGAGCGCCTGGCGGATGACCGAATAGTGGCTCATCGGGGACGTGGCAACGGTGATGACGTCTACGTCCTTCAGCCACTCGATACTGGCGAGGTCCGTCGCTTCGGCGCAGTGCCGGTATCCGCGCTGCGACATCACTTCACGCGCGCGGCCGGGGGAGCGGTCGATTACGCCGACAACTTCAAGGTCGGCGCTGCGTTCCATGACTGGCAAATGCCGGTGCAGAGCCACCCACCCCAGTCCGACGGCGGCTACGCGCAGTTTCCTCATGGTGTAGGTCTCACGAGATTTCTCATTTTACCTTCCTGGCCTCTACCAATATACAGCCGCGAATGGACTCGCCTGGGCGAGGGCTCAGGTCCGCGAAGCTGGCACTCAACGAGGCTAGAAAACGAGGGAGGCGGATCCGCGGACTGCGAATTTTCATCAGATGCTGGATTTCGACAGGCTGTTTCTTCTTGCCTAGCAATCCATAGAGCACTCCGGCGGTATTCCGAGCAATCGATTCCCAGCGCCTCACTTGAGCCTGGGTCAGGTACTCATGCTGGTGAACCTGGGTGAGCCCTGCTTTTTGTAGATGTTCCGACCAGTGGCTGGCATCCCAGTAACGCAGGTGATAGCAGCGCGCGTCGGTGTCACGGAGGTAGCGCTCGCGGTCTCCCCAGAATCGTGGGCCCTTCAGGCACCTGTGAAAATCCGCGCCTGGGACGGTAAATAGGAAGCGGCCGCCGGGGCGTAGAACGCGCGCGGCCTCTGCCAGCACGCCGTCAATATTGTCAATATGCTCCAGGACCGAGTTGGAGAAGATGAAATCGAACTTGTTGTTGGAGAAAGGAAGGCGGTCGGCAGGGGCGGTTACTACCTCTCGATAAACGTTCCTTAGGCGGGCCAGTGCAGTTTCGCGCGGGTCGATGTCGAGTCCCACGAGATCGCGGGGGCCGACATGTCCGAGGATGATCGCCATGAGATGGCCATCGCCACATCCTAGATCGAGGCCTTGACCGTTTGGCAGGTCATACTTGATTACCTCTTCAATTTCGACCGCCCGCCAATAATTGGTAGCAGGCTGATAAGGGGCCTGCATCATAAATTCGGTTAGTAGATTTCTGCGGATGGAACTCACGCCGGCACCTCTAGCGCCGCCTGAGACCGAGCACGCTCAGGAAGAAACTGGCGAACACCGCCTGAACGCCAAGCGTGAGAAACAACGACGCCGGGATCACCAGTCGCATGGTCTGGGCATAGTCCAGTGCACCGAAATGCTGGGATCGCCAAAAGCCCACCGCGTAGATCGACACCCCAAGACCCAGCAGAATGAACAGCGCGCCCACAACCAGTCCGACCTCGAGCGTGATGTAGCGGAAGGCCTTGTCGAGCGTCGGGTCGGGCGGGAGCAAGCCCTCCGAGATCGCGAATAATTTTGTGAAAACAGCAAAAGAGATAGCCTGGAATCCCAACAACACGAAAACGGCGGCATAGAGAAGGGTGTGCACATCGAAGGTCACCCTTCCCACCGTCTGGGACGCAGGCAACAACCACGCGCCGAGCAGTGTGCCCATCAGCATCAGTACCAGGCCCGGGTACAGAAACAGCCAGCGCGGACTGTAAAGCAGGAAGAAACGCAGGGTGCGCCACCCGTCGCGCCAGGTGCGCAGGTGCGGAGGCCGACTGCGCCCGTCCGGAGAGAGAGTAGTAGGCACTTCGGCCACGCGCATCTTGAGCAGTGTGGCTTTTACGACCATTTCGGTGGCAAATTCCATGCCGGTCGTTCGCAATCCCATACGCTCATAGGCCTGCTTGCGGAAGCCGCGCAAGCCGCAATAGAAATCCCCGACGTTACGGTTCCGGAAGAAGAGCCGTCCGAGGCGCGTGAGCGCTGGATTTCCGAAGTACCGATGCAGAGCTGGCATAGCGCCCTTTTGAATGCCTCCGCGGAAGCGGTTGCCCATGACAAGGTCCGAGCCCCGGCGCAGTTGCTCCACGAAGCGCGGGATGTGGCCAAAGTCGTAGCTGTCATCCGAATCCCCCATGACGATGAACTGGCCACGGGAAGCCGCGATCCCGCCCATCAGGGCGTTGCCGTATCCCTTGGCGTTAACGCGCACCACGCGGGCTCCGAGCTGCTCGGCGATTTCGATCGAACGGTCGGTGCTGCCGTTGTCAGCCACGATGACCTCGCCCGCGATGTTGGCATCCGCAATAGCGCGCTGCGCCTTGCGGATGCAGGTGGCTAGCGTTTCTGCCTCATTAAGACACGGCATGACCACGGACAGCTCGAGGGGTTCTTCCTGACGCAAAGGCACAACGACGTGCTGTGCTTCGACTTCCGACCGAGAAACTTCCGACCGAGAGATCAGGGCCACGGTTCCGCTCCTTGAGTTCAAACGTTACAGGCTGTGCAAGCAGTGTATCCGAGGTGAACGAGAAGTTGAAGAGGCAGCGACAGGAGGGGTCCGCAATAGATATTAGAGCAAGATGCCTGATAGGATCGACGGAGTCTCAGCCCTGAGGACCGGGAGGATCCCTCATTGAACTTCCATCTCAGCCTCCGTTTTTTCATTTTTTTCATTCTGGCTGCGCTGCCATGCCTGGCGTGGTTCGTCCCTCGGTTTGGCGACCGCTGGTTTCGCCGCGTCGAGGGATTCGGAACGCGTTTTGCACGAAAAAAAGGGGCCGTCGTCGTTTCCATCGCGCTCGCCATGGTCCTGATGCGGGTGGCGCTGCTTTGGGCGATGCCAATTCCAGCGCGCTGCTTCCATGACGAGGCCAGCTATCTGCTAGCTGGCGATACCTTTGCCCATGGCCGGCTGGCCAATCCACCCCAGCCCATGTGGCTGTTTCTCGAAACATTTCACGTGTTGCAGCACCCCACCTATGCCTCGATATATCCTCCCGCGCAGGGAGGGATACTCGCGTTCGGGCAGGTGCTGGGAAATCCGTGGATCGGCGTATTGCTAAGTGTGGCGGCCATGGGAGCGGCAGTTACGTGGGCGATGCAGGGTTGGCTGCCCCCTCGTTGGGCACTCGTTGGCGGGGTACTCCTCGTATTACGCATAGGCCTGATCAGCTACTGGATGAATAGCTACTGGGGCGGCGCCGTGGCCGCGACCGGCGGGGCGCTGGTGATCGGTGCGCTGCCCCGCATCAGGAAGCGTTTGCGGCTGGGCGATGCTGTCTTGATGGCGCTGGGCGCGGCACTCCTGGCAAACAGCCGCCCGCTTGAAGGATTGATTTTTTGCGCTCCGGTAGCGGCGGCGGTAATTGCCTGGTTATTTTCGAAACAAGGTCCCGCGGCCGCCGTCGCCTTGCGGCGCATGATCCTGCCAATCGCGGTGGTGCTTCTAGCGACACTGGGGTTCATGGCGTATTACAACTGGCGGGTAACAGGCAGCGCGCTCCTCTTCCCTGAGGCGCTTGACGCGAGGGTGTCCGGGAATCGTCCGCTGTTTTTGTGGCAGGCGCGGAAGCCCGCGCTCCGGTATAACAATGCCCAGTTTGAAGACTATTACAACGTGGTGGAGTACAGGTTGTATCCGCAGACGACACTGGTGCGATCGCTGGTATCGAAGTCGCATATGTTGTGGGTGTTTTTTGTGGGGGGCGCGCTCACAATTCCGTTGGTCGCTTTTCCCTGGGTGCTAAAAGACAGGCGCATGCGGTTGCTGGTGGTGCAATGCGTCATTTCAGGACTGGGCCTGGCGGCTGTGAGCTGGTTCTTTCCGCACTACGCCGCACCGTTGACAGCGACGTTGTTCATCTTGTTGGTGCAGGCAATGCGGCATCTGCGATTATGGAAAGTACATAGGCGACCCCTCGGACTTGCGCTCTGTCGCGTGGTAGTTCTGCTCACGGTGGCGAGAGTTCCTTACGTTGTTGGCTACCAAGTTAAATATCCCGAGTGTCCGTGGAGCCGCGAGCGGACCGGGCTAACCCGGCAACTGGAAGCAACGCCGGGCAAGCAATTGGTTCTCGTACGCTATGGACCGCAACACAACGTGGCCATCGAATGGGTCTATAACGGGGCAGATTTGAATGAGGCAAAAATAGTGTGGGCTAGGGACATCCCGGGGCAGGACCTTGAGCCACTGCTCGATTATTATCGGGACAGGAAGGTGTGGGTTCTCGACGCGGATGTTTCTCCGGTTCAACTGCGACCATACGATGGCGGTGGGACCCACAGGTAAGCGACTTCAAACTTGGCTTTCAGCTTTCCCCCCGGGCTACGGCTTGGGCTTTTACTCGGCGGACCGGCGGTGAATAGCCGGAGGCAGACGAGCCGTTCTGGAACAATCATCAAGTCCGCGCCTTGCGCTCCATGGCGCGCCGAGCCGCGGCGGCGATATAGGATCCGGTCAAGCCGTACTTTTCGGCCAGTTCTTCCGGCTCGCCGGATTCGCCAAAGGTGTCGCGTACGCCCACCATTTCCATGGCACATGGGCGAACTTGCGCCAGAGCTTCAGCCACGGCGCCTCCCAGTCCGCCGTGAATGTTGTGGTCCTCTGCAGTAACGAAACAGCCGGTTTCTTCGGCACAGCGCGCAACCACCTCTTTATCGAGCGGCTTAATTGTGGACATGTTCACAACACGAGCGGCGATTCCGTCAAACGCCAGCAGGTCAGCCGCATCGAGCGCGCGTGCGACCTGAACTCCGCAAGCCATGATCGTGACATCGGCGCCCTGGCGCAGAATCCTGCCCTTTCCGATTTCAAATCTGTATTCCGGACCGAGGATCCTTCGCGTCTTACTGCGCCCGCTTCGCATGTAGACGGGGCCATCGTAATTGAGGATAGCTTCGGTGGCTTGTTCGATCTCTAAAGGGTCGGCGGGAGACAGCACAACCATGCCAGGGATGGCGCGGAAGGCTGCCAGGTCTTCGGTGGCTTGGGCGGAGGCGCCGTCAGGACCGGTATCCAAACCGGGATGACTGGCCACTATCTTTACATTGCGCCTGGCATAGGCGATCGAGAGGCGGGCTTGCTCCAGCGCGCGGAGGCAGAAGACGGCGAATGTCGTGACAAATGGGATGACGCCAGTACTAGCAAAACCGCCAGCCGCAGCCATCATGTTCTGCTCGGCGATTCCGAACTGAAAGAAGCGGCCGGGATACGCTTTACGGAAATGATGCACGCCGGTGCCCCCAGCGATGTCGGCATCGAAGACGACGAAATTTGAATACTTCGGCGCGAGTTGGACTAAAGTCTTGCCGAAGGCTTCGCGAAGCGAGTCGCCGCTGGTGCCAATCAGAAGCGGTCCTGCGCTGGGCTCAACGGTTGTCGTCTTGCCAGATGCTTCCATCCAGATATCCCCCTACGTGCTGCTCCGAAACGCCCAACTCGCTCAGCGCCGTCACCAGTTCCTCATCGCGGAGCTTTACGCTGCCGTGCCAGAGCGGAGACCCCTCCATGAACGAGACGCCTCGACCCTTGACGGTGTTTGCGATAATCACGGTCGGTTTAACTGAAATTTTCTTGGCTTCAGTGAACGCCGCATTGATCTGCTGGAAGTCATGGCCATCGATCTCAATTACATTCCAGCGAAACGCCTCCCACTTGGCGCGAAGAGGTTCGACACCCATGATGTTCTCGTTGGAATCGTCGCTCTGCAGCTTGTTGTGGTCGACGACCACGCAAAGGTTATCCAGTTTGTAGTGGCCGGCACACATCGCGCCCTCCCATACTTCGCCTTCTTGCAGTTCACCATCGCCGAGCATCGCGTACACACGAGAGTTGCTGTGCTGATAACACAGGCCCAGAGCCATACCGATGGCAGCTGAGAAACCCTGTCCCAGTGAACCCGTGCTTGTTTCCACCCAAGGCGCATCGAGCACGTGTGGATGACCCTGCAGCGGCGACCCGAGCTTCCGAAACGTCAGCAGCATGCGATGAGGAATGAGTCCGCTCTCCGCAGCGGCCGCATAGAGGACGGGACACGCATGTCCCTTGGACAACACGAAGCGATCGCGCGTAAGGGCGTTTCCGTTGCTTGCGGGCCATTCTAATAAGCGGCCACTGATGTAGCTCATCAGATCTGCCGCTGACAGCGCCCCGCCGGGATGTCCGGAGCCGGCATGGTAAATCGCCACGAGGCTGCCGATCCTAAGGCGTTTTGACAGGTCCTCGAACTTTGAGAAATCAGTCTGTTGGCTTTCCATAAATCGGCGCGTTCGACGTCCATTCGAGGCGGATGAACAAGCTTCTCACCGTTAACGTTTCTTCACACTCACGATGTCACAACCCGCGACCGATGGTCAAGACAGGGGTCAAGACTCGCCGGGCCTAACCTTGGAAATGGGGTGGAAGACGTTGTATGCTCAGGTGCAGTGCTCTCGCTCTCCAGAAAACACTTCGCCTTATGCCCAAGAACCTTCTAGTGGTCGGCGGCGGCATTGAGGCAGTACCGGGCCTCGAACGCGCCAAACAAATGGGGTTGCACCTCGTGGTCAGCGACAGAGACCCAGAGGCACCGGGTTTTGCAGTCGCCGATGACCGGCTGCTCGCCAGCACCTATGACATTCAGGCGACGGTCGCCGCAGCCCGCAAGTACCATAACGGAGTCCGTCGGTTCGATGGGGTGATGTGCATCGCCTCCGATATCCCTAGAACAGTCGCAGCGGTCGCCGCCGATCTCGGGCTGCCGGGAATCAGCGAGGAATCAGCCCGTCTTTCCAGCGACAAGCTCGATATGAAATTGAAGTTCCGGCGAGATGGCGTGCCTGTACCCTGGTTCAGCCTCGTAGAATCCGCTGCCCGGTTACGTGAGATCGTCGTGAGCCGGGGTTTTCCCCTCGTCCTCAAGCCGGTGGATAGCCGCGGCGCGCGCGGTGTGCTGAGGTTGACCGAGGCAGTCGATCTGAATTGGGCTCATGAATTTTCCGCGAGTCAATCGCCATCCGGTCGCGTGATGGTGGAAGAATTCCTTGATGGTCCACAGATCAGCACCGAATCGATCGTCCTGGAAGGCGTCGCTTACACGCCTGGTCTCGCCGATCGCAATTACGAATTTCTGGACAGGTTCGCTCCTCACATTATTGAGAACGGCGGCGATCTTCCCACGCGGTTGTCGGCAGAAGAGCAACAGTCAATGCGCGACTTGGTTCAGCAGGCAGCTGTAAGCATGGGCGTCCGCAATGGGGTCGTGAAGGGAGACGTCGTCTTCCATGAAGGTAAGCCATTTATTATCGAATTGGCGACGCGCCTCAGCGGCGGATACTTTTGTACTCACGAGATCCCATTGAGCACGGGTGTGGACTTCGTTGGATGCGCCATTCGCCTCGCACTCGGGGAGCAGGTACGCGCGGATGAGCTTGTACCGCGCTTCGAGCGATACATCTCGCAACGATATTTGTTTCCGAGCCCCGGACGCGTTGTCGGAATCACGGGCGCACAGCGTGCGTCGGAACAACCCGGGGTCGTCTTCTGCCAGGTTCGACTAAAAGTAGGGGATATCGTGGGGCCGGTGAACAGTCACCCAGCCCGCGCCGGATTGG
>Ga0185299_10003949_pt1 | contig 18624 bp, 15 predicted proteins | sample PaiPotPPA55metaG_FD_128002 | JGI IMG/M metagenome (GOLD analysis project Ga0185299, IMG submission 128002) | Iron sulfur acid spring bacterial and archeal communities from Banff, Canada, to study Microbial Dark Matter (Phase II) - Paint Pots PPA... ...
CCAGTCATCACTTCATCGGCGATAAACAGGATGCCGCGCTCGCGGCAAATCTCAGCGATGCGAGCGACATAGCCTTCCGGCGGCACCGCGGCGCCAAGCGTTGCGCCAACAACTGGCTCAAAGACAAAAGCGGCGGCGGAGGCCGTGTCGTTCCCGGCGAGAATCGAGTCCAAATCATCAGCGCAGGTAAGATGGCATTGCGGAAATGTTTTTTCAAACGGACAGTGATAGCAAAAACAGGGAGCGATGTGGCCCCATTCCGCAAGCAGTGGCTGATAGGGCGCGCGTCGTGCGAGGTTGCCGCTGACGCTCATGGCGCCAAGCGTACTTCCATGATAACTCTGGCGGCGCGAAAGAATGCGGTAACGAGCGGGCTGCCCTTTTTCCAAATGGTATTGGCGAACGAGCTTGATGGCCGTTTCCGTTGCTTCCGAACCACCAGACGTAAAGTAAACGCGGCCGCCCTTTCGAAACTTTGGCGGCGCGAGCGCGAGGAGCCGAGTCGCGAGTTTTTCCGCAGGCGGAGAATGAAATTGTGAAGTGTGCGCAAAGGCCAATTGCGAAGACTGCTCAGCCATCGCGCGCCCAATTTCGGAAACTCCGTGACCGATGTTGATTACGGCGGCCTGACCCGCCGCATCCAGAAATTTGCGTCCATCCGCGGAAAAAAGCCACGATCCTTCGCCACGGACGGCGACGGGAAGCATCTTGTGAAAATTACGCGGAAAAAGAGCGTCGTCGTTTGACATGCGGATTCGTTGAGCGATTGTAGCAGACTCGCGCAATCCATCACGAAGTGCGCGGATTACGCGACCTCTCTCAGATTGAACTTCTGAGCGTGCTTGGCTGCGTAGAAATTATGCTACGCTGGCGAAAGTTCAGGGAGAACTCATCGATGTGCAAGCGCATTCCTCACTGGATTTTACTGACAGTTTTTCAACTCATCTGTTGCGTCATTCCGGTGAATGCACAAGATATGCGAACGCCAGTGCGCCTCAGAGTGGATTTGCGCGAGGCCACGAAACACATTTTTCACGCGAAGCTGGCGTTTCCGGTGACGGCAGGCCCGCTCACACTCGTGTATCCAAAATGGATTCCCGGTGAACATTCTCCCGTCGGACCGATTGCCAACCTAACAGGCCTGATTTTTCGAGCGGGCGGCAAAGAAATCGAATGGCAGCGCGATGATGTGGACATGTTCGCTTTTCAATGCCAAGTACCCGCGGGCACAAGCGAACTCGAAGTTTCACTGGATTACGTCTCACCCGCGGGGTCAAGCGCGGGGCGAGAGAATCCCTCGGCGACGGCGCAACTGGCAATTCTGAACTGGTACACCGTGCTCCTCTATCCGCAAGGAACAAAGAGCGACGATCTAACTTACGTCGCCAGTTTGCAAGCGCCTCGAGGATGGAAATACGGAACCGCCCTGCCTGTGGCAACAGAAACCGGCGGAGTGATTGAGTTTCAACCAGCAAGTTTGACGACGCTGGTCGATTCTCCGGTTTTGACGAGCGCGCACATGCGTGTGATCGATTTGTCTCCGGGACAGCAACCCGAGCACCACATCCACATTGCCGCGGAGAGCCAAGCTGGGCTGGAGATCACGCCAGAAACCCTGCAAGAGTGGAGACAGCTGGTTGCGGAAACTGGAGCGCTCTTCGGAGCGCGTCATTACCGGCATTACGATTTCTTGCTGACCGAAAGCGATAACGTAGAAACGGACGGCGTCGAACACCACGAATCGAGCGACAATCGAGTGCCGGGACGCACGTTTCAAGACCCAAACATTTCGGATGCGATGACGGATCTTTTGCCGCACGAATTCACGCATTCGTGGAACGGGAAATATCGGAGGCCCGCGGGGCTCGCAACTCCGAATTACCAAGAGCCCATGAAAGGCGGCTTGCTTTGGGTCTATGAAGGGATGACGCAGTATTACGGCACGATGCTTTCGGCGCGCATCGGAAGCTGGACGCCGGGGAGATTACGGGAAAATCTCGCGTGGGTAGCGGCGTACTTGGATCAGCGAAAAGGGCGAGCGTGGCGCGATCTCGAAGATACCGCGATCGCGGCGCAATTGCTGTACGGATCACCGGAAGAATACCGGACATGGCGGCGCGACACGGATTACTACGATGAGGGCACGCTGATTTGGTTAGAGGCGGACACGATCATCCGGCAGCAAACGAAAGGAAAGAAATCCCTGGATGATTTTTGCCGGAAATTTGAAGGCGGAGAAAATACCGGACCGAAAATTGTGCCATACACATTTGATGATGTCGTCGCTGCGATACAGGAAATCACGCCGTATGATTGGCGAGGATTTTTTATGCAGCGTGTAAAGACGCATGGACCGGGCGCGCCGCTGGGTGGGCTGGCAAATAGCGGATGGAAACTCGTCTACAGTGAAACACCGAACGAAAGCCGGGCAGCAAGCGAAGCCGCATTGCATATGACGGATGTGCAGTTTTCGCTGGGATTTGTTGTGCGCGACTCGGGCGGGGAAAACGGCGACGAAGTGGTCGACGTAATTTCGGGATCGCCCGCTGCGCAGGCGGGAATCGCTCCAGGGATGAAACTGATTGCGGTCAATAGGCGGAGGTGGAATTCTGACGATCTTCACGCAGCGATCCGGCAAGCGAAGAGCGGGCACGAACCGATTGAGTTGCTCATCGAGAATGAAGATTTTTTTCGTACTTACGTTGTCGACTACCATGACGGTGAGCGATATCCACATTTGGAACGAATCACCGGGAAGCCTGATCTGCTCGGCGAAATTGTAAGAATGAAAGCGCCTCCGGTAGCGTCCACGACAAATTAGGGGCGCGGCAGCGCGTTTGGAATAGCGCACGAATCGTGACATCATCCAAAGTTTCGCGCAGGACAAATGCAACCCACCGTACGTCATTGGAAGGAAATGCAGGGGGAAATGCGATGAAACGGGCCATTCCGTGGAGCAGCTTGTTCATTGTGATGCTGTTAGCTGGACAGTCCCGCGTGATAGCGCAAGAAGCTGCGAAGCACGCCATCACGTTTGACGACCTGATCCAGATGCATCGCGTGGGTGAACCGCAAGTTTCGCCCGATGGCAAATGGGTCGTGTACACCGTGTCGACGCCAGATATGGACGCGAATCGCGGCGCGAGCAATATCTGGATTGTGCCAACGACGGGCGGAACATCCCTGCAACTGACGCAGAGCGGGCACGACTCGTCGCCCGTGTGGTCTCCAGATGGAAAAATGATTGCCTTTTTGTCGTCACGAAGCGGGGATTCACAGGTGTATTTACTGCTGATGGATGGAGGCGAAGCGAAACCGTTGACGCACCTTTCGACCGGAGCTGACATCGTGAAATGGTCGCCCGATGGGAAGACAATTGCGTTTACGTCGGGCGTTTACCCGGACTGCAAAGACGATGCTTGCAATAGCGCGCGCGACGCGGAAAAAGAAAAGAACAAGGTGAAAGCGCATGTAGCGGAGCATCTTCTCTACCGGCACTGGACGCACTGGAATGATGGCAAGCGCGGCCATTTGTTTGTTGTTCCAGTTGATGGCAGTGTGACTCCGCGCGATCTGACGGCGGGGGCGAATTATGACGTGCCTCCCGATGAGCGCGGCGGACCCAGCGATCTGAATTTTTCTCCCGACTCGAAGGAAATCTGTTTTACGGCGGTGACCGATCCCGTCGAAGCGATCAGCACGAACGGCGATTTGTTCCTGGTACCAGTGACGGGCGGCGAAGCGAAACGAATCACGACCCAGCCGGGATTCGATGGCGGGCCGGCGTATTCGCCGGATGGAAAGTACATTGCGTATCACGCGCAGCTGACGGCGGAATATGAGTCTGATCGCTGGCGAGTGATGCTATACGACCGGGCAACGAAGAAGATCGAGAATCTGTCCGAAGGTTTTGACCGCAGCGCAAACGAGTTGACTTGGTCGCCAGACAGCAAAACAATTTATTTCACGGCGGAAAATGAAACCCTGCAGCCGATTTACGCCATGGCTTCGCGCGCGGGAGTCGAGCCAAGGAAAGTGATTGGAGACACCTACAACTTGGGGATCTCGTTGAGCAGCGACGGCAATACGCTGGCGTTCGAGCGCACGAGTCTGACCAGACCGGCGGAGATTTTTGCGGCAGCTAGCGATGGAAGCGGCGTGCGGCAGCTTACGCATCACAACGACTCTATTCTGGCTTCGCTCAAAATGAACGATCCGGAAACGTTTTGGTTTGACGGCGCAGGCGGCAGCAAGATTCAAGCCATGATGATCCGGCCGCCTAATTTTGACGCGACGAAAAAGTATCCGCTGCTGGTCGTGCTGCACGGAGGGCCGCAGACGATGTGGCCGAACGCATGGGGCTACCGCTGGAACGCGCAAGTCTTCTCCGCAGCCGGATACGTGTCGCTGATGATCAACCGCCGCGGCTCGACGGGCTACGGGCAGAAATTCACGGACGAGATTACCAACGACTGGGGCGGCAAGGCATACGTCGACGTGATGGATGGCGTGGATTTCGTGCTGAAAAAATATCCGTACGCGGACGGATCGCGCATGGCGGCCGTGGGCGGATCGTACGGCGGCTACATGGCGGACTGGATCGCGACGCATACGGGGCGATTCAAAGCGATCATCAGCCATGCGGGGATTTACGATAAAAACTCGATGTACGCCACGGAAGAGCTGTGGTTTGAAGAGCACGACATGCAGGGCATGCCGTGGACGAGCCCGGAGAATTACCGCAAGTGGGCGCCGCTGACGTACGCGAGCGACTTGGCGAAATTCAAAACGCCGACGCTGGTGATTGCCGGCGAGCGGGATTATCGAGTGCCGTACACGCAATCGCTGGAATTCTTCAACACGTTACAAAGACAAGGCGTGCCGTCCAAGCTGGTTGTTTTTCCGGACGAGGGCCATTGGATACTGAAGCCGCAAAACAGCCGGTTCTGGTACAAAACGTTTCTCGATTGGCTGGCGACGTATTTGAAATAGCCGGCGATTCAGACCGCAAATAATTTCTGCAACGCGCGGCGCGCAAACCGGAAAAGATGAAAGAGTAAAAACGCGGAGAGCGCGACGAGCGCGACGACGATGACAGTCGTTGCAAGGGGATGCGCCGTTGCCATCCATGTCAGCCAAACAGCTAAAACGTCTTCTCCGAAACTCAAAGCCCAATTGCTGAATGGCTCGGGCGTGGTATTAACAGCAGCACGGGCGCTGGCTTTGGTGCCATGAGAAGTCAGCGCGACGCCACCTGCGAGGAGCGCAGCACCCCAGCGCCACTCAGCAGGGGCTGCGCCTGAGGCGCTATACGCAAGAAACGCGGCAGCCGGGGGCCGGATGAATGTATGTATCACGTCCCAGGCGGTATCGATGTACGGGATTTTGTCCGCGAAGAACTCCAGCACATAGAGGACAACGGCAATTGCAAGAACCGCGGAATGCGAAAGTCCGTGAAGCGACGGCGGCAGATGAATGACTCCGAAACGCTCCAGCAGCCCAAGGGTCGCGATGGTAGCGTAGAGGTTCAGGCCCGAGGAAAATCCGGCGCCGAGGGCCAACCCTAGTGTTTCGATGGGATTCATTCCGCTCATCATAGCAAAGCAACGTAGCCCTAGTGGGCAGTTACTTCTGCTCACGCTGGCGTTGTGTTTGACGATTTGGCACGGGAAGAGATGCGGGGCGCAGCGGGCAGGGCAAGCCTCCCCACAGGGAACGGGAACTTTGTGGGGTGCGGGAGAGGACGACGGTTTGCTTTGGTTGTGGCTTTAATCAGAAATATCGATATTATAGTGAGATTTATTTCATAGTCGAGGATGGTCCTGATGAAAATGAATGGGTTGTGGCGTTTGCGGAGCAGAACTTCCGCGACTGCGGGTTTTTGTGTGCTGGCTGGGATTGTGGCCGTGTGTTTTGGATATGCCACAACTGTTCTTGCGCAACATCGGATGCATGGGCAGCCGGTAAAAGAGGACCGGAACCACCCATGGATGAATGCGAGCCTGTCGCCGGACGAGCGGGCGGATATGGTGCTCAAGGAAATGACGCTCGACGAGAAGATTCGGCTCTTGCATGGGATGGGCATGCCCGGCTGGCCGAGGGAGGTTCAGAATCCGGAGCCAGAACTGGGGAACGGCGGCGCAGGATTTGTGTTGGGTGTGCCGCGGCTTGGGATTCCCCTTATTCAGATGAGCGATGCGGCGTATGGCGTGCGAAGCAGCGCGGAAAATGGGCGCTACTCGACGGCGCTTCCGGCGAACATCGCAGCGGCAGCAAGCTGGGATCCGGAAGCGGCGTGTGCGTACGGTACGGTGATCGGGAAGGAGTTGCGCGCGCAGGGCTACAACATGACATTGGGCGGGGGAGTAAATATCACGCGCGACCCGAGGAACGGTAGAACGTTCGAGTATTTGGGCGAGGATCCTGTGCTGGCGGGAACGCTGGTCGGGCATTTGATGAAGTGCGAGCAGGCTCAGCACGTGATTGGGGACATCAAGCACTACGCGGTGAACGACCAGGAGAGCGGTCGGAATGAAGTGGACTCGATCATCAGCAAGCGCGCGATGCGGGAGAGCGATTTGCTGGCGTTTCAAATTGGCGTGGGCATCGCAGACCCGGGCGCAGTGATGTGCTCGTACAACTCGGTGAACGGGGATTTTGCTTGCGAGAATAAATATTTGCTTACCGATGTTTTGAAGAAGGAGTGGGGGTTCAAGGGGTTCGTGGTTTCGGATTGGGGCGGAACGCATAGCACAGTAAAGGCGTCAGCGGCGGGTTTGGACAATGAGGAACCACTCGATGAGTTTTTTGGGGCGAAGCTGAAGGCCGCAGTAGAGGCGGGAAAGGTTTCGACGGCGGAACTGGACGACCACGTGCGGCGCGTGCTGCGCTCGGAATTTGCGTGCGGGATTGTCGATCATCCGACACAGAAGGCCGTCGCGGATGTCGAGGGTGACCTGGAGACCGCGCGCAAAATTGAGGAACAAAGCGCCGTGCTGCTGAAGAACAACGGGTTGCTACCTCTGACGGGCGCGGTGGTGAAGTCGATTGCGGTGATTGGGCCGCACGCTAGCGAAGGGATGATGTCGGGAGGCGGGTCAGCGCAGGTGGACGCGCCAGGGAGGCCGTCGGCGGGATGGCAGGCGCAAGTGTGGTTCCCGCCGTCGCCCATAAAGGTGCTGCAAGCCAAGTTTCCGGCGGCAAAGGTGCAATTTGATTCGGGCGCAAATCCGGCGAGCGCGGCCACGCTGGCGAAGAATTCGGACGTGGCGATTGTGTTTGCGTATCAGTGGGAAAGCGAAGGAATGGATTTGCCGAATTTGTCGCTGCCCGTAAAGCAGGATGAGTTGATCGAGCTGGTGGCTACAGCAAATCCGAAAACCATCGTGGTTCTGGAGACAGGAACAGCAGTAACCATGCCGTGGCTCGATAAGGTAGGCGCAGTTTTGGAAGCGTGGTATGGCGGCAGCAAAGGCGCAGATGCAATCGTGAATATTTTGAACGGCGACGTGAATCCAAGCGCGAAGCTGCCGATGACTTTTCCGAAGCGCGAAGCGGACTTGCCGCATCCTCAGCTGGTGAAGCCGGGGCCGGGACAAACGGGCGAGGCCGCGGTGATGAAGACGGGCGAGGCGAAGCCGACGTTCAGCGTGAAGTATGACGAGGGATTGAAGGTCGGGTACAAGTGGTATGACGCGGAGAAGAAGACGGTGCTGTTTCCGTTTGGGTACGGCCTGTCGTATACGGCGTTTGCGTATTCGGGTCTGAAAGTGGCGGCGGGAAAGGAAACCGCCGTGAGCTTTTCTGTGAAGAACACGGGGAAGCATGACGGAGCCGAGATTTCGGAAGTGTATGCGTCGCTGCCGGCTGATGCGGGTGAGCCGCCGAAGCGGCTGGTGGGATGGAGCAAAGTATGGCTGAAAGCGGGCGAAAGCAAGGAAGTGAGCGTGAGCGTCGATGGAAAATATCTGTCAATTTATGATGAGGCTTCCGGGGAATGGAAATTGGGGCCGGGGAGCTATACCTTCATGGTGGGCGGATCGTCGCAGGAATTGCCGCTGAGCGTAAAGACCGACCTGAAATAGAAAGAAAAATTGTTGCATAGGAAGTAGTTGGGCCGTGGTGTGCACAAGAGGGCCCGGCTTTACGAAAAACTAAGGCAATCCATGCTAAAACTCGGAGGCGATATCGCGGTTGGGGATTGTCGATGCCAACCGGGAAGGAATTCGCCTCATGATCAAGCACACCTCACACAGCGGCCGCGCGCTGCTCTTCAAAAATTCACTGCGTCTCATGGTCGGGATGTGTCTCGCACTGCTGGCGTGGTGTCCAGCGGGACGGGCGCAGGGTGGCAATCAGGCGCCGGCATCTGCTGAAGAAGTGAAACAGCTGCGCGACGTCGTGCAGAGCTTGCTGACGCGCGTCACGGAATTGGAAAACGAGCTGAAGCAACGGCAGGCTTCGCCGGCAGATAGAATGGAGAGAGACGCATCCGTTGCAGGCGGCGGGCCAGCTGCAAATACGGACGCGGTGACGACTGCACTGGCACCCGCGGCCGCGGCCGGTGCGGAGCCGATAACGATGGTAGCGGGAATCGCGCCAACGCCTCCGCAGAATGCCTCCCTGGAAGCACGCAAAGAATCTGCAAACCCCGTGGACCGAGCCATTCTTGACTACCTGCATGGAGCGACGCTGAATTTCGCCTTGGATGAATATTATTCGTTCAACTTCAACAGCCCTGTTGGGCGGGTGAACGCGCTCCGCGCGTACGACGTTTTGAGCAACAACATCAGTTTGAATCAGGCTGACGTGGTTTTCGAGCGGGCTCCCGATGTTGCCCATGGTCGTCGGTTTGGCGTTCGCGTGGATATGCAATTCGGTCAAGCGACCGACACGTTGCAAGGAAGTCCGGCTAACGAGCCGAGACCCCAAATCTACCGAAATATATTTCAGGCTTATGGAACGTACGTTGCGCCGATCGGTAACGGGCTGACGCTGGATATCGGGAAATTTGGAAGCCCGATCGGAATCGAAGGAAACTACACCAAAGACCAGATGAATTATTCGCGGGCGTATTGGTTTGATTTTTTACCGTTCTACCACATGGGCGTGCGCGCGGGTTACAAGGTCAACGATAAGCTGACATTGAACTACTGGTTGGTGAACGGCACGAACCAGACCGAAGCCAACAACGGATTTAAGGATGAGTTGTTCGGCTTTACAGCGACACCTAAAAAGACAGTCAGTTGGACTGTGAACTACTACCTGGGGCAGGAGCATCCCGACCGCGTTGAGGTGGCGTCGAGTGGACCGATACCGGTGCAGCCGGGGCTGACGTTCGCGGCTATCCAGCCAGCACCCAACGGCAAATTGCATATATTCGACAGCTACGTGAGCTGGCAGGCGGCGCCAAAGCTCACCTTCGCATTGGAGGGCGACTACGTGATTCAACGCGAGTGGAAGACTACGGCTCCGGGAGAATCGTCAGCGCCTTCGCACGTTATTGGAGGCGCGGGCTATGCGAAGTACCAATTTACGCCGAAGTTCGCCGTGGCCGGGCGAGTGGAGTATCTCTCGGATCGCGGCGGGCTCTTCAGCGGTCTCACGCAGGCTTTGAAGGAAACTACCGCTACTTTCGATTACAAATTGACCGAGGGATTCTTGATGCGATACGAGTGGCGTAGGGACTTTTCGAACCAGCCCTCATTTTTTACTGATAAGAACGGCGTATTAAGCAAAGAGCAGCAGACTGCATCCGTTGGGATTGTCTGGTGGTTTGGAGGGAAGGAAGGCGTGTGGTAGATGGAACGCGAGGAAGCACATTGGAAAGTGCAGTGCAAAGTTGCGTGGGGTGAAACAACTGCACCTCTACAAAGAGCGGAGGAGTTTGTAGAGTTCGTTGGCGGCGTCGAAGTCAGCTTCGAGGTCGCGGGAAGCCAGGCGTTCGCGAAGGTCGTCGAGACGGCGCGCGAAGAGGTCGAGTGCGGCGGAGAGTACTTCTTTGTTGGTTAGGACGATGTCGCGCCATGTGGAATAGGGGCTGCCAGCCAGGCGCAGGGAATCGCGGAGGCCAGGGCCGGCGAGGGTGATGGGCATACCGTTTTCGTCGAGATGATCGTAGAGGAAAGAGGCCATGGCTACGGCGGCGAGTTGGGGGAGATGGGAGGCCAGGCCGACGGAGTAGTCGTGTTGCTGAGCGCCGAGCCAGAGGGCGCGCGCGCCGATTTTTTCGAGGATTTTTAAGAAGGCGGAGATGCGGGGATCGTTTTGATCGGAAGAGGCGCCAATGAGGGCGTAAGCGTTGTTTCGGAAGAGGTCGGCGTCGGCATGGGCGATGCCAGATTGTTCCCTGCCCGCCATGGGATGGCCGCCAAGGAAAAGTTTTGTGGAGTCGTCGGGAAGGAGGTCAGCTGCATCTTCTGTGATACGAACTTTGGTGCTACACGCGTCGGTGATGAGCGCGTCCGGTGAGGAGAGACGCGCTACATCCGGGAGAAGATCAAGAGTGACACCGATGGGTAGAGCGATGTAAACGAGATCAGCCTTTTCCAGGGCGGGAGCAAGTTCCGCGGAGAAAGTGGCGTCAATGACGTTGCGAGATTGCGCTTCGCCGACGACCTCGGGGCGGTCCCAGCCGGTGATGTGAATATCGGTGGTGTACTTGCGGAGAGCAAGAGCGAAGGAACCACCGATGAGGCCGGTGCCCAGAATAGTGACGCGATTGATCAGGTGAGCGGAGGGCATGAATCAAGCCATGCGGCGGCCGATGGCTGGGGCGATGATGCGGAGTTCGGCCATGAGTTGTGTGAAGGTGTCCGGATGCAGGGATTGCGCGCCGTCAGACAGCGCGTGATCTGGGTCATTATGGACCTCGATGAGCAAACCGTCGGCGCCAGCAGCGACGGCGGCGCGGGCCATGGGAGGAACTTTGTCGCGGCGGCCAGTGCCGTGCGAAGGGTCGGCGAGCATAGGGAGGTGTGAAAGTTTTTTAATTACAGGGATGGCGGCGATGTCGAGCGTGTTGCGCGTATAGGTTTCAAACGTGCGGATGCCGCGTTCGCAGAGGATGACGTTGTAATTTCCCCCGGCGAGAATGTATTCAGCGCTCATGAGGAGCTCTTCCATGGTGGCGGACATTCCGCGCTTAAGGAGAACGGGTTTGCGGACTTCGCCGAGGGCGCGGAGGAGAAAGTAGTTCTGCATATTTCGAGCGCCAACCTGAAAAATATCGACGTAGCCGAGCATCATCTGGATTTGTGAGGCGTCCATGACTTCGCTGATGGTGAAGAGCCCGAATTTGTCGGCGGCTTCGCGCATCAGTTTGAGGCCTTCTTCGCCGAGACCTTGAAAAGCGTAAGGCGAAGTGCGCGGCTTGAAAGCGCCGGCGCGGAGAATTTTTGCGCCCGCTTTGGCGACGCTTTCCGCGATGGAAAGAATTTGTTCGCGCGATTCGACCGAGCAGGGGCCGGCGGCGACGACTACCTCATTGCCGCCGATGCGGACACCGCGGCCGAGATCGACGATGGTGCCTTCGGGCTTAAACTGGCGGCTGGCCAGTTTGAAAGGTTGCGTGATGCGCATGACTTCGCGCACGCCTTCGAGAAGCTCGAAATCGCGGTGATCGAAATCGCGATGGACGCCGACGGCGCCGAGGACAGTGTGGGATTCGCCCGTCGAGCGGTGAACGTTGAAGCCTGCGGCAACCAAGCGATCAATAACGTGCTGGATTTGGGCGTCGTTGGCGCCTTCTTGCATGACAATGACCATAAGAGTTTCCGATTCCCTTTCGATTGCAGCGCATTCTTTGCGACGAAGATGCCGGCCTAAAGCCCGGCCCCTACAAAAATTAGAAAACGAAATAACGCCAACGATTATGACTTCTCGAGCGTTCAGTTAATTCCCTTCTTTTACGCCTTTCTCCTTCGCGCCTTCCGGGTGCATGGCATTGCGCTCGGCAGCGCGGGCTTCGTCGATGATGCGTTCGAACAGACGGCGAATCGCGGCGTCCGTCAACGGTCCCGGATTTGCACGTTCCGCGTTCGCGAGAACTTCGTTTTCGCGTTCCGGTTGATAGAGCGGGATGTTTGCCGCCTGTTTGAGTTTGCCGATTTCCAAAGCGCAGTGGGAACGTTCGTTGAGAAGCTCGACAAGTTTTTGGTCGATTTCGTCTATGCGGCGCCGCCAGTCAGCGAGGTTCATGGAGCGACCTCGCGGCGGGAGAGGCCGTGGCGGGCGGCTTCTTTCAGCGAACGAATGCGGGCAGCTAAAGCGTTAGCGCCAGCTTCAATTGCTGCGGGGTTGGAATTTATTGCCGTGGCCTTTTCGATTTCGGAAACTAGTGCGGAGCCGACCACTGCTGCGTCGGCTAAACCTCCAAGAACCGAAACATGTCCGGGGAGCGAGATCCCGAAGCCAACGGCGATGGGAAGCTGCGTGACTTTGCGAGCGCGGCGCAGAAGGGCCGGGAGATCATCGGGGAGAGCGTCCTTCGCGCCGGTTATGCCCGTGCGGGAGATGAGGTAGAGAAAGCCAGAAGACACGCCAGCGATTTTGGCGAGGCGCTCATCGGTGGATGTCGGAGCACCCAGAAAAATTGTGTCGAGATGATGTACAGCGAGGATGCGGCGATAGTCGTCCGACTCTTCCGGGGTGAGATCGGTGATCAGGACGCCGTCAGCCCCGACATTTGCGGCGGCAGAAGCAAAGACTTCGAGGCCCATCTGGAGGACGGGATTGTAATAGCCGAAAAGGACGATAGGAACTTCGCTGGATTTACGGATATCGCGGACGAGATCAATGACTTGAGCAAGCGTTGTGCCCGATTTTAGCGCGCGCTCGGAAGCGCGTTGAATCGTGGGACCATCGGCGAGAGGGTCGCTGAAAGGTATTCCGAGTTCAATGACGTCTGCCCCTGCATCAGCAAGGGCCAGAACGAATTTTAACGTGGCGTCAAGCGATGGATCGCCCGCGGTGATGTACGCGATGATGCCGAGTTCGCCTGATTCGCGGAGCGCGGCGAAGCGTTTGGAGATACGAGTCGAGTTGGACGTCGCCAGGGACATTGTTTTTCAAGAAAGATTAGAGCAGGCGGGAATAGGTGTCCATGTCTTTGTCGCCGCGGCCGGAGAGGTTGAGGATGACCAGGTCGTCGGCGGTCATTTTGGGAGCGCGTTCGATGAGGCCCGCGATAGCGTGAGCCGATTCTAGGGCGGGGATGATGCCTTCGGTGCGCGAAAGGAGACGCGCGGCTTCGAGCGCGGCGGAATCGGAAACGGCGGCATATTCGGCGCGGCCTTCATCGGCGAGCCAGGCGTGCTCGGGGCCGATGGCGGGGTAGTCGAGGCCCGCGGAAATGGAGTGGGTGGTGGCGATCTGGCCGTCTTCAGTCTGCAAAATGTAGGTGTAGGTGCCGTGCAGAACACCGGGACGCGCGCCTGTGAAACCTTGATGTGCGGCTAGGCGTGCGGCGTGTTCGCCAAGCTGGCTGCCGCGGCCGCCGGCTTCGATGCCAACCATCTTGACGGAAGAATCGCGCAAGAATTGGTAGAAGAGCCCGATAGCGTTCGAACCACCCCCGACGCACGCAAAAAGATGAGTGGGCAAACGTTTTTCGGCGGCGAGAATTTGTTCGCGGGCTTCGCGTCCAATGACGGATTGAAAATCCCGGACCATCGTGGGATAGGGATGCGCGCCTAGAACGGAGCCGAGAAGATAGTGCGTGTTGCGGACGTTGGTGACCCAGTCGCGCATGGCTTCGTTGATGGCGTCCTTCAAAGTGCGGCTGCCGGAATCCACGCCGACCACTTGCGCGCCGAGCATGCGCATGCGCGAGACGTTGAGCGCCTGGCGCGCCATGTCTTCCGTGCCCATATAAACGACGCATTCGAGGCCGAGATGCGCGGCGACTGTGGCCGAGGCGACGCCGTGTTGGCCCGCGCCGGTTTCCGCGACGATACGCGGCTTCCCCATTTTCACCGCGAGCAAGCCCTGGCCGATGGCGTTGTTAATTTTGTGCGCGCCAGTGTGAAGCAAATCTTCACGTTTGAGGTAGATGTGCGGGCCGCCCAAGTGGGCCGTGAGACGCGAAGCGAATTGCAGAGGCGTGGGACGCCCAGCGAAATTTTTCAGGAGATCGGCCAATTCACCTTGAAAGCGCGCGTCGGTTTTTGCAGCTTCATAGGCGCGTTCGAGTTCGAAGAGCGGGACCATCAACGTTTCGGGAACGTAGCGCCCACCATAGGGGCCGAAACGTCCGGGAGCGAATGTTGCGGAATGCAGAGTTGAGCTCATGATGTCTTTTTCGGGGGAGAGGAGACAGACAAGAGTGTTTGTCCCACTGGCCCGGGTTGTCCTGTTTGTGGAGCTTCCAACTGCTTTTCGGTGCGGCGGACTTCGTCGATAAATGCTTTCATGCACGCGTGATCTTTTTTGCCGGGCTTCGATTCGACGCCGCTTGCGACATCCACCGCATACGGGCTCACGGAACGAATCGCGGCGCCGACGTTTTCGGAGGTAAGACCACCCGCTAAAATGATACGGTGGCCGGCCGCGGCGCGCCGGGCGACATTCCAATCGGCGCTGGCTCCCGTACCGCCAAATTGGCCCGCTCGAGCGCCATCGAGCAGAAACGCAAACGCGTCGTGATATTTGTCCAATGATGAGAGCCGAAAATCCGCGGCGATGCGAAAGGCTTTGATGACCGGAACAGTGTGCGTCACTTCGGAAACGATCGCGGGAGTTTCGTCGCCATGTAGCTGCGCAACGTTGAAGCGCACAAAACCGTGGAGCGAATTGATTTCCGCAGGCTTGGCGTTCACAAAAAGCCCAACGGCTTGGACGGCTGAGGGGAGTTTCGCGCGTATTGTGGCAGCCTCAACAGTGGAAACGCGCCGCAGACTTTTCTCGTAAAAATTAAAGCCGAGCATGTCGGCGCCTGCGTCGCAGGCGGCCACGGCGTCCGGCCAATTAGTGATACCGCAGATTTTGACGAGGATCATGGCGTACTAAACCGAGAGCGCGGAGCGGCCAAGAAAAGTTCCGAGCGCGGCCGCGGGATCGGGCGAGAGCATGAGACTCTCCCCGATGAGAAATGCATCGAAGCCGGCATTGCGGAGTTTGGTGAGGTCGTCATGAGTGCGAAGGCCGGATTCGCTGACGGCGATGCACGAATCTGGTATGCGCTCGATCAGCTCAAAGGAGGTCTCAACGCGCAGCTCCAGAGTTTTCAAGTCGCGGTTGTTGACGCCGATGATGCGAGCCCCGGCGGCGAGGGCGCGATCGAGTTCGGCGGCAGTGTGCACCTCTACGACCGGCTCCATGCCGATCTGGCGGGCGAGAGCGATCAGTTCGCGAAGGAGTTGATCGTCGAGCGCGGCCACGATGAGCAGGAAGCTGTCGGCATCGTTGGCGCGCGTTTCCCAAACTTGCCAAGGATCGAAGATGAAGTCCTTGCGAAAAACAGGTATTTTGACGGCATTGCGCGCGTCGCGGAGATTTTTTAAGGAGCCGCGAAAAAATTCTCCTTCGGTGAGAACGGATAGGACGGCCGCGCCCGCCGCTTCCAAGGAACGCGCTAACTCGACGGGATGGAAAGGATCGCGGAGAATTCCTTTCGAGGGAGAAGCGGGCTTTAGCTCTGCGATAATGTTGAGTGCGTTGCTCGTGAGCGCAGCGGGAAAATCCCGAAGAGGAGTAGCGGCGTTGACGCCATAGCGCAGAGCCGCCTCCGGAAGGACGCGTTTGCGATGATCGACTTCAACACGGCGTGCCTGGAGAATGCGGTCGAGAACGGTGCCGCTGTCAGCATGGGCGCTCATGGCCATTGCTTTGTATGCTAGAGGCGGAAGGTAGTAGTGTCAATCGGTGGAGATACAAGTTCAAAGTTCAAGATTAAAGGTTGCAAGATACGGCCAGAATCTAAGTGTTTGGCTCTGGCCGCCGAAATCAGGGAGAGGGAATGGGACATCGAGAAGAGTATGGGCCGTTACTGGAAGAGCTTGCGCGGGAGGCCGACGCGATCGCGATCCGGTATTTCCGGGCGGACGAAATTCGCATCGACAGAAAGGACGACGGCTCGGCCGTGACGCAGGCGGATCGCGGCGTGGAAGAGATGGCGCGGGCCAAAGTGGCTGAGAGTGGCCTGGCGATGGACATCCTGGGAGAAGAGATGGGCGGGGAGAATGCGAAGGGACCGGCCACGACCGGCCGGACGCGACTGATTATTGATCCCGTTGATGGAACAGAGGAATTTTCGCGCGGGATTGCAACGTTTGGGACGCTACTTGGAATCGAGCGCGATGGAGAGATCGTTGCGGGAATGGCAAGCGCGCCGGGGCTGGGCGTGCGCTGGTGGGCGTATCGCGGCGAAGGCGCTTGGAGGAACGGAAAAAGAATCCACGTTTCGAACGTCGAAACGTTGAATGCCGGAATGGCGTTTACAGGCGGGACTGGCCCGAACAAAAATCGCGAGAAGATCGAAAAGATGCGGCGTCTTCTGGACGCGGCACGACATGGACGCTCGCTCGGCGGATTCTGGCAGCACATGCTTGTGGCGGAGGGAGCGACCGAGGCGGCCCTGGATTTGAATTCAAAAGCGTGGGACTTGGCTCCCCTGGGTTTGATTGTTGAGGAGGCGGGGGGACGCGCAACGGACGTCAGCGGAAATCGTTCGATCTACAGCGGAAATATGGTGAGCACGAACGGAAAGATTCATGAAGAGGTGCTTGCCCTTTTGCAGTGAGCCGGAAAATGGATGCAAGGCGTCGGGCATTTGCGAAGCGGTCGACCAAATTCGCTCGGAGACAGCGAGGCGCGAAATTTCATAAAACGGAAAACGGCTCTCCAAATTGGATGTTTCTTCGTGACGGGCAAGTCCCTACCCTCTATTCGCGGACTAACGCCGGATTCGGATTGAGCACAGATTATATTCCGCGGGAGAATTACGATGGACATAAAGGCACAGGCTGAAAAGGCGGAGAGACTCAGGAAGCTGCATCATGGGCCGCGGATTCTGGCGCTGCCGAATGCTTGGGACGCAGTCAGCGCACGAATCCTGGAGGAACTGGGCTATCCAGCAGTGGCCACGAGCAGCGCAGCCATGGCTTTCTCGCTGGGATACCCTGACGGGCAGCGCATTTCTCGGCGCGAAATGTTGGATGCAGTAGCGAGAATTACGCGTGCGGTGAGCGTGCCGGTCACTGCTGACTTGGAGTCTGGTTATGGAAAAACGCCGGAAGAGATCGCCGAGTTCACTAAGGCCATGGTCACCGCCGGAGCGGTGGGACTGAACTTTGAGGATGTAACGGGAGATGATGAGAGTACCCATGTCGAGCGGGCACTGCAGGTGAAGAAAATTCGCGCGATTCGAGAGACATCGGCGGGGCTGGGAGTGTCCGTGGTGATCAACGCGCGGACGGACATTTACCTGATGCCGATTGGGCCCGCCGGCACGCGATTTGAGCGCACCATCGACCGGTTGGGAGCCTATCGCGACGCAGGAGCAGATTGCTTGTTCGTGCCCGGCCTTTGCGACCGCGAAATCATCGCGAAACTTGTGAAAGCACTCGGGGCGCCTCTGAACATTTTGGCATCGCAGGGGTGTCCTTCGCTGGATGAGCTTGAAAAGATGGGCGTGGCTCGCGTGAGCGCGGGTTCCTCGGCGATGCGCGCGGCGATGGGAGCATTTCAGCAAGTGGCGAAAGATTGGCTGGCGCACGGGTCTTACGACTCGCTCCTGCAGGTGACTGTTCCCTATGCAGAACTAAATCACATGATGGCGCGCCCCCACTTCTAATGACTTTCTTGCATATATGGCAGAGAAAAATGCCCTGCTCAACGCCCTGAACGAAGAGATCGTGGACTGCCGCAAGTGCCCGCGCCTGGTGGAGTACCGCGAAAGGGTGGCGCGAGAAAAACGGCGCGCGTTTCGCGAATGGACGTATTGGGGCAGGCCGGTGCCGGGGTTCGGCGACTCGAATGCGGGATTGCTGATTCTGGGGCTTGCGCCGGCCGCGCACGGCGGAAATCGAACGGGGCGCGTTTTCACCGGAGACCGCTCGGGCGATTTTCTTTATGCGGCGTTATACAAGGCAGGCTTTGCGAATCAACCGACTTCGGTACGGCGCAACGACGGCCTTCGATTGAAAAATGCGTATATCGCGGCGACGATTCGCTGTGCGCCTCCCGCGAACAAACCTCTTCTCTCCGAAATCATGAATTGCCGAAATTATTTGGTGCGCGAACTGGAAATTTTACAGCCACGTGCCGTGCTTGCGCTCGGAAAAATTGCGTGGGACGCATACCTGGAAATTCTAAAGCAGCGCGGCTTGATTGAATCGAGGGCGGCATTTCCTTTCACGCATGGCGCGGAAGCGGAGCTCCCGGGCGATGGCGCGCGCCTCTTCGGTGTCTATCACCCAAGCCAGCAAAACACGCAGACCGGGCGAGTCACGTCCGCCATGTACGAAGAAGTCTTACGCCGAATTCGCCGGTTCCTTTCCCAGAGGACTTCCAAATAGCCGCTCCTAGCCCGCATTTCTCACCAGATGTACATTGATGCTCTGGAGAGGGTCATGGGAGCTTGTTTTTGTGGCGCGGGACAGGGGCAACGGGTTGCTGTTGATTTTT
>Ga0185299_10003950_pt1 | contig 18619 bp, 12 predicted proteins | sample PaiPotPPA55metaG_FD_128002 | JGI IMG/M metagenome (GOLD analysis project Ga0185299, IMG submission 128002) | Iron sulfur acid spring bacterial and archeal communities from Banff, Canada, to study Microbial Dark Matter (Phase II) - Paint Pots PPA... ...
GTAGCGATCGAAGATTTTGTAGCCGGTCTTACGGGAGATACCAAACTCCCGGCAAAGATCAGCCATCGCCTCGCCGGCTAGCCGGCGAGCCACAAACTGCAGTCTCTCATCCATTACCGAACACTCCTTCCACGGCATCACTTCCTCCCTTAAAAAGGGAAAAAGTGTAACCTATGTGTCCGGTACGATCTGTCACCCATGTGTCGGGTCGCGCACACTGCCGAAACGCAGTGGCGTTCGCCTCTCACAGAAGTGTCAGTTCCTTCGAGGCCTCCTCAAACTTTCCACAAGCCCGTTCTGGATAACTTCCGACGATACTTCCAGAATCGCCGGAAATCCGCTGCAAAATGCTAGGTAGTCTATAATTGCGCGCACGGATGGCCCTTACCTCTGGCACAAAACTTGGTCCCTATGAAATTCAATCACCGCTCGGCGCAGGTGGCATGGGTGAGGTGTATCGTGCTCGGGACCCCCGCCTCGAACGAACCGTTGCCATCAAAGTTCTTCCTACGCACCTCAACGCGAATCCTGAACTCCGCGCCCGCTTTGAGCGCGAAGCCAAAGCCATTTCCGGCTTGCAGCATCCCAATATTTGTGTCCTCTACGATGTCGGTTCGCAAGGCGACATCGACTTCCTCGTCATGGAGTATCTGGAAGGTGAGACCCTCTACGCCCGCCTTGCCCGCAAGCCGCTCACGCCCGACGAAACCCTGAAAATCGCCACGGAAGTAGCCGACGCGCTGGTCAAAGCGCATCGCTCCGGCATTATTCACCGCGACCTAAAACCCGGCAACGTCATGCTCACCAAGGGCGGCGCCAAGCTCATGGATTTTGGACTCGCCAAGCCTCTCGGTCTTGCCACCGGGCCCCAGTCAGGTTCGGCGCATGTCTCGTCGATGGCGACCATGGCCGCCACCATGGCCGATCTCGCTTCGCCCGTCACCGTTGCCGGCACGCTCATCGGCACCGTGCAATATATGAGCCCGGAACAGATTCAGGGTAAAGAAGCCGACGCCCGCTCCGACATCTTTGCCTTCGGTGCCATGCTCTACGAGATGCTCTCCGGCAAACGCGCATTCCACGGCAAGAGCCAGCTCTCGCTCGCCAGCGCAATTCTGGAAAAAGATCCCGAACCCATCGCAACCATTCAGCCGCTGACGCCGCCTGCGCTTGAACAGATCGTCCGGACCTGCCTGGCAAAGGATCCCGACGACCGTTTTCAGAGCGCGCACGATCTCAGACTACAACTGCAGTGGATCTCTGCCGGGGGCAGCCAGGTCGGCGCGCCCGCGGTCCTTTCTTCGCGCCGCAAGAAAACTGCCACTGTTCTTACGGCCGCAACCATTGCCGGATGGCTCATCGCCGCGGCTCTCGGCATTTTGCTGATGATCTACGGTGGCCGCCTCACCTCTGCCCATCAGCCGGTTCACGCCAGCATCGAGCCGCCCACCGGATTTGATTTTTTCTCGGTCACCGACGGCACTCCCGCCATATCCCCTGACGGCCAGCAGGTTGCATTCTTGGTGAATAAGAAGGGCACATCCTTCACGCCCGGCGGGGGATTACTTTATCTGCTGCGGCTCCCCACTGGCGAATCGGCGCCCGTGCCCGGTGGTCAGGGAGCGCTGTTTCCCTTCTGGTCGCCCGACGGCAAATATCTCGGATTCTTCTCCGAGGGCAAGCTAAAAAAGATTCCCGTCACCGGTGGTAGCGTGCAGGTTCTGTGCGACGCGCCCGAAGGCCGCGGCGGCAGCTGGAACGAGCAAGGTACCATCATCTTCGCCCCCCGAATCGCCGGGTCGCTCCAGTCCGTCTCCGATGGCGGAGGCACTCCCGTCGAAATCACTAAGGGCGACAGTAGCGGCCAAGGATACACCGACCGCGACCCCTACTTCCTGCCCGACGGCAAGCACTTCCTCTTCGTGCGGCGCGCCAAAGACTCCGGCAGCGTTTATGCCGGTTCACTCGATTCTTCCGTAACCAAGCAGGGCGGCGACATCAAACAGATTCTCCCCAACGGCTCGAACGTCGCCTACAGCGACGGTTATCTCTTCTACGTGAAAGAAGGCGCGCTCACCGCGCAGGAGTTCGATCCCTCCAGCCTGACCTTCAAAGGCAAGCCCGTCTCCATCGCCTCGAACGTTGAGTTCGCCCCGGCGCGCAACGAGGGGAATTTTTCCGTCAGCCGCAATGTGCTGCTCTATCGCCACACGTCCGTGGTGAATCGCGAACTCGTCTGGTTCGATCTGTCGGGCAAGGAAGTCGATCACTGGGGCGAGCCCGCTCCTTACCTCGGCGGCAAATTCTTTGCCGCGACGCAAACCGCACTCCTGTCGCGAGCCACTTCCGGCGGCAACGGGTACAGCCTCTGGATCTCCGATGTCGCGCGCAAGACGGTGACGCGGCTCACGCAGGACTCGGACCGGAGCGCGACCGGCGCCTTGTCTTCCGACGGCAAGGACGTCTGGATTTCGACCAGCACCGGCTACGTCAGCAGTCTCACGCGCAAGTCGCTGAGCGCATCGGGCACGGAAGAAAAAGTGTTGGATAACTTCAATGGAAACATGATCCTCTTCGATATCTCGCGCGATGGCCGCTACCTGGTGTTCAATCATCAGGACCCGAAGACTGATTTCGACATCTACACGATGGATCTGCAGGGCGACAAAAAGCTCGTCCCAGTGCTGAATGGTTCCTCGGCCGAACGCAACGGCCGCGTCTCCCCCGATAGCAAGTGGCTGGCCTACATCTCGAATGAGACCGGTGCTGAGGAACTTTTTGTCACTTCATTCCCCGTTCCCGGCTCGCGCTGGCAGGTTTCGAGCGGAGGCGCCACCAGTCCCGGCGAGTGGTCTTCCGACGGCAAGAACTTGCGTTACCGCAAGGGAGAAAAAATCTTCAACGTGGAAGTGCACTCCGGCGCGAGCAAACCCGACTTCTCCGCTCCCAAGGAACTGCTATCGCTGCCCACCAACATCCTCGACATTGCTCTTCTCCCCGACGACAAACGGATTCTCGCGGTCCGCCCCAGCGGTGACAGCACTCCGGTCCCCATCGACTTCGTTCTCAACTGGGAACACCTCACGCGTTAATCCGAACTCGCACGAGGACTCGATGTCACCGTCGAAGAGACCGTCGCCGCGGCAGTTCCGCGAATGCTAACCGACAGCTCTGGGCGGATGACGGGCAAACCTGAAGTTATCCGGAGGCGGACGCTGGATGCAGCGTGGTTTTCGGCCAGCGAGACGTGAAGTTGTCCCGAAGTCGCCTTGGGGGAGATCTCCCGGAAGCCTGTTTCCTGTTGGCCGACGATACAGGAGTTATCGCGTGACAGCCCGAAGAAGCAACCTAATACTTGACTTTGCGAGTTCTTCTATCGAGCGTGCGATGCGGCCTCTTCGATCAGAGCTGCAACCTCCTTTGGCCTGGATACGTAGAGCCGCATGACTGGCGCCGGGGACTTCGACCTTGTGGCTGTTGGCTCGTGTGGCATACCACCGTTCGAGATCGGGATTGATGGTTCTGTCTGCTGCGGCTACCAACATCCAGCTGGGTTTGCTTCTCCACGCAGCCGTGGTGATCACGGCTTTGAAATTGTTACCGAAGTTTAATACTTGCGAGCGCGCCATGAACACGGCTTGCTCCGCAGACAGGTCGGCTGCGAAGTATTCATGAAACTGCGCGGGATCTAGGTAAGTGAATCCGTCTGCCGTCTTCTTTATAGCACCAGACTTGCTGAGGTCACTTGGGAAACGCTTTCCGTCGTCCGTCTCGTTCTCTCCAGCATCTGGCATGTGGGCTGCGATGTACACCAATCCGACAACCGATGGATCCATCCCAGCTTCCGTAACTACGGCTCCCCCATAGCTGTGAGCGACAAGAATGCACGGTCCGTCTTGAAGAGCGAGGTTCCGCTTGGTAGCAGCCACGTCTTCTTTAAACGACGTCTCCGGCTCTTGAACGATGCTCACGTTGTAGCCATCCTTCACAAGAATGTCGTAAACGCCTTTCCAGCCGGAACCATCTGCCCAGGCACCGTGAACCAGAACAATATTCCGACCGCGATGCTCTTGGTTTTGCGCTGAGAGCGCGCCACAGGACAACAACAATAAAACCATGCACAGGGACTGAGAGATTCCGCGTACTACTTTTATGGCCTTCATTGAATGATTCATCTTGTCGCTCCCTTTGCGAATTGATTTGACGGCTTGCTCGTCGGGAAAATTCTCAGCCGGACACTCAGCGATCGCCCGGCCCAAGCCGCGTGAACGGCCTGTTACCAGCCACACTTGTGACATGTAACACTCTCCAAGATTTATTGCCGGATTGTTTGGCCTCGACCTCACACAACCGACATGCAGTACTAATCCCGCCGCGCGCGGATTCAAATTACTGATTGAAGGAGGTTCTCGATTTTAGAATCCAGATCTCGAGCAACGGCGATAGCGTCCATGTTGCCGTATGGCGCCATGAGGCTGGCCATCCTGTCATACGATAAGCGAACGCAATCATCTCGCTCATCTACCAGGACGGTGACCGGAGCGTACGACCCCGCTTCTGGCACATGCTTCGCCATTTCCTTCATGACAAGCGGATTCCCGATCACAAGCCGCACTATCTTCGGCGTGGTGCGCCCCGTTTCTTTGCGTAGAACCGCCCCATGATCAAGTTCCATGAACAACATCAGTCCGGTCTTGCCTAGGTTTCGATCAATCACCTCTTTCAACTCAGCGAAAGTGCCTGGTTGCTTGGACGCTTTTGCGAATTCAACCAAATCCAGCCGCCCAACCGCATCTTTGAGCGCGGCCAAGACAGTCTCGAATGGCCTGGAAGATGTCACGCTAAAGCGCTCGATCTCGAATCTTCTGATGGACACTTTCATGCTTCCTCCTGGCACTAAGAACCGGTTCTCGAATCGACCCGTCTAGTCTCCACTGGGATGATGGCATCGTCGGCAGGCGGGGACGCGACCTCGAGCACCTCTTTCGTGCCGCGATACTCTAGATCGTGTCCCCTGGCGGCAATCTGGTGGTCCGTACCCGTTTGCCGATAAACCGACAGTGCCGCATCAACGTTAGTTCTGCAGAAATCGCAGGGTCTGGTCGAGAAACGCGCTGTGATACTGGAAGATAGCTCCATGTCCAGCATCAGGAAAGATGCTCAACTCAGAGTGTGGCAGCTTGAGCGCCAACTCCACCGAATTGATCGATGGCACCATCACATCGGTGTCGCCGTTCGCCACCAGCACCGGCTGTTCGATACTGTCCAACGAGGTCGGCTTAGGCGCCATGCCCCACTTGGTAATCGCGGTCACCTGAGCAACGATGGTCTCTTGTGTTGCAGGCAGATCGCGGTCCTGTTGTCGAGTGTCGAGACGCTGGAGAAATTCCGCAGCCGCCTTCTGGCCGTCATGGGACTGTGTGAAAAAGAGCGACTGTTTCGGGTGCTTCTTCTCGGCTGTTGCCTTGGCCACGGCGTTCTGCAACACGGAGGCCACGTTGCTGACCCCTTCGCCGCCGGCGGCCGAAGTGCCTGCCAGAATCATTCTGCGCACGAGATCGGGATGTTTTTGCGCGATGACTTGAGCGATGAAACCACCGAGTGAGAAGCCAAGCAGGTCGGTCTTCCTAAGCCCTAAAGCTCGAATGAAGGCCACTGCATCCGTTGCCATATCATCGATCGTGTCTGGCGTTGTGCCCTTGGAGCCTCCGACGCCACGGTTATTGAAGGCGATCACGCGGTGTTTCTGGGCAAGGCTGTCGATAGTTCTCGGGTCCCAATCATCGAGAACAGCTGTTAGATGGTGAAGCAGGACGATCGGAATGCCATTCTTTTCGCCTGTCTCTCGATACACAAAGGAAGTCCCGTTCACGTCAACCGTCTTGGTAACCGCATCAACATAAGTATTAGCCATCGTTCTATCTCCCGTCATTTAAGCTGGTTTAGACAGACACATCGAATGCTGCCGGTCATTGGCGGTGCTCAGTTCATCCAGAGAATATGTCTCCACCACTCATGTCTTTCGAGTCCTGCCTGTCAAATGCTTGGATTGTGAACGAGACCGATCGGTCGCATATTAATTCGTAAGAGTGAAGATCTTCCGTTGGGGGCGTCAGAGGATCTCAATGGAGACACCGTCCACGGGAATAGCGTCACTGTGAGCCGGTCGCGAGCCCGCAGTGATCAATACATAGTCCGCGTCGCAGAACTGCGCTCCTTCCTGATTCGCAACCCGAATCCTGTGGGTCCGGCAAAGGACGCAGTGCCAATCAATACATCAATTTCGTTGCGACGAAACTGACTCTCGAACACCCGAACCTCGTTGGACGCGACTTCCTCGATTCTCTGCGCCAGGTTTGAGGCCGAGATCCGGCGATCCGTGGACCCTGATCGGGTAGAACGCAGGACAGCCTCCCGAAGTGTCTTGCTCGGAATCGTACCGGTGTTGATACTGGTCCCTCCTAGAGCTATAGAGCGTTCGACCACCGCAATCTTCTTGCCGAGTTTGGCGGCTTGAATGGCGCCGTGATGTCCGGCAGCGCCGGAGCCGATCACCACCATGTCGTAATGCTTTGCCGAACTATTCGTTCCGTTCATCGAACCTATTCTCCTGTAGAAGTTGGCACAAACGAGAAGCAATGAGATGCCCGGGCAGAATGTCATCGATGCCGCATTCAAGCGCGTCCCACCAAAGTTCCGCCGTGATGGCAGACGTCACAAGTACAATTGGAGTGGGGATCTCAGGACACCTGACCCATTCGACGAGGTCTCTCCAATTGCCGTCCGGCAGGGCAAGTTGCGTGACAATCGTCGTCTTCTCGCGCGTCGAGTTGAGCAAATCAACCGCCGCCCTGATGCTCGGTGCCCATTGCATCTCAAGTCCGTACGCTTCGATGTCCTGCGCGACCGTGGCTTCGGGGCTCGTGGGGGACACAAAAATCACTGTTCCTGCTCGTTTGAGGGTCTGCATCGAATCTCTAATAACTACCTGATTCCACGTTATGCCCGCTGGCCTTCGATTGGCCGTAAGCCGCCGTAAGCTCGCCGTAACGTTGCGAAGCTTTGTGGAGCATAATGAATGGGGAAAAGAAGCAAGTGCCAACGCCGCCATTATCATCCGGAAAATCTCTCGCCAACTCTGCAGCCGACCGCGTGCCGGCGACGGCGGTTCGCGACCAATTGGCGCGCGTGGTGAATAGCCCTGGTTTCGTTTCGTCAGTCCGGCTGTGCCGGTTTCTGACGCACATCGTGAATCGGACAATCGATGGAGATATCGACAGCCTCAAGGAGTTCTCGATTGCAATGGAGGTGTTCGACCGCACCTCGGAGTACGATCCGAACATCGACGCAATTGTTCGGGTCGAGGCTCGTCGTCTCAGAGCGAAGTTGAAGGCCTATTACGAAGGGCAGGGTACGGTTGACCCGGTTCTGATTGGATTGCGGCCGGGCAGTTATGTCCCGGTCTTCCGATGGCTTGATGCCCAGCCAGCAAAGCGTCGGGAAGAGATTGGCGCAGCTCCGCCACCCGGCCGTATATGCGTTGCCGTGTTGCCGTTCGTGAACATGAGTCCGGAGCCGGAGCAGGACTATTTTTGTGACGGGATCAGTGAAGAGATCACGAACTCGCTTGCGCGGGTATCCGGTTTGAACGTGATTGCGCGGACATCGGCCTTTCACTTCAAGGGTGCCAACATCGATATCCGGGAAGTAGGGCAGCGTCTCGGCGCGAATCTTGTCATCGAAGGAAGCGTGAGGAAGGCCGGCGAACAGCTGAGGATCACTGCCCAGGCGATTCAGACTGAATCGGGTCATCACGTCTGGTCGGAGACGTTCCGTCGCGAGCTACCGGACGTGTTTGCGATCCAGGAAGAGATCGCACAATCTGTTGCGGACTTACTCCGGCTTCACATGCCGGAAGTACAAGGGCCAGTGCAGCCCTCCCCTCCTGATCTTGAGGCATATACGAGGTACCTGCGAGCTCGATTTCTGATTCACCAGCAGTCGCCTGAAACGTTGCACGCCGCCCTGGAACAGCTACGAAGGCTCACAGAGACTTATCCCGATTACGCTCTTGCTTACAGTGGCATGGCTGCGGCGGGCGGCATTCTTGCCCAGTTCGGGATGGTCTCCGGCCGTGATGTGTATCCAGAAGTGAAGGCAAACGCGGAGCGCGGTTATGCGCTCGATCCTGAATCCGGTTACACATGCACGGTGCTGGGCGCACTTCGTGCCTGGTTTGAGCATTGTTGGGATGAAGCGGACAGGATGTTTGACCACGCGCTAAAACTACAACCCAGTCACGCTCCGGCTCACATGTTTCGTGCTATGGCTTTGTTGTGCCAGGGGGACATCACCGCGGCAGAGTCAGGACTTCGCCGCTCGACTGAACTGGACCCGCTCTCGGCCAGCGACTGCGCGCGGATGGCTTATCTTCACTACGTAAAAGGAGACTATTCATCAGCCGCAGAGCACCTCCGACAGTCTTTCGAACTGGATCGAGACTATCCTGAAGCGCGATTGTATGAAGGACTCTTGCACTTCCAGCAGCAGCGTTACGACGCGGTGATACAGTGTCTCTCGCCGTCTGCCTCACCATTGGATATCGGTCTGCTTGCCGCAGGACATGCCCAGCAAGGCAGCTTATCGCGAGCCGAAGAATGTATCGAGAGACTGCATCAACTCGCGGGCCGGCAATACGTCACTCCCCTGGCAGAAGGTTTCGCTGCAGTCGGGATGGGAGATTTCGATATGGCACTGCAGTGCCTGGATGAAGCGATCAATCACAAAACAAACTTCGTGAATCTCCTGGCGATCGAGCCGTTCTTTTATCCTCTTCACGCTGACCGCAGGTTTGCTAAACTCCTGAAAAAGCTAAACTTGTCGCACTGACAGGTGCCGCAAGGAGCGCCGTTAGCTTACGTAGGACTTACGTAGGCCTTACGAGGCATTACTCCCCCCGCTTCCGCGTTCGAGGCACTATTGCTTCATGAAACGACGCACTCGAACAACCTGCTTGGCCTTCACCTTCGGGACGCTGGCGCTGCTGGCGAGAGGTCAGGATCTCGCACCTCTGTCCCCCCCGCCCACGATTGAACAGGCGGCGGGACAACAGTCAAACCTCCCTGAATTGACTCTCGAAGATGCGGTTGAACAAGCCATTGCGAACAACAGCAGTCTGAAGACCGCCAGCCTCGATACACTCCGGGCCGCTGACGATCTGGCTGCGAATAAGACAAGACGTTTTGCGAATACGCAGGTCACTGCGCTCGGTGCCCAACTGGTTACGAAGCCATCTGTTACTTATCCGGCAGGCTCGCTTGGGGTATACAGCGCAACCGGGCCGATTCCGGCGACGAATCTGAAGGTCGAGATTCCGCGAAAACCCGTAGGCATAGTGAATGTCCTGGTTGCCCAGCCACTTTCGACGCAGTACCAGCTGCATTTGCAATTGAAGGCTCTTGCGCTGGGGCTGGAAGGTACGCGCCAGGATGAGGTGAAAACACGTCTGGAGGTGGTCGACCAAGTTCGACGTGCTTACTACGCGGTTGTCGAGGCACAGAGCGCTCTGGATAGCCTTCAGGCGTCACTCCCTTATTACCGGGAGTCGCATCGTCTGGCATTCGTGAACCGCAGTAAAGAGACGATTCTCGAATCAGATCTGCTAAACGCCGATGCGCAGCTTTTGAAGATACAGAATGCCATCAGCGATGCGAGCGACGGGGTCGCGTCGGCGAGCGAAAGATTGAACGATCTGATGGGCCGGGACGTACACACGCAGTTCCGGGTTGAGGCGATCGGCGACGCAGATACCGATCTAGCCACGCCCGAAGTCATGGAAGCCCGCGCTCTTCAAAACCGGCCAGATGTGAAGAAGGCGAAGCTTCAGGTGCAGCAAGCCAATTACGACGCGCGGGCGAAGAAGGCGGAATATATCCCCGACGTGAGTCTGGCATTCAGTTACTACACAACAGCGAATTTCGAGAATGTTTTTCCAAGCAACGTCGGGACAGTGGGTATGTCGTTCCGGTGGGAACCGTGGGACTGGGGGCGCAGGCACCATGAATACGAGGAAAAACGAGCGAAGGAAAAACAGGCCAAGGTTGGAGTCAGCGCGATGGAACGCGCCGTTCTTCTGGAGGTGAGAAATGGCTGCAGGCAATTGGAGAACACCCGCCGGCAACTGACCCTGAGCGATGCAAGCGAACGTGCGGCCCGGCAGAAGCTCAAAGAGCTGCAGGAGAAGGTGACGCGCGAGGCGGCGTTAAGCAGAGATTTGTATCAAGCACAGTCGGATCTGGCTTCCGCCGACAGCCAGCAGCAACAAGCCCTCACCGCGTTCTGGAAGGCCAGAGCCGATCTAAAAAAAGCGATTGGAGAAGAATAATGCGTATCTCAATTGGAATTCTAAGTCTTGCTGCGCTTTCAGTTCTCGCCGGCTGCGCAAAGACGCAGAAGGCGGGTCCAGAGCCGGTTCCCGTTGTGACGGAGATCGTGGCTACGCAGCACGTCCAGCCCAGTTGGACTTACTCCGGCGAGATTCGTCCGGACACTGAGGTTCAACTGGCCTTCAAGGAACCCGGTTATATCGCCACTCTGTATCGCGTGAAGGGCGTCGATGGTCGGATGCGTGATGTGCAGGTAGGCGACGAAATACCTGCCGGCGCCACACTGGCCCGACTGCGCAGCTCCGATTATGAAGCCTGGCTCAACTCCGCGGTCGGCCAGCAGCGCTCAGCGCAGGGTACGCTTGATGCTTCGCAAGCGGAACTCAACCGAGCAAAAGCCGACCAGGCAAAGGCGGATCTTGATTTTGAGCGTGCACAAGCGCTCTATGCCGCCAAAGCAATGACTCGCCCGGATTACGATGCAGCGGTGGATCAGCACACTTCGGCGACCGCCGGTGCGGAAGCCGCCGTGCGTCAGATCGAGGCGCGCCGCGGGCAGTTGAGCGCTGCGTCGGCGCAGGCTGTCGCCGCGCGGATCAATCTTGGCGATACGAGCCTGAACGCTCCCATGCCTGGAGTCATCGTCGAAAAGAGTGTGGAACCCGGCAGCCTTGTTGCTGCAGGGACAAAGGCATTCACCCTCGACGACACGCGTGTCCTGAAGGTGAACTTCGGAGTTCCCGACAGCATGCTGGCACACCTCAAGCTAGGAGCACCGGTGCCTGTGCAACTTGATGCCTTGCAGGGGCGAACCTTCACAGGGCAAATTACTGGAATCTCCGCCTCCGCCAATCGTGAGTCACGGGTTTTCAACATCGAGGTTACTCTGCCGAACCGAGATCGATCGCTCAAGGTGGGCATGATCGCCCGGATCCGTATAGAGCAAGCGAATACGCAAACTGTGCCTGTAGTACCACTGACTGCCTTGATGACCGCGGAATCCGGTTCGAATAACTATTCGGTCTTCACTGTAACGGAGCGCGATGGAAAACAGTTTGCGCAATTGAAGAGTGTGAGGATTGGTGAAACGTTCGGTAAGTCAGTGGTCATAGACGAAGGCATTACGCCAGGTGAGCAAATTGTCGTCAACCGCACAAACCAGCTAAGCGACGGAAGCCCGATCCGGGTAGTCAACTAGGAGACGCAGCAATGGCACATGAACACAACGAGCAGTCCACGGACAAGAAACAGAATCTGGCCCGCTTCTTTCTAGAGCAGAAGCACGTTGCCTGGGTCTCTCTCGCGGTTGCCCTGCTCTGGGGAATCTACGGATTACTCAAAATGCCTCAACGCAAAGACCCGGACATTCCCGTCCGCCAGGCAATGATTATCGTGCCATGGCAAGGGACATCCGCCGAACAGGTCGAGCAACTGGTGACCAGGAAGGTCGAGCAGGCTATCGCTTTGAATCAGTGGGTGACGGAGATCAAGAGCGCCTCCAGAACCGGCTCGGCGATGGTTCAATTCGAGCTGGCGGAAAAGGGAAAGTACGACAGGGACACGGAACTGGACGACGTCAAGATCAGGCTGGACGCCATCCATGACCTTCCGCAGGGCGCCGGTCCGATTCTTTACATCAAGGACTTCGGGGATACGTCCGCATTGATGCTTACAGTAGCGAGCCCGCCGGCCGATCCAGCTCAGGTCAACTGGGTGAGCAAGCTGGTTGAGGCACAGATCCGGCAGGTTCGAAGTGGTTTGGGTACGCAAACTCAGCTGCGGCGTTCCATTGTTGTGGTATTTCCGAAGTCTATCGACAGCGACGAAGTCGAGCGCAAGTTGACTTGGGTGACCCGAGACATGGCAACCCAACATCTGTGTTCCGATCTGCGAGTGTTTTCGGGAGCGGGGTTCACAGGGGTGGACCTGGCGACGAACCTCAGCACTACAGATCTGCAATCGGCCTTGAGTAAGTTCGCAAATCAGAACCTGCAAACCGACGAACTTCATCCCGATGCATGGAAACCTGCGATCATCGACGAACCGGCAAACACCCTTGCAGCGCTTCAGGCTGTGGCCGGTGACAAGTACACGTATCGCGACCTGGACGACTTCACCGATACCCTTCAGCGGAGCCTTAAAACGCTGCCGATCGTGGCGAAGGCAGAACGTTCCGGAGTACTGGATGAGAACGTGTTTCTGAACTTCTCGCAGGAGCGCCTGGCGCAATACAGGCTGAGGCCGGCGGATCTTTCCAGCATCCTCGCGGCCCGGAATCTACCGGAGAGCGGCCAAACGCTCAATGCACGCGGACGCACGGTCAGCGTCAACACCACAGGCGAGTTCAAGAGCATCGACGATCTGCGCAATGTAGTGATAGGCGCGTCACCGAACGGAACGCCGCTTTACCTGCGGGATCTCGTGGACATCGACAGGGGATACGAGAAACCGCCTTCATTCCTGAACCGGTACACGCGCCGCGACGAAAACGGCAGATGGATCACGACACGCGCGATTACGCTCTCGGTTCAGATGAAGAAGGGAGAACAGATCGGTTCTTTCGGAAAGCAGGTGGACGCCAATTTGGAGAGTGTCCGGAAAACATTGCCGGCCGATCTGGTCCTGGCCAGGACCTCGGACCAGCCTCTGCAGGTGCACGACAGCATTGAGCTCTTCAGCCACAGCTTGATCGAGGCGCTGGTGCTGGTGGTCGTCGTGGCTTTAATTGGCTTCTGGAGCTGGCGGACGGCCATTCTGATTGCGGTGTCTATGCCAATTACGCTCGCGATCACGTTTGGGGTCATCAACACGCTCGGGATCGACATGCAACAGGTCTCGATCGCTTCGCTGATCATTGCGCTGGGGCTACTGGTCGATGTACCGGTGGTGTCCGGCGACGCAATTGTGCGCGAACTGGGTGCAGGCCAGCCACGGTCCGTCGCCGCGTGGCTGGGACCGACAAAGCTTTTCAAGACGATGGCGTTTGCAACCCTCACGAATATCGTCTCCTATCTTCCATTTCTGCTGTTGCCAGGAGATACAGGGAAATTCTTATACAGTCTGCCTATCGTCATTAGTTGTTCGCTGCTGGCGGCTCTGCTCGTCTCGATGACCTTTGTGCCGCTCATCAGTTCGTTTCTGTTGGAAGCCAAGAGCGAAACTCCTATCGAGGAAAGGCGGCAGCGGGGGTTCACGGGTTGGTATTTTCGAACGGCAAAGAAGGCCATTGAGCACAGGAAGGTCTGCCTGGCAGCATCGCTCGGTCTGATCGTAGCGGGCGGCGTCGTATTCTCCACGCTCAAGCCGCAGTTCTTTCCAAAAGACCTTCAATACTTTTCTTACATCGACGTGTGGTTGCCCGAAGACACCCCGGCGAGCGCGACCAGCGCGGTTGCTCAACAGGTGGAGTCCATCACCCGCCGAGTAGCCGAAGAGTATGGCAGGAGCCACCCAGAGCACGGACACCCGAAGGATGTGTTGCAATCGATGACCACGTTTGTGGGCGGCGGCGGTCCTCGCTTCTGGAGTAGCGCCACACCCGAGGACAGGCAAACCAACTATGCTCAGGTGATTCTGCGAACGAAAGACAATCATGATACGACACCTCTGCTTGCCCTTTTGCAGCCGGAACTGGACAGGCAAATTCCTGGAGCAATCATTGATACGCGGACTCTCGAAACGGGCAAGCCGGTTGGAATTCCGATTCAGGTCAGAATTTCCGGCGAAGATCTGCCACGTCTCAGAGCGGAAGCCGAGCAGCTGAAGCAAATCTTTCGTGACATCCCCATCACCGCCAGAGTTCGAGACGATTGGGGCGAGCCGAGTGCGAGAGAAGTGGTGCACGTCGATGCGGACCGGGCAAACCTGGCGCACGTCACAAACGCAGATGTTTCCGATTCCGTCGGTGCGGCTCTTCATGGCATTACGGCTGGAGTTTTGAGAGATGGCAACAAGCAGGTTCCGATTGTTGGACGCATGCGGATGGAGGAGCGGTCCCAACTCTCTGATCTGCGCAGTCTATACGTCTTCTCGCGGCAAGACACCCCTCCAGTACCTCTCGATCAGGTGGCGACGACTGCCCTGAGTCCGGTAACGCCTAAAATCCGACGCTTCGATCAGTACCGGACCATTACCGTGCAGTGCTGGCCTACGCAGGGGCATTTACCTTCGGAGGTAATCGCAGCTGCTATGCCAAAGCTGGAGGCATTCCAGAAGCACCTTCCCGACGGATTTATATTCCGCTTCGCAGGCGAGCAAAAAGAGCAGGTCAGCGGCTTTGCTGACCTCACTACGGTGCTGCTCATTTGCGTTAGCGCCATTTACTTGGCACTCCTCGCACAGTTCAAGCATGCGTTCAAACCCCTCATCGTCTTTGCCGCCATTCCGTACGGCGTTGTCGGTGCAATCTTTTCACTCGCGATCATGGGCCAGCCCTTTGGATTCATGGCATTCCTTGGGATCATCAGCCTCATCGGTGTAATTGTGAGCCACATCATTGTGCTGTTTGAATTTATCGAGGAGCGACGAGAAGAGGGCGAGGAATTGGAGTTGGCGCTGATCGATGCCGGCATCCTTCGTCTGCGGCCAGTGATGATTACCGTTGCGGCCACAGTGATTGCGCTGTTTCCGTTGGCTGCACACGGCGGCCCGCTTTGGCAGCCTCTTTGCTATGCGCAGATTGGGGGACTGACGATCGCCACTTTCGTGACGCTTGGGCTCGTTCCCGTCCTCTATTCCTTCGTCGTGCTGGATCTGAAATTGATCCGTTGGGAACAAGAAGAGCAGCCTGGTTCTGCTGCTCCGGAGAAACCCTCAGCGATGCCCCTAACATCTGGGATACCTGGGTGACCACTATGAACTTTGGACACGCCATCCAATACGCCACATTGTTATCACTTCTGATGGGAGGTCTCGGTGTGGTTGTCGCGGTCTCAAATCACCGTGTGCAGGTGAAGACGCAGATCTTCCTGGCAATGTCTGCCCAGTATGACGAACTGTTGAAGAACTCTTCGGCGGCATTCTGGCTGAGTGTGCCAGTTGGCACGGAGCTTCCTGAGCGGACGGACGATTTAACCATCTCGATGTTACGATTCTGCACTCTGGTTTCATTAACCTATCTTCTATTTTGCGAACGCCGCATACCAAAACGAATGTGGGAGTTGATGCTCCGTTCCGCTGAGCGGAGGTTCCGCAGTCCCTTATTTGTGCGGGAGTGGGAGCATTTGAGGACTGAATTCGAGTCATTTCCGGAGTTCGTCTCTCTTGTTGCTTCAGTGCATCATATGCCGCCCCATACTGAAAGCCTTGGCCCTGGACCCGTGCTACCCGCACAGAAAGAAGGACACCAGTCGCCATGCTGACATCCCCGGAGTTGAAGAAAATACCAATCTTTTCCTGCTTGAATGACGCAAACCTTATGTAGCTCTCGCAGCAGGCTGCCGATCTTCATCTGGAACCGGGTGAGTATCTCATTCACGAAGGGGAGCCCACCCCTTTTTTTGTAGTGATGGACGGAACCACGGAAGTGCTCAAAGATGTGATGGGGCGTCGAACTGAAGTCTCAGAGCACAAGCCGGGCGATTTCTTTGGCGAATTGGCCATTCTCATGGCAACGGCAGCTCCCGCCTCCGTCCGCGCGAAGACAGCTTGCCACTTGGCACGGCTCGATCCGCAACACCTCCAGGAATTGATCCGACGCTCGCCCGAGTGCAGCGCGGTGATCTTACAGACCCTTAACGAGCGGGTACAAGTCGTGCAAAAGTACATGCTGAGTCTTCCCTCCAGCCGCGTACAGATGGTCGGATCGAAATTTGATGACGACTGCCGGGAGATTCGCGCCTTCCTGAGCCTGAATCGAATCCCTTATGAGTGGGCCGACCGCGATCATAGTGCACATCCGGCTCCGACTGACCAGGCTTGCGAGGTTGCTGGCCTATCCGTCGTCGTGGATGGTTCGTTCTGCGTCAGCCATCCTCCTACGGTTCGTAAGGTAGCTGAAGCGCTCGGATTCCAAACGGCTCCCCATCGCCAAGGTTATGACGTGGTGATTATTGGCGGCGGCCCGGCGGGACTGGCGGCTGCCGTCTACGGAGCCTCGGAAGGGCTCAGCGTCTTGTTGGTCGAGCGCAAGGCTCCCGGCGGTCAGGCTGGCACATCTTCTCGCATCGAGAATTACCTCGGCTTCCCCAATGGCATCTCAGGAGATGACCTCAGTCAACGCGCGTTCAGGCAGGCGGTTAAGTTCGGAGCCGAAGTGGTTCTCACCCGAGAAGTTCAAGAGATCATTCCGCATCCCGATGGCGCGTACACGATTGGACTCGATGGCAGCGATAGCGTTGGCACAAAGACGGTGATCTTGGCGACCGGAGTTGCTTGGCGCAGACTTGAGGCGGACGGCGTCGATCGCTTCATCGGACGTGGAGTCTTGTATGGGGCCGCACGTACGGAGGCCCCCACGGTGGCTGGAAAGCGCGTCTTTATCATCGGCGGCGGCAACTCTGCCGGCCAGGCTGCCCTGTTCTTCGCAGATTACGCGAGTTCAGTGACCATGCTGGTCCGTAGCGAAGATCTGAAGCGCAGCATGTCGCAATACCTGAGCGATCAGATTGCTCTCGTGCCGGGCATTCGGGTGGAGACGAAAACTCAGGTGGTCTCCGCAGACGGCACGGATTGCTTGAAAGCAATAGAAACCCGGAAAACGGGGGAGTCTGTCATCCGGCGGGCTGCAGATGCACTGTTTGTCATGATCGGTGCCGATGCAGTAACCCATTGGTTGCCACCTCAACTCCAACGCGAAAACGGCTATGTCCGCACGGGGCGCGAGGTGAGCGACCAGCCAGGTTGGGCGGCAGATCGTGCTCCATTTCTGCTGGAAACAAATCTTCCGGGCTTCTTCTGTGTAGGTGACATTCGCTACAACTCGATCAAGCGCGTTTCCAGCAGCGTAGGAGAAGGCAGCATGGCCGTTGCTTTCGTGCATCAATATCTCTCGTTACTGCTCAAACCGTTTCCAGAGTGATTGCGGTCGCGTTTCAACCGTCGCTCCTACCGGGCCCCTTGTCTGCCAGAATTTGCCGAGGGTAGCGAAGGTTTGCCGGTCTGTGGCAATCTGTGGGTCATGGCTCCGAAGAAACTAAACTTCCGACGAACGACAATCGCACGCGCCAAAGCCGCCGTTAAGAAACACCAAGCTGCGAAGAAGAAAAATCGAGGTCACGACCTAAAGGGCAATCCAAAGTAGTGGAATTAATTTAGCTGCCGAATGGCCCTAGGTTCGTCCGAAAAAAATGGCAGATGGTCCTGAAACAGAATCGCAGTAAAAAGCTCGACGCACCGTCATGGCTGTGGACAAGCGTTGTTGAATTGGTCGCGAGGCATAAATCCGCCTATTTGGAACACTGCCGGCAATACGCACTGAATGGGGTGTAGATATGAGTCAAGATTCCCGAATTCCCGCTATCAAGCTGCCCAAACCAGAACGCCGTTTCTTCAAGAGAGGTCAGGCGAGTGCTTGACCAAAGAAGCTAAGCAAACGATCGGCGGCAAGAGACCTCGGAGGTCCTACTTACTGGAAGTCGGAGCCGCTTTGTGTGAGTCACGGCACAAGGCACAGTGATGTCCAGATCGGAGTGAATCTTGCTCCATTTATGATCCACGAACTGTTACTATCCCCTACTGAAACCGCTTCAGGTAGCCATCCGTGTTGCGTAGTTTTAGTAACTTACCATCGGCCCTCGTACTTTCACGGCGACGACGCGGGTTCAAATCGAAACGAAAAATGGGTTCGATTTCGCAGATGAGCAGGCGCGGGCAAAGGCCGCGGGTGCAGGGCATACCGCCAGTTGGGAAACCGGTTCTAAGCACGTACGACGATGTCAACGAAATCGCCGTGACCTTTTCAGTTCGCCAGTGATCTTCGTGAACTCCAAACGACTCAAATGGCCATGCGTCCAAAAAGGGCAACGCGAGGGCAATTACGATTCCGATAGGTTCCGATCAAGGACATTACGTTACTCTTTGCGCCGCGTAAGTCCATTAGATTCCGTTAACGGTGGTCTCGTAACCTCACGCCCCTAAGGATTCCTTGGAGTTTCCTGGACATCCTTAATTATGGGAGCTTTTGCAAATTGGGCGTCCGGCGCAGCAATGCACCGGAAGATCACTCGTCAAAGTCGGTGAAACCTACGTCGCGCGAGCGATAAGGCAATACCGAACCAAGCCCCTGAAACTGGGGG
>Ga0185299_10003952_pt1 | contig 18610 bp, 1 predicted proteins | sample PaiPotPPA55metaG_FD_128002 | JGI IMG/M metagenome (GOLD analysis project Ga0185299, IMG submission 128002) | Iron sulfur acid spring bacterial and archeal communities from Banff, Canada, to study Microbial Dark Matter (Phase II) - Paint Pots PPA... ...
TCTGGAAGTCGTCAAGACTCATAGTCGGCCTTATGTTTCCAATGACAATCCCTTCTCCGAATCGCACTTCAAGACGTTTAAATATCGTCCTGACTTCCCGGATCGCTTCGGCTGCATCGAGGATGCCCGGGCTCACTGCCAGACATTCTTTGCCTTGTACAACACCGAGCATCGTCATTCAGGTATCGCTCTCATGACCCCACACACCGTTCATTACGGCGGCGCTCCAGAGCTCACCAGAACGCGCTCCGCCACCCTTGACGCCGCCTTCCTGGTCCACCCTGAGCGGTTCAGGAACGTCGCACCGCGACCACCCGAATTGCCCGTCGCCGCCTGGATCAACCCACCCAAAAAGAAGGAACCCCTTTACGGTTTCACGCGCCCGCCGCCCCACCAGTGCGAGCGGGCGCGTAGAACGGAATGCTCTGCAAGAGCCAGCGAACTGACTAGCGGCCAAAAAAGAATTGAAAAAATCCCGGTTTGGTGCAGGAGTCTTCTGGGATCGGTGTTCTTTTGTTGAGGTGCAATGACAGGTAAACACATTATTTATTAAGCAGACTTAAACTCTGTGTTGCGCTTCACCTTGAAATCGTCTTTCCATTAAACACGTAACGAAATACTAAATTGACCGAAATCAGAGCGCAGCTACCCATTGCAATTCATCTTGACGGCCGAAATGTATTTGGCATTTGGTTGACGCAGGCCGGGCGAAGACTTTAGCCAACATTGCCGAGATGTGGAATTAAAGCTCATCGCCTCGCATCGTTGATCAACGAGACAACTGGATTCGCACGCCTGCAAGTTGGCGACAACAGGCCCGCCGTTAAAATCACCACCAAATCGGTCATATCCGCGATCTTCTGGCAGGCAAAGATTCGGCTGCTTCCCTGCGAGGCTAATCTCGAATATTCCGGGTATGCCCACCGTCTGGACGGTCGCACCTCTATAAATTTGCCACCCAACGATGCAAACTAAAAACAGAGCCAAAAGAACCCTAAGTGCGCTTTCCCCTCTCTGAAGTCTCATCGATCGCCCCATTACTGTTTTCGTAGGTCGAACGGAGGCATCGTTGCCCGTGATCTGCCGCCCAAATTCGATGCGTGAAAGAACCCAAGGATTGCAAGAGGCGAAACAACGCAGGCACGAACTTGGGCGCAGCGACTAACTGCAAATTATTCTCAACGTACGAAACCGCAAAAAACCGCATCTCCACAATGTTCCGAAGCCTATAAGCAGACGCAGTTGCGCCGGGAACCAGCCTTCGCCTGAAATCCTATGATGCGTGTGAAATAAATTTTGTTCGCTACGACAACGAAAATGCAATTCTGCCAATGGCAAGTCTATGACGAGGAGCGCGAAAGTCAACTACTGTCGCTTATCCGTGAGCGATCCATCAAACCCAATCTTGCCTGTGCGTTGGCGCGGTCGCATGCTTGGTCCAGTGCTTTCCGAGACTGAGCGGACATGTAGGGGTCTTGTCGGGTAACGAGATATCGCAGTAAAGCGTGGAGGGCGCTCCCTAAACTCTACTTGACAACCGACTGCGTTCTCCTAGCATTTAACGCGTAACAGGACTTGCAGTAGTCCATGCCACGGCAATAACGAACATAGGAAAATCCAGTCCGCCGACTTTCGAATTTCAACTTCGCCCACCTCTCGTTTCGTGAACTATCTGGCTCGGAACAAGACGGTGTATTTTTGTCATCTCCTCAAGATCTATATTTATTAGGCATCCTATGTATATTAAAAACTAGGAGATGCAATATGGCCTCAGACCCGCCCGGGTACGAGGTGAGTGGGAACGTCTACTAAGCATAAATATTGAAGGCGGTGGTTGAATTGACCCAATAGATACAGCCTGACTTTACCGCTGATCCGCAAAGCGTTTGCTCGTTCGCGCAGAACGAGGCCTTGCGTAAAGCATGACGCCAACGTCCACGGGAGCGTGCAATGCCAGAAGACAGGACTAAGATCGGCACTGGAGTAAATCCATCGGGTGGAGATACATCCCATTCTCGGCGCCGCAGATTTCCTTACCGAAGGGCGGCGGTGCGATCCGGGGAATCGACGAGAAATTCACGGCTTATCCCGCCACCGGCATCGGTTCGTTGAACGTTCCACTCGCGCTCAGTCCCGGGCGCTCTGGATTCCGGTAGCGGCAACGGGATCTTCGATATGGGCTGGAGTCTTTTCGTGCCGTCGATTGACCGCCGGACGGACGCGGGCTTACCGCAATATCGCGACAGCGAAAACCGCTGGCCGACAGAGACGGCCAAGATGAAAACCATGGATGACCGCACGATCGGCACCTTGCCTGGCCTGGAGAATCAAATGGCGAACGCACCAGAACTGAATGTCAGTCAGATTGTCCTTCCGGCCCCGAAGCCGGCGGTGCAGCCTCCGCCACTGAAATACATACCGAAGGGTTTGCCCAGGCCGCGCCATTGGCAATGGGCGCCGGCGTGGTTCTATAGCGCACTCAATTTCATTGGAACAACATACTACGACGCGAACAACGATTTTCAGAGCTTCGACTGGTACATGGTGGGGTCTGATGTCGATCCTTACTCACACCTGGGGTCTACGCGCCTCTTCGTGATATTCCGGATTCGCGATACATTTCGGCTGACCCTAGCGACGGACGCGAATTCCGCTGCGCCAATGTCGGGTGGCACGGACTATCCAGGCACCGACGAGGGGATTCGGCAGATGTATTTGGATCTGTCCGCGAGCCCCATCTTCTCATCCGTGAAGTTTTGTTACGTCCCCGGTCGCATCGGATCGGATCTCGATCCCAACGCGGCCGACGGCGGCCTCAGGAGCGGCTATGACCCCGCGACCGGCCTGCGCGTGGTCGTTCTTGGGTCAGCCGTCTCCCAGGCGGTTCCGCTCGACGACTTTCTTAAGACCCACAATGAACAAATCTACAACGACAGTCCCACGATCGTGCCGCTCGTGACGGCTCTCGTCTACGATGTGACACAGTACAACATACTGGGCGCCACGACTTTCGTTTTGCCTGTGTGCTATACGCGCGACCAGGTCTCTACGGGAAGTTTCTATGTCAATAAATTTGACGCCTCGACTGCGGTGAATGGCCAGAACGTTCATCACGGCCAGACCGTGGCATTCCCGGGTGGTCCCGGATATAGTGACTCGGCCGCGACCGCCCTGAAGCTGGAAACGACCGCCGAAGTCGCCGGTCCCGACCATGACTTCACGGTTTATACGTTCGCCACGGCGAAGGTGGCCACGATCTCGACCATAAGCCCAAAGGTCGAGACCGGTATCATGTCATTGACCTACACGGCGGCGTCGCCGGCGAGTGTTTTCGCGAACCAGCAGATCATCGGATTTTATCGTGACCTGACATGGACCGCATGCCTCGGCGCACCGATATACGATTTCGGGGCGAGTAATGCCGCTTTCACCGCCACGGCTACCGCGCTCAACGCGCCGGTCGTGGTTTACGATCCCACTCATCCGTTCCTCAACGGCGGCTCGCTGCCGAACGTGGCGCGCAAGCTGACCCAGGCGACCTACCTGATTCCACCGGATCAGTTGGTGTCGATCCTCGATACCGCGATCGCGGCCGAAGACACGGGCAGTGGCGCCGGCCTCAGCGTCACGACAGCGGGGCTCAATTTCAATCTGAGTTCAGCGCCGGCCGCCTCAATCGTGGATTCTCTGTCGGTACCAGTCGTTGTCAGTTTGACAACCACGCCGCCGGAAGTGGGACCTCCGTCACGACGCTTGGCAGCGTCGGTCCCGCCGCGAACCGTTGGCATCATGATTCGCACGGTCGGACTTGATGAAGTCATCGGCTCCAGCGGCAACAACCCAAGTCCGGACCAGCTCGCACCCGTGACTGTCCAGGCCGGTCTGAGCGCGTCCATCCCCCGCGAGGCCCTCGCCGGAACAGGCATCACCAGTGTCGAGATTGGCACAGCGTTCCCCGAGCAGAACCTAGGCTCCGGAGCGGCCTTTGAATCGGCGGGCGGTGCGGTCGTCAACCTCATGGCCCGCGCGAAGCCGGCCTTTGCCCCCTATGACCTGAAGATCGAGACGGCGGGTATCAGGTTCAGCCCAGGAGTGTCCTATGTTCTTTCCGCGACCGGAACGGCTCTAACGGTCAGGGGTGCGGATGGATTGTCCGCTTCAAGTGTGCTGACTGCCGCGCCCACTCCCGATCCGGACCACACGTTCGTGGGAGCGATGGTGCACAGCACCGCCACGACCTCGATTCTTCTGTACCCAAAGTTGCAACTCACCCTGGCCGCACCTTCGGTCGGGACGCACGGCGTGCTGCAAGGAGAACTATATAGTGTCCGCCTGACATTTGGGGATACCAACAGCCAATACGATATTCTGGACGCGACCCAAACGATTGTCGACTCCAATATCAGTGTCCCCAATCCGATGCCAACCGACAAGTCGCCCCCCCAAGCCGGCGATTTCTACTTCGGCGGCTTCATCGGGGGGGCAGGTCAGATGACCGTCTGGTCCGTGCCCGTGTTTCTGACAGTCACGCCCGATCAATTGCCTGGCGCGAGCTATAACGGCACCATGACGCTCGACGCCCAGGTGAGCGGGATTCCCGACTATCAGCTTCAGATCACGGATAGTTCGCTGTTCGTCTATTCAAATATCGATGTCGATACATACGCCATCGGCTCCGTGAGTTCCGCGAGCGTGTTTCTGGCAAGCGCGGTCATCAATTCCTCGCCTGACGATACGAGTTCGAATGCCTTCGCGCCGTGCAAGCTCCTGATGGGTCTCGTGCGACAGGCGCAGATGGGGACAACACTCCGCTTCGTGTTCGTACCTGAGGACGACAGCGTCGTCATTGGGACCACGCGCTATATGCTCAGCGTGATCAATCTTGAGGGGATGGGCGGCGCCCCCAACTCACTCCCGTATCCGCCGGTCTTCTGGCCGCGCACACGGTATTGGCAGTTCGCCAACCGGCATAACCCTTATGTCGATGTCGCGTATACCGGCGATGACCAGAACGCCAGGATCAGGCAGGCGCAGGCGGACACAGCCAGAATCGGCCTCCAGATGGCAAAGGCGCAGGAGCCGATCCAGATGTATCTGGACACGAACATCGAAGAGATGATCGTGTGGCCGATCTACGCGTTCCCCTACGCGACGTCCGCCGAGTCCATCGATCTGGGGAAATTGCAGGCCATTACGGATACGATTCTTGGCATTCTCAAAGCAGTCGAGCCCGCGACCTCTGGATCGCCGGCAACGGGGCCTTTAGCGGCGGAGCAGATCACCGTGCCGGGCTCATTGATGCAGGCCAATCCCTACACCTCGGACGTTGCCACGAGCGTGGCTCCGAACCCGACTGCCAACGACACGATCAGCGCCTCGGTATCAGAACCTTCGATACTTGGTCTGGCGGTAACGAATCTCAGTCCAAACTTTGTCGCGAACACGTCTGTCCAGGGTATCGCGGCGCAGCAAAGCCTTCAGCTTCTACAAGGCCAACATGCCGCGGCAAATCTCGCGATCACGAAAAGCCTTGCTCCCGCCGTGCAAGTAACACAGGCTCACGACGTCGCGCTAGGTAGCAGAGCCACGAGTATTGGCCGGCGCCGGTATGAACCGATCTATGGCTTCTCCGTCTACAACCCGGGAACGGGCGAAGCCTACATCGTCGAAGTGGTCAACGCGGATCTAGCCATACCGGACCAGCTTCCGAACCCGACGCAGAATTTAACTTACGACCCGTACTACGTGCGAGTCGTGTTCCTGAATACGCTGATCTGTTACAACATGTCCATCATCGTTCCGTCGATAGTTCATGATCAATATGGGCACTTCGGCCATCAGCAAACCACTTACGAGAATCGTCTTAGCAAGACCAATGAGCTGGGACTTGGTTACATGTACTCCCTGTACGACGGATCCAACAACTTCGACAGCCTGACTTTCAGTCCCTGGCCGGAGCTAAACCTGATGGCGTTTGAGCCGTCGCCGGCGGACACCTACCTGTTCACCAACCTGCCTTACTCGACACAGCAGAACATCAGTTTCAATCCAATCAGCCTCTTCGGTCAGCTCTCGGAATTGGTCCGGCTCACCGAGTCCAAAGTCCTGGCCGCGCGCGAGGCACTGGCCGTGAAGGATGTCGTATCCTTCGATCCGTCGTTGATCGTCTATGATCCCTTCAGCGTACCTCCCCCGTATTTCGTGTGCCGGCGGAAGAACTGGAGCGCGGAATGCCACCTCATGCAGGCAACACAGCGCGCCGGCAAATCCGTGTTCCTCGCCTTCGGCGGAGGCGACCTGGTGCCGTTCAGGCTGGATGCCGCGTTCGAGGTCGACAAGCGCGCGCCCGCCCATTTGTATAAGCTCACTTATACGTTCGCCGACCGGAAGTACGACCGCGTCAGGACGATCTCCGTCGGCAACAAGCCATACTTTGTCGGCGTGACGACGGACGGTGGCATCACCCAGTACGTGAACTTCTCAATCGACGCCACCGCGGGAACGGCCGATCTTCAAATTGGCGCGAACAAGCCATTGCAATTCCCGACCGACTGCTACGTGGTGGGTGAGACAAGCACGACGCTGACATCCATCGCTGAAATCAACAAGCAGGCGGCAACGCAGTTCACGAACACGGGCAACTTCACCAACCTGGACGACCAGGGAAACGTGGCGACGCAGGAATTTCAGCTGATTCCTTACAATAATCTCGTTTACCTCATTCGGGCGGTGTCCAACGTGGCAGCGCTGGGTGTGATCGGCGGGAATGGCACGGTGTCCGGCCTACTAATCGACACCTTTGTTCCCAACACAACAGGTAACCTCGCTCTTGCGCAGGGTGCCCGCTACAAGCGAAGCGGGCTGCGGTATTTCGGAACGACTTATACGCCGACCACGTTGGTCGATACGCTCGATACCCTGGATTTCACCAGCATCACCGGCGAGACGTTTTACGCGCCCACGATCTTTATACCGATTCCCGAGATCGATGCTTCCAAGGGCTTTTTCGCCGATCTGTCCAATTTCCTCGGACAGCAGATCTGGACTTTGATCTATCCCGAGGTCGTTGCCCAATCGGGTGCGACAGCCGGTGGGGTGGCATATCCGAACGGCTTAAATATTGATGCCCAGCATAAACCGATTCTGAGCGTGCAGAAGTTGCACTTCGTGTACGATCAACTTGCGGTCTTGTTCACGACAAACGATCTGACCCACAAGTATCCGCTACAGCCCAAGCAGCAGATATTGGCGTTGACGAACGGCCAGATTCAGGAGGGTATCCGCTGGCGATCGGCGAATGTTCAACCGCTGCGCAACCCTCCCACGAACGTCTGCGCTCAGCAGATTCTTCCCGTCGGCCCCGACATGGACAGGCCGAATATCATTTATTCACAACAGAACCGCCCCGTCATCACGCCGATCAGTGTTGACTACATGGGGATGTCGGTCAACAGTTTCGTGTCCGTTTCCGGTGTGGTCTACAACATCGAGGAATCGGCATTGTCGAACGACCAGACGGGTCAGAGCTTCATCTCCGCCGTTTCGTCGGGCGCGAACATGCTCATCGGCGTGTTGTTCGACTATGACAACAACGATCTCGGAACGCTGGTTCCTTATGATGAAACCGCGTCGACCAAAGGGGTCGTGTTCATCAACGGATATCTCAACGCCACCGGGTACTCGTTTTCCAGTCCTGATCACTTTGATGTTAATGATGTGCTGCCGTCCCAGGTGCCGCTGTTGGAACAGGTCTCCAACGTCATGGGCTGGGATCAGGCCTTCTATAACACCGATGTCAGTTTGCCCAGACAGTTCTGGAGCATGGTGTATGACACATTCACCGCAGCCGGCCTGCCGAACTACATTGCCAATGTCCCTCCCTCGGCTGCGGACCCCACCTTCACCAACCGCACCCGTTCTTTGATCTTAAGTCTCCAAAATCCCGTCCGGCCCGCTCAACTGGGCCTTATGGACACCTACAGCTCGGTCGTCTCCGCCAACCTGCATTTGCAAAATGGTGTAACGGGATCGATCTATCTCAGCAAGAAAGCCGATCGAGACGTCGCGTCTCTCGGAGCAAATCCAGTAGGACCCGGTTCGCTCTACGGTCTGCCCACCAAGTACGATTTCTTCATTTTCTCGCGCGATCATTACGGAACGCTGAAGGACGCCACGTTCGAGCTGATCGATCAGGGCTACGCGATGTGTCTGGTCGATGATGGTTCCGGAACCGGGACAAAAGTCGCTAGGTACTACACTGACGCGGACGGAAACTACAACGAGCTGTACACCTATGCCCTGTTCTCGCCCAACGGAGGCATCATCGAAACGGCGAGTTTCACGCTGAAGGTCAACCTGGGCGCACCGCCCAACCTGAGCACCACGCCAATCATTCCCGCGACACCCAATAACGTTAATCCGCAAGACCTTGTGGCGCAGATCAACAAGGTATCCAATCTGATCTACGCGGCCTTCGGGCCCGCAAGTTCGGGACAGCCGCCCGCTTTCATCCCGATACAGGCCGTTGGCGGCGAGGTTCAGGCAGCGCCTCTTCTCGGAGCTCCCGGAGCGAACGGCTACAACCTGAACGTCATCGGGGCGAATCGCCAGCCCGTTCAGATTTCGCAAATTTACTCGGGCACCGTTGCGTACCCTTTCGCGGGTTCCACGACGATCATCCCGTTCAACCCGAGGACGGCCAAGGCCGCGCCGTTTTACGGTTCGCTCTCCCACGGTCTGGACCGGATGGTCCTTGTGCCTTTGCTCCAGTCCCAAGACCTCACATCCTACATCACCAACGGAACATTCGGTGGCAACGGACTGGGTGGCATAATCGCGACCCCGTTCAGCCGCGCCTTCCAGGGCGCAGCGGGTATTCCTCAGGCAACGGGTTCGATCATGAAGGCGGACAATGCCGTCTTCTATACCTTCAACGCCGTGGCGAGTACGGTCATGGACTCGACCGGCAAATCGGTCACCGTTGCCGGCGGTCAGTACTTTGTTGATGTCACCGACCCAGCCAACCCGATCTACGGGATCGTGACGCTTCCCAAATTCACGATGAACGGAAACACCTACGCGATCAATCTCAGCACGACTCTGCCCGACGGAGTCACCTCCCGCTACAGCCTCATCGTCGGCGGCAACAGCTACCTGTTCGGTCCGGACAACGCGCATGTCACGGTGGACCGAACGGTCTTCGCCTTCAACGCTCTGCAGGGCGGCATCTACACTGTCAGCTATGGGGACGCGGACGATCCGAGCGGAAAGGAGGCGCCGACGCCGATCACTCTCACCCCATTCTCGATCGCCGCGGGTGGTCTGGTCGCAACGATCGACGTCTTCAACAATCCCGGCGGCCTGAACAATATCGTGCTCGGGGTGACCGGCCGCCAGTACACTTACGATCCGGTTCATGCCACCGTCACCGTGACACAGGGCGCGACATCGACCACCGTACCCGTGAAGACCGGGCTGACCTTCGCGTCGAGCAGCGGTTACGGCTACGTGGTCGGTTTCGACGGCGCCTACACGATCAATGGCAAGCCGATGTTCCCGTACTCCGCGTCATCGACCGGAAGTCCGGCATCGTACGCGCTGATGACGTTGCCACAGATGTTCACTTTGCGCGGCAACTTTTACACGTTCGATCGCGATGCCAGCGGCAACTACCTCAGCGTCACCGGTAATGGCCAGACTTATCTCGTCAACCCGTATCAGTTCTCGATCAATGGCGTCATTTACATCATCAACACGAACGTTCAGCCCAACACGGTAGTCGGCGGCGGCAACGTGTATACGATGACCGCCGGAAATTCGCAGTTCCTGTTGAATGGCGTGCAATACACCATCGCGCTCAAGCAGGGCTTGTTGAACGGCGCGACGATTTCCGGGCAGTTCAACATCAGCCAGAGCAACGTCGTCGTCATCGAGAACTATGGGTATCAGCTCGACACGCTCAACGGGCAAATCGTCGGGAACGGCACGACATACCCGCTGACGACGTCCGGGTTCACGTACACGATTACCACCGCCGAACGCAGCTTCACCGTCACCACGGAACCCAATGCCACCACGGTAACCATCGACGACATCGCGTACCTGATCAACAACACCACCGTTGTTGGTAATGGCGTCATCTATCCGATCCTGCCATATCGGACGTTCGTTGACGGAACGAGCACATTCAATAGCGGATTCGATGGCACGGTCTCAGTTGCCCCGCCATTCACTTTGTCTGGATCGCCGCCGTACGTTCGGTCTACGTTCACCGATGGGGTTGTCTACACCGTCAACGACGTGGCCGCTTATGACGGGACGACGTACTTCCTAATCTCGGGAACGCCGCCGCAGTTCAAGACGCCCACTCTGATCTACACGCTTCGCAACGACGGAGTCGCTATGACTGCCGGCGCATCGAAGACATATCTCGTGAATACCGCCGGTCCACTGAGTCCGAACCAGTTCGCGTTTGGCACGGAAACGGTGTTCTTCGGCCGCGCGACCGACGTAGCCGCGTTTGATGGCGTTCATTATTATGCCATCGCCAACGGCCAGTTCACCGACTCGAAAACCGGCCTTACGTACACGATCAGCGGCAATACCGCCGTCAATCAGGGCAACAGTTACGAGATCTTCAGCAATCTGGGCCAGGGCGCGTATTTCGAGGTTCCAGGCGGCCCAACCTACTATATCAACGTGGCGGTCGCCGATACCGGGACCGCCAGCGGCGATATTTACCAGGTGTTCCCCATTACCAGCGGCCAGTTCACGATTCCGCTGATCTACACCGTCACCGTCGCCGGCAGTTCTGTGACGGTGAACGCCGCAACCTTCACGGGTGGAGCAACCGCCGCGCCCAACCTCACCGCGGCCGCGGGTTCGCTGACCGGCGGATACTTTCAGGATCCGATCACGAAGATCGTCTATACGTGTGTCGTCAACGGTGGGCAGGTCAGTTTCATCGATTCGAACAACGCGATCTACCCTTATCCGGCGCCCGGGACACCGAACACCTTCGTCGCGAATGTCGTTGTGACGACCGCTGTCAGCCTTGCCGTCGACAACGAGGGCACGCCCGCGGTTTATCCCATCCTCAACAATCAGTTCGTCGCCGGCGCGAAGACCTACACCGTCAATGTGCCGGTTGCTTACCAGAATGCCGCCGCGGGTCCGTACTGGCCTATGGTCAACGGCCGGTTCATCGTGCCCAACGCGGCTCCGGTGTCGAGTATGGCCTATACAGTAAAGGGCGGCACCGTTACCAAAGGCTACGTCGTCTCCGGCGACGACGAATTCTCCGTCGATGGCAATGTCGTTTATACGATCAACGCGGTCAATGTCGTTCGCGCCACGAAGCAGGCCACGCTGACGGGAGCGGTCCCCAATCAGACGCTGGTCTCCGGTCCCTATACGTACACCCTCAATACGACGAACGCGCTGGCATCCATTCAGCCGGTCGGCGTGGACTATAGCAGCGGCACCAAACAGTTCATCGTGTCGTACAACGGCATTGCCGTGACGTATACCGTTGCCGGAGCGAACGTGACCGATGATCGTCATCCATCAAACAGTTTCCCGGCGACCGTCGCCGGCACGCGGGTAACGTTCACGGACACCGTCTCCACCGTCACGTTCACGTTCGACGACAGCCGGAATAATCCGATAACGGCCCAGTTCGCTTACACGAACCAGTTCTTCATCGATGCAATCACCGGTATCACATATTACATCGATGAGGTGGACATGCGGGTTGAGGCGATCTCGTATCTTCCGGAGACCACACAATATGCCTTCGTTCCCGCTGATGGAAACACCTATTTGATTCACTACAGCCACGTCAGCGTCGCGTTCCCCGTGATCTCTGGCGCCCACGTCAACGCCGGAGTGGCCACGGTCGGCTCGGACACGTTTACCGTTCACGTCGATGAGGTCGATCCGGTCAGTGGCGGCGCCGGGATTCTTATCAATCGCAATTCGTTCGAAATCAACGGCAACCTTTATACGATCACGGGAACCCCGGTTGGGTCGAATTACGCGTCCTGTCAGGTCGTGGGCGACGCGATCACGCCCAGGACGTTCACGTCGCCGAATACGTTCAAGTTGACGGATCCGGCGGTGACTTACACGCTGCAACTCGACGCGGACAATCTGCCGACCGCCATTCTCGCCGACTTCGCGGTCAGGGCAAGCAAAAACTTCCTGACGATCAATGATGATGTATACATCATCACGTACAACACGGTCAGTACCGGCTCGCTTCTCGGGCAGGGGCAGGCCGCGATCGCCATCAGCAATTCGAGCTTCACGCTGAGCAATCCGTTCGATACGACCAAGGCGAAATTCATCTTCGCCGATCTGAACATTTATGACGCGGCCTCTGTCGTCGGCCAGTTCACGGTTTATCCGGCGCCGACATTCTTCATAAGCAGTGCAACATACACTCTGGACACGGTGAACCTTCTTGTGACGGACAACAACAAAATCCCGTTCCCGCTGCTGCCCAACCCAACGATGTTCAGCATCAATGGCATCAACTATGTCATCGATACAGATCGTGTGCCGCACGCTATCGTCGGCAACAACAATGTGTCGCCGCTCGCCACCGACGTTACCGTCGAGAGCGGTCATCCGATTCCCAATTCCACGTTCACGCTCAATGGCCTGATCTATAAGTACACCGAAGATGCGTCGCACACTCTGCTGACCATCACCGGTACCAAAAGTTACGTGATCAACCAACCAGGGCTTACCTTCAAACTGGATTCCAGCCTGATCTTCACTCTAAGTACCGTGCCCCCTGCGGTGGGCAACTACCCTGGAACCGTTATTCCCATTGGTACAGTCACCACCGGAACGCTGACGCTGAACCTGTACGCCGGAACACCCGAGTCCGGCAACGCCGACTTCTTCATGTACAAGAACGTCCTGTACACACTTGTGAAGTCGGGCGGGGTTTACGTCGCCGTACAAAAATCCTACACAGTCTACGCGGCGAAGTCGGTAACGAACCAGCAGCAACTGGCCGTGTTCGATCTGAATGGCACGACCTATATGGTCACCGATGGAATGACGACCGGGGTTGGCACCGCCGCGGGCATCAATCCCGGGACCATGTGGGCCGAAACGTCAACCTCCAATGTCGAGACACAGTTTGGCTTTGTCTACGGCTTCACCGCGCAACCGATAAACGTATCTCAGTCGGCAACCGGCATATTCCAGTTCCAGGTGCCGGATGCCAACGGCAATAATACCCTTTACGACGTCGACTATACGCGCGGCGGCAACGCGAACATGGTGAAGGTGGACGTCCCCGCACTGCTTCCCACCTTCACCCAGTCCTCTCAGTTTGATTTCGTGACCTCGTACCCGCTGACGTTCGAGACCGGGGGTTACAACGCCTTCACCACGTTCGTGGCCGAAACGGCCACCCCGAGCGAGAGCTTCGCCGGCGCATATCGGACACCAATCACGTCCAACGATGCCCTGATCGATACCCTGATCACCTCACAGGGCGACCTCAGCCTGGAATTCTGGCACTCGCTTCCGGTGACCGTTCCGGGTGCCTATCATCCGTTCACCTATACCGCGAGCACCAGCAACCCACTCGTGTTTTACGTCGATGTCGACTTCGAGGATACGTCCAACATATTCGTTCAAGTCAACAACACGGTGTTGAGCGCCACCGCCACGCCGCCGGTATTCTCATCGGGCTGGCGGCATTTCGCGCTCACCTACGCCCAACCCTACGTCATGATGTGTCAGGGCGCCGGGTTCGAGGTGAAGCAGGCCGCGAACTACAACTTCAATCGCGACTTCAGTCTGGCCGTCACCTTCGCCGCATCCGACGTCAAGTCGCCTCAGGGGCTTGTGTACAAAGGGACCGGATCCGACGTCACCTCACCCGAACTGAGCATGTCGTATCGCGTGGGGATAAGCGGCGGGGCGGTCACCATCGCGATCACGGATGGCGCATCGAACATCAACACATTTACCGGACCGGCGGTGCTCCAGCCGAACAAGTTCTTCCAGGTCGTCATCGTGAAGCAAACCACCAGTCCGGCGGGCAATCCCGACAGTCCGGATCCCTACGCGCCGCCGTTCGATCTCACCAACCTGGGACCGGCGGCCAAGAGTGGCGCGACGGCGAACACATCCGGTTTCCCGTCGGGATCGGGCAGCATCACGCTATCGAACATCGCCCCGGCTGACCCGGGATCCGCCACGAAACTGAATGACTTCCTGAGCAAGATCCAGGAGACATCCAACAAGAGCTATTCGGTCACGATTGCCGTCCGAGAGGTCTTTGACGATGGCACGTTTGGGGACCCGCAAGCCATGGCTCCGCAGGTCCAACCGGTGAATGACGACTCGGGACTATGGATCAATTCCACCGGATCGTCGCATTTGCTGATTGGCGCCATGTATGACGACGCGGGGAAAGCCCTGCCCATGGGCGGTTCGGCAGATGTCGGTAACATTCGGGACGTCTACCTTTTCAACAGCGCCATCAACCCGAACGGCATCACTACCGGCAACGGAGTCGTCAACGTCGCGACCGCTACCGCGAACGAACTTCTCACAGCCGGCATCGTTGCCTATTGGCGGGCGCAATATGACCCCAACGGCGTGATCAACAATCCCTTCGATCAGAACGCCGTCGCGATCTCCACCAATGCCGCCAACGCGAGGCTGGCACCTCTTACGGGCCGTGAGCTTGAAGCGACGGGCCTTTACATCAACGGCTACGCCATGCAACTCTCGCTCGTCACCGGGACGGACATTCCGTCGTCGATGTCACCGTACAGTAGCGGGTCTTCCAGTCTTGTATTCAACGCTGGGCTTTACAGGCTGGAGGAGATCAGCATCTGGCATATGGTCCGCCAGCCGTATCAGGTCATCGATGATATGTTCGGACGTCTGATCCCGACCAACGAGCCGTTCCTGGCCATCTACCTGAGCGGCTCATTCCAGGTTCAGGCGATCAATGCGCCGATCCTGCCGATGAACAAGTATGTGGACAACATCAGTGTCACCAACCCCGCATCGCTGAAACTCGCGTTCTCGTCCGCGTCGCTTGATCTGTCGGGCTGTCCGGCGGTGGGGCGGTGCGGGCCGCTGGTAACGCCGAACCTGTACACGCCACCGGGGGTCGCGCTGACGGTCTGCGATACGGTGCCGGACCTGACGACGTACTCGATCACGCTCAACAGCGTCAACGGCGCGCTGGCTGGTGAGATCAATGAGGCATACGTGTACCTCAAGGACAATGTCATCACGCTGTACGCGGGGAAAAAGGTAGGAGACCTTGTCCTGTCGTGGGTTTCCCAGGAGCAAGGCGACGTTCAGCTCATCGGGTATGTCGAGGGCGCGCCGCCGTGCCCCATGGCCAATATGACCAACAAGCCGGCGACCACGTTCCTCGAACCGACGACGATTTACTACGGCGCCACCTCCGTCACGTTCACCGCCCCCACGTCGGTGAGTTTCAAGTATCAAAAGGGTGGCGACCATTCCCACGAGACCAAATGGAGTTTCGTCGAGGATCTCATCGGTCTGGATTTCAAGCTGGCGATCAACCTTTCTCCTCTGGGATTTGGCGTGCATTCGGATGCCATGAAGCTGGACCTGAGCACCACCTTGCCCCCGGAGATCAACACCGGCAGTTCGGATTCCAGCGGCTGGAAACAAACCGCCAGCAACAAGCTGACCGAGACGGTCAAATACACGGTGAAAATGCAAGGGACGCTGGCGCCTTATACGAGCGACCAGTTCATGGCGAGTCTGAACACCCTCACCACGCCGAGCACGACCGCCGGAAATCCAAGTTCGAAGACGGCGATCCTGCCAAATCCAAACCTCGGAGGTTTCACCACCTCCAACCCGCCGGCCGCGATCCCGAAGGCGCCGACCGAGGAAAAGTTCGGCGCCCGCATGTACGTTCCTTCGCCGTACGGCCAGGCCTTCGTGACGTCGCAAACGCTGGATGTGTATCAGCAGACATTGCTTCAGACCAACACCGTCTACGGGTTCGTTCGCATCCCGGACACCCAGATACCGCGGGACCTGAACATCGTCTCGTTCCGGATTAGCAGCAAGTACATCCGGCCAGGATGCCTGGATGGTATCGTGACCCACGTCTACAATCCGGCGACCTTGACCACCGGAGCCCAGACTTACGCAGTATCCACCGGGCGGATGCAGGTCCTGTACGATGAGAATTTCTCGCAGGGGCAGGTAGGGCATGCGGCCAGCTATATGCGCGTCGCGGAGGCCTACAAGCTGAAGAAGCAGATCGATCAACAGGCGTTCAACGCACTCGCGCTTTACCAGTCGGCGTATAGCACGAACGACAGCCCCACTGACTCAAGCCTGACTCCGGGCCTCGATTTCTACAATGAATACATCTGGTCGTCGCGGGGCGGGACTCAGGAGGTCAAGCACTCCTACGCGACCTCTTTTGACGAGGTCTATACGACCGGCACCGCCAGCTCGTCATCCTTTCACATGAAGTTCAACGTCAAGCTGCACGTCTTCGGCGTCACTGTCCTCGACGCCAAAATCGGCTGGACGGACACGACCAAGGACAGCATCAAATACAGCTATAACACCTCAGGAACGTCTTCATTCGACGTCACGTCGTCATTCGACGGTATCGAGACCGACACCCAGATGCGCTACTCCTGCAACAACGACGCGCATTTCGTCATGAACTTCAACTCCATGTTCAATCCGAACAACCAGAGCGGTCTCAATCTCGTCACTGGATCCGACGGCCTCGTGTACAACATCGTTCCGTCAGTGTCCTCGGGAGCCGGTCTGCCGGTGTCCGACAATATCGACACCAGCATGACATACACCCAGCCCCAACCGGCTTACACGTCGGGCAATGCTGACGGATTGACAGGCGCGCTGGAGCCCTATGACCGTCCCGGCAAGGTCAAACTCTTCCGTACCTATGAGTTCTTCCTTCAGCCGTCACAACAGAACGCCGATGATTTCTGGAACACCGTGATCGATCCGGTTTGGCTGGCGAACAGTCCGGACTCCGACGCGGCCGCCATGCGGTCGGCTCAGGGGAATATTTCGGTCCCTTGGCGTTTGATGCACCGCGTGACATATTGCGAACGCTTCCTGCCGCCGGTTTCGAATGCATCGATCATCGTTCCCCAGATCACGCCGGTGATGGCGGTTCCGGTGCTCAACCCAGCGTCCGATTTCCTCTTCAAGAGCATCAGTTTGCTGCCGCGTCCCGCCCACAATCCGGCCAATGATATTGAAACCAACATCGTGCTCGCCGCTCCAACCGCGTCGGGCATGAGCGCGGGGTCGGTTCCGACGACTGGCCCAGGGGCGGGAGTGCCGGTATTGCCGAACAATGTGATTCCTTTTGATTTGGTGAAGGGGGTTATCAGCGTCGTCAACTGGGGCGACACAGCGAACAGCAAACTCCTGGGTCAGCTTATTACCTCGGTACTGGGCTTGAATATCGTGCCGATGTCCCCCGCCACGCTGCCGGGTTCAACCAAGGTCTCGGATGTCATCGATCCGGTCAGTGGCGGGCAGCTTTACAGTATCTACACGGACCCGAATGGGCTGACAGTGAATGTGCCGACGAATTTCGGCATCACGGTCTACCAGGATGTAAATGCCAATCCCATCCAGTATTTCGACGGGAAGACCTACCATTCGCTGCAGGCGGATTATGTCGCCACCACCGATGGGATGGTGATGTACTACATCCAGCCGCCTTCGAATTATGACCAGAGCGCGTTCAACCTGCTCGGTGACTACGATCTGTTTGGTTATCCAGGTGATGAGTGGCGCTACTATATCGTGTCCGGAATGAGCGCGAACATGACTTCGGAACCAACAGTCGCGGGGATCGGCCCGTTCCTGTCGTCGACCGGAGCAACGCCTTATACGGGCTTCTCCATCGCTCCGTCTCAGCACACGACCACAGGTTCGGTGCAGGTGGCGGGATACGTTCTCGTCCAGGGCGTTTTGCAATGGCCGCAGATCAACTCCAACGCCGAGGCGTTCGCCGACGTCCAGGTGTACAAGGCAATGAGTCTGCTCGACACCTTCCCCATCGGCGACCCGGAGGTCCTCATCGCGTTCCTCAAAGCCCAGAACCCTGGCGCGCCGTTTGTCGCCAACGAAGAAATTAATCTCGTGTTCGCCCGGAACATCGTGTCCTACTTAAACGCCCAACAGCAAACCCTGATTCCGCAGTAGGCCGTCTCTAGGCCGGCGAGCTGGCGTAGGCAGCTAGGAAAGGGAGTGGTCAGAGGGGCTGTCACGTCTGGCGAGCTGCCGTGGCGCTTGCACCCGACAAGTTGGTAGCGTGCGGCAAAAAACCCTCAGCTACCGGGCTAGTCGCAATACTGTTCACTTGATAACAATTGTCGGCGTGATGCGCTGATTGAGCGGCTCCGATCGTCGTCGAATCCGAAAGTTCGACATCTTTCGTTTCACGCCGCGCGGATTGCTCTTGCCGCGGCTTTGCACTGCGCGGCCGCGGGCAATCTCGGCGAGAAGGCTCGTTCTCCAGTTTTCCCACTGCTCAGGGGGGAACGGCCGCCGCCTCGGGCAGGCGTCGGTTCAGCAC
>Ga0185299_10003953_pt1 | contig 18609 bp, 16 predicted proteins | sample PaiPotPPA55metaG_FD_128002 | JGI IMG/M metagenome (GOLD analysis project Ga0185299, IMG submission 128002) | Iron sulfur acid spring bacterial and archeal communities from Banff, Canada, to study Microbial Dark Matter (Phase II) - Paint Pots PPA... ...
GCGGCGTCGTTCCGGGCGATTCCCATCAGCGATCGCTACATGGTCCGCCCGAACCAGCTAGTCAGTCTTTCCGACGATGAACTTTCGCCTGCCGGCCTCGCTGCACGCGTGGTACTGGCCGATGTCGCGCGTACGCTCGTCGCCCACGGTCAATGGGCGGGCGCGACCTTACCTCTTCACGATTCGTGAACACCTGTTTGCGGTTGCCTGCTGGCGGCTAAACACCTGACGTCCTACACTCCGTGTCATTGGGGAGACGTTGAACATGGTGGATGTATTAGTGATCGGCGGCGGCAATGCGGCCTTGTGCGCCGCATTGGTGGCGCGCGAGGCGGGTGCATCGGTATTGTTGCTCGAAGCAGCGCCGCGCGAATGGCGCGGCGGTAATTCGCAGCACACCCGCAATCTGCGCTGCATGCATGATGCGCCGCAGGATGTACTGGTCGAAGCCTATCCGGAAGAAGAGTACTGGCAGGACCTGCTCAAGGTCACCGGTGGTTTGACCAACGAAACGCTCGCACGCCTCGCGATCCGCGAATCGTCGACATGCCGCGACTGGATGCGCCGCCATGGCGTGCATTTCCAGCCACCGCTCTCCGGCGCACTGCATGTCGCGCGCACCAACGCATTTTTCATGGGCGGCGGCAAGGCCCTCGTCAACGCCTACTTCCGCAGTGCGCAAGCACTGGGCGTGCAGGTCCGCTACAACGCGCCAGTAGACGCTATCGAGCTCGACGGCGATCGCTTTGTCGCCGCGCACATCGGCCACGAACGCATTGAAGCGCGCGCCTGCGTACTCGCATCCGGCGGCTTCGAATCCAATCGCGAATGGCTGCGTGAAGCGTGGGGCCAAATCAACGGCGAATGGGTGGCGGACAATTTCCTGATCCGCGGCACGCGCTTCAACATGGGAGTGCTGCTCAAATACATGATCGATGCAGGCGCCGATTCCATCGGAGACCCTTCCCAGTCGCACTGCGTGGCGATCGACGCGCGTGCGCCGCTTTATGACGGCGGCATCTGCACGCGCGTGGATTGCGTGTCGCTGGGTGTCGTGCTCAACCGCGACGCCATGCGTTTCTACGACGAGGGTGAAGATTTCTGGCCAAAGCGTTACGCGATCTGGGGCCGTCTCGTGGCGCACCAGCCGGGGCAGATCGCTTATTCGATCATCGATTCGAAAGCAATCGGCCGCTTCATGCCCCCCGTTTTTCCAGGCATAAAGGCGAACAGTCTCGGGGAACTGGCGCGAGCGGCGGGACTCGACGAGTCGACCTTCGTCAAGACCATCGAAACCTATAACGCCGCATGCCGCGTTGGTTCATTCGACCATGCAGTACTCGACGACTGCCACACCGAGGGCATTGCGCCCGCCAAGACGCACTGGGCGCAACCCATCGATAAACCGCCCTACTACGCCTACGCGCTTCGGCCCGGCATCACCTTTACCTATCTTGGGCTGAAGGTGAACGAGCAATCGGCCGTGCATTTCGGCGGCAAGCCGAGCCCGAATCTTTACGTCGCGGGCGAGATGATGGCGGGCAACGTGCTGGGAAAGGGATATACGGCGGGCGTCGGCATGGCGATCGGCACGGCATTCGGACGCATAGCAGGAACCCAGGCCGCGCGCGCCGCTCAGCAATCGAAGGAAGCCAGTCATGCAGTCGCTTGAAGCACTTACCCGGGAGGCGAGCGCGCTGGCCTCGAACGAAGCCCCGATCACCTTCGCCATGACACCCGCCGAAGGTGAAGTCAGCCGCATCATGCAGATCTGCAATGCCTGCCGCTACTGCGAAGGCTTTTGCGCCGTATTCCCCGCAATGACCCACCGCCTCGAGTTCGGCCGCGCCGACGTGCACTTCCTTTCGAATCTCTGTCATAACTGCGGCGCGTGCCTGCATGCGTGCCAGTACGCGCCGCCTCATGAGTTCGCCGTCAACGTGCCGAAGGCGATGGCGCAAGTGCGCATGCAGACCTACGTGGACTATGCGTGGCCAGCAGGTTTGGGCGCGCTTTACAAGCGCAACGGCCTCACGCTGGCGCTTGCGTTGGCAGGCGGCCTCGCGCTTTTCCTGATCCTGACGATGGCACTCAAAGGCTCGCTGTTCCTGCCGCCGCTCGCCGGTAACTTCTACGCGGTGTTCCCGCATAATGCCCTGGCCTTGCTTTTCGGCGTGGTTTTCGTGTTCTCGATGATCGCACTTGGCGTAGGTGTGCGGCGCTTTTGGCGAAATGAAGATCCCGGCGCGCTGTCGAGCGTCGCCATCGGTGAGGCAACGCTTGACGTGCTGAGCTTGCGTTATCTCGGTGGCGGCCACGGCGAAGGCTGCAACAACGCCGACGATGCGTTTTCCCTCGCCCGCCGCTACTTTCATCACCTGACTTTTTACGGCTTCATGCTGTGCTTTGCGTCGACCTGCGTGGCGACCCTCTACCACTATCTGCTGAGAATCGAAGCGCCCTATGCCCTTTCGAGCTTGCCGGTTCTGCTGGGGATCGCAGGAGGCGTCGGTTTGCTGGCGGGACCCACCGGGCTCTTTTGGCTGAATATCAAACGACATCCGCAACACGGCGACAGCGCGCAAAAACCGATGGACCGGGGGTTCATCGCACTCTTGTTGCTGACCAGTGCGAGCGGTCTCGCGCTGTTGATGCTGCGCGATACATCGATGATGGCTTTGCTGCTGGCCATCCATCTCGGCATCGTGATGGCACTGTTCCTGACGCTGCCTTACGGAAAATTCGCGCATGGGATCTACCGCAGCGCAGCACTGCTGAAATGGGCCGTCGAAAAGCGTCAGCCGAGCAGGCTGCTGGTCGAGGACTGATGCCTGATGGACCGCGCCGGGCTTATGATGACCGGCATAAAGATAAAAACCCAGGAGATGACATGGCAACTGAAAGCGACATCCAACCACCGGCGCCCGGCGCAATCTCGCCCAGTACCTCGAAGCTCGGAGCAGTGCTGCGCGTCACCAGTGGTAATTTCCTCGAACAGTTTGATTTCTTTCTGTTCGGCTTCTACGCGACTTACATCGCCAAGACGTTTTTTCCGGCCGCCAGCGAATTCGCTTCGCTGATGCAAACCTTCGCCGTGTTCGGCGCAGGTTTCCTGATGCGCCCGCTTGGTGCCATTGTGCTTGGCGCGTATATCGACAAGGTCGGGCGCCGGCGCGGCCTGATCGTGACATTGTCCATCATGGCGAGCGGTACGCTCCTGATTGCATGCGTTCCGGGATTTGCTTCGATCGGTTTGTTCGCGCCTGCCCTCGTGCTGATCGGCCGGCTGCTGCAGGGCTTCTCAGCCGGCGCGGAACTCGGCGGCGTCTCCGTCTATCTCGCCGAGATGGCGACCCCGGGCAAGAAGGGGTTTTATACCGCGTGGCAGTCCGCTAGCCAGCAGGTCGCGATCGTCGTGGCGGCCGCGCTCGGTTACGCGCTGAACAGCTGGCTTTCTCCCGCGCAGATCGGTGGTTGGGGATGGCGCGTGCCATTTTTTATCGGCTGCCTGATCGTGCCGTTTCTCTACGTTCTGCGCCGTTCGCTGCAGGAGACCGCCGAGTTCCAGGCGCGTCGCCATCACCCCGCAACGGCTGAAGTATTTCGTTCCATGCTTACGAACTGGAAGACGGTCATCGCCGGCATGCTGATGGTCGCGATGACCACCACCACCTTCTATCTGATCACCGTCTATACCCCGACGTTCGGCCGCGCCGTGCTGCATCTGAGCACGTCGGACAGCCTGATCGTCACGTTGTTTGTAGGCGTATCGAACTTTATCTGGTTGCCCATCGGCGGCGTAATCTCCGATCGCATTGGACGCCGGCCCGTCTTGCTGTTCGTCTCGGCGCTCGCCATTGTGACCGCCTATCCGGCGCTCTCGTGGCTCGCGCACGAGCCGAGCTTCCTGCGCATGCTGGCGGTGCTGCTTTACTTTTCGTTTTTCTTTGGCGCATACAACGGCGCGATGGTTGCTGCCTTGACCGAAGTGATGCCGGTCAATGTTCGCGTAGCCGGCTTCTCGCTGGCGTTCAGTCTCGCGACGGCCGTCTTCGGCGGATTCACGCCGGCGGTGTCGACCTATCTGATTCAGGCAACCGGCGACAAAGCCGCGCCTGCTTACTGGCTGATCTTTGCGGCGATCTGCGGATTCTTCGCGACACTGGCTTTGTATCGTCGAGGTGGTGCGGCGGAATTGCAGGCGAAACTTGGATGAGTCGGGTAAATACGCGCGGTTGCTGTTTGCCTGCCTAGCCGCGCGTTAAGCCAGTAAATCGAGGATTCATTTAAATCAAGGATCTGGGGCGGAAATTTTCAAAAACTGAGACGCAATGTCAAGCCTGGCAATAAAAATTAATCAAAATGAAATGACGGTGCCGGGTTCTGTTGAAGAACCTTCCGACATAAAAAAAGCCGACCGGGTTGAGGTCGGCTTCATAATTCTGGTCCATTCCGAGGGCCAAGCCAGAACCTGAGAGAGGCCGCATTATGCCCTGGCGGCCTGGTGTTTGATTCAGCGCGTGCTTACCGACTCGTCGTTGTCAAACGTAAGCCACTTCAGTCATCATGCCCGTCGCCTGGTGATACAAGTTGTGACAGTGCATAAGCCAGCGACCTGGGTTGTCTGCGTCGAATGCTACCGTGACCTTTGCCATCGGCGGCACGATCACGGTGTCGCGCAACGCACCTTGGAACGGCTTACTGTTGAACGCGACGACCTGAAAATGGTGACCATGCAAGTGCATCGGGTGCGACATCATGGTCGTATTGTGAAAAGTGATGGCTACCCGTTGACCGGCCCGGACTTTTACCGTGTCGCGGTTGTCCCAACCCTTACCGTTGATTCCCCAGGCGTACGGGTGCATCGACCCCGTCAGCATCAGCATGAATTCCGTATCCGCGGGGCGGGACGCCAAGGGTTTCAGTGCCGACAGTCGCAGTTCCTGATCGAAAGTCACAGCGCCAGCCTGTTCGACCGCCGTCCCCGAAACCTTGCGTACGTTCGTGCCGGCAGTGGCGAGAATCACGCCCGTTTGTTGCCTCTCGCCCTCCCGGACCGCGAGGACCGGCCACGCCCCCGCGTCCTTGGGAAGATCCACAAGGATATCTATTCGCTGGGCCATGGCTAAACCAAACCGGCTACCTGTAAGCGGCTGGACGGCGTCGCCGTCAACCGCTGCGACCGTACCTTGCAGCGTTCCGAGGTCGACGTGGAAGTTCGTTGACGCGGCACCGTTGATAATGCGCAAGCGAACCCTCCCGCCTCGCTCGACCCGGATAACTTCGGGGTCGTCGAGAGTGCGATCGTTGGCGAGATAGGCATCGAAATCGACATCGTTGAAGTCCATTTTCATGCCGGTCATTTGCCCAGACATGTTCATGTTCATTCCCGGCATGTTCATCCCCGTCATTCCGGCTTTGCCTGACATGCCTTGGGGCGTCGAACCCCTGACGGGACTTGCCATCGCAGCCTGATCGGCCCGTTCAGGCTTTTGCAGCGCGGCCATCACCTCGGCCGGATCTCTGAAAAGGAAATCTTCGAGGAATATCGTCACCTCTTGAGCGTCGGCGCGCACGTCATCGCTCGTGCGAACGATCAAAGGGGCCGCGAGCAGTTGCTGGAGCTCACAACCATGGTGCGAATGCATCCAGTAAGTGCCGGGCCGCGCAGCAAAATCATAAGAACGTCGCTCACCTGGCCGAAGCAGGGGTATGCCGAATTGGCTCACGCCGTCCTGATCGGATGGCGGCGACTGCCCATGCCAGTGGACGATGGTCGGTTCTTTCGGGCCATTATCCAGTTCCACCAGGAAGCGCTCACCCGGATCGAGGAAAAGGCCGCGGGTCCCGTTGGGTTGACGCAGCCCGAGCATCGTGGCGGCACGGCCATTGACTTCAATCGAACGCGTTTCGATGAGCAGACGGCGTCGGACGCCAGTGCCATTGGCGCTTCCGGTTGCCGGCGAACTGCTGGCGCCCCATGCGGCAGGACCCGCAAGCGCCGCAGTTGCGCCCACGGCAGAGGTCAATAAAAATTTTCGGCGAGATAGCAACATGAAGTCTTTTCCTAAATTCCAGAGTTTCATGGAGGCGATGCTACGAGAGTGACGAGGTGGGCCTGGACCTTCCGCCTATGGCAAGGTCAAGAGGCTTCCGTCGATTCGAAGATGCCTAGAAAGGAAGAGAGGCACGATGCGCTCCACTCCCCGTGCAACGGCGTTGCCGGACTCGCCAACAGTGTTGTGAACATCTTTGGCTTGGCTGCGGCTGTCACCGACGCTTTCTATCCGGCGACCACTTTTGCAACGTCAGCGCGTTACTCACAACGCTGACACTACTGAACGCCATCGCCGCGCCTGCCACGACTGGATTGAGCAAGCCCGGCGCCGCCAGCGGCACGCCAACCACGTCAGCGTTGTTTGCGCGCCGACGGCTGTCGTCTCGATGACAAGCAATCCGTCGACGTTGATGGCCCCACCGGTGACCTTGTCGCCGGGCTGCTTCGCGAAGGGCAAGTTCTCGCCCGTGATGAGTGATTCGTCCACAGACCTGGAGCCTTCCAGGATCTTGCCCTCTACCGGCACGCGCTCAGCCGGGCTGACGACCACCTGAGTGCCGACGCGTACGGCGGCAAGAGGGTCAAGTGCGAGCAGCTGGGGTGTACCCAGCTTCCTCGATAGCCGACAAGAAGTCGGCCGCACCGTGAGCGGATTCGATGCGCACCGTCCTGGTTGCAACGTCGATGTCCACTTTCGCCTGTGCGTCGATGTCCTTTACTGCTTTCGTGATGACGCCCGCGCAATGCCCGCAGGTCATGTCTTTTACTTCCAGTTCCATTTTGAAAACTCCATGTTGGATTGAGCGATTTCAGTATCGACATTCCAACCGTTGGAAGGTCAAGCGTTTTGACTAATTTCTCTGGCCCGCCAGTTCTTCCAGAATCGCGCATTCCGGACGTGAATCGCCTCGACAGTGCTGCGCCACATGCTCGAGCGTGTCTCTCACTTCGGTCAGATCCCGGATACGCAAGTCCAACTCCGCGATGTGTTCCGGCGCGAGTCGTCCGTCGCACCGACGATGCGTTCGATCACGGCCAAGCGCTGTTCGTAAAACGCGATATGGCTCGGTGATCTTGCTCGCCGGTGTCCCCCATCCGCCCCCGTCCGCGGGCTTACCATTTATGGCGCATGCCAATCACAGCAGAGATTTGCGATTTGGTGCTCGACGGGGACAGTGTATAAATCTGCGCGAATTGAGCGTCCCCTGCCGCTCTCTGATAAATGCCCACGAGGAAGAGATCGGTTCTCTTGCTGACGAAGTAGTCGACACCCGCATTTACTTGGTGCCATTTCGGGCTGTTGTTCTGCGGATGGTACTGCCCCGTCGTAAAGATATAAGCCGCGCCGACCATCAGATCCGGCTTCAAATAATCGGTAAGCGAGATCTCATAGTTCTGCAGCGTGAGCCGTGACGCATCGAGATAGTCGAATCGTACGTTGGTGTAGAGCAGCGAGAGACTTGCTGTACCAAGCGCGTATGCACCGCCCGCGCCGAGCATTCTTTGCTTGCGGACACCCGCTGAGGTTGCCGGATTCGTGATGAATGGCGACGAGAAGCCGTAGTCGCCAACCACCGCGCCCGCTGTGTTGTTGGCGTCGTTCGGCGTGTTGACCTGAAGAAATGCCGCCCCGGCCGTCACAGGTCCATTGCGATACTGCACAGCCGCACTGTAGGCGTTATTGTCCGAAAAACCGCCTGCCTTGTTTGAGAAACCGTACAGGCCCTCGAACTGGAGGCCGCCGTATTCGACGCTTTTGTACTGGACCGCGTTGTTGATCCGGAACGTGTCGAACACGTTGTCGCTATCGCCGATGTGCGCGCCGTACGCCGCAAACTGGCACGCCGACTCGAAGGTGCACAACGTCACGGCCTCGTCGTATTGCCGCCCCAGCGTCACCGTACCGAGTGTGTTTGACGACAAACCGACGAAAGCCTGCCGCCCAAATTCGCGACCTCCCTGCGAGAGCGCCCCCGTACCGAGGTTGTAGCCGTTTTCCAATGTGAAGATGGCCTTCACGCCGCCACCGAGATCCTCCGCGCCTTTCACGCCCCACCGCGGCGTCTGCATCGGACCGCTCGCGAATTGCCAGGTCGAGTGCCCTTGCTTGTCGGCCCCTTTCTGGTTGTTCGCGTAAACAATTCCCGTCGATATCAGGCCGTAGAGGGTCACGCTGCTTTGGGCGGATGCGACCTGACAGGCCAGTGCGGTTACGGCAAGAACAACGAGACGTCGATTCATGATTCCCCTGGAGGTTTGTTTGAGCACGTGAAAAATAAAGAGACACAACTTTTTTATTTGATAAGGATCACGAATTTAAAACGCTGCACGAGCATCCGTTCTTCAATGAACCTTCAGATCACTCCGCGTCTTCGGGACCGAAATCACCTTCACCTTAAGGACGTTTCGCGTCACGCGGACTCTTCTCTGACCGCGACCGATTTTTGCGGAACAAAAATAGCGCTGCCTAGCACCGAATTTAACTCCCGGTGATCGATTTTTTAGCGCACGTCTGGCCCGGATGCGTGCTAAACGCGCACAGCCGGTCTTTTTTCCCCAATGGCGGAACACTCGCGGCAAACATGCAAGCGAGCTAATTTTGGCATCGCTTATCTGCAAAATTGATGCTTGCGGGGACACTTTCGGCTACTGACAATGAATTTCGCCGGCAACACCGCGTGTCACGAGACCGGCCCCCCATGCATCCATGCAGGACCATCGGAGATGAAGATGTCAGAGATCGAAAGTTCCGGACGCCGGCGTTTGCTGCGAATGTCACTCGCGGCAGGCGGCATGGCGACGGCGGGCGCACTGCTTTCGGTGCGCGCGTTCGCGAGCGGAAAGGCAACTGTCAGCATGCAGCTCGGGTGGATCCCGGGCGGCAATCAGGTGGGTGAAGTCGTCGCCAGGCGGCTCGGTTACTACGAGCAGGAAGGGATAGATTTTCAGATTCAGCCGGGCGGCCCGAACATCGACGGCGTTGCCATCGTCGCCTCCGGGCGCTGCGAAACGGGTGAGATTTCGTCAAGTCCGTCAATCATGCTGGCGGTGTCGGAAAGCCTGCCGATCAAATGCATCGCCGCCGGACTTCAACAGCATCCTTACACTTTCTTTTCACTCAAGAAGACGCCGATTCGCACGCCGCAGGACATGATCGGCAAGCGGATCGGCATTCAGTCGACGGGCATGGTGCTGCTCAAGGCGATGCTTGCGAAACACAAGATCCCGGAGAAGCAAGTCGATATCGTGCCGATCGGCGCCGACATGATGCCGCTCCTGAGTGGTCAGGTCGATGCCGTGACCGGCTGGCAAACCAACACCACGGCGCTCAAGGTGCTCGGCGCGGACCGCGTCGACTTGCGCCTGTGGGATACCGGTGTGCGCCTCTATGCGTTGCCGTATTACACGACCACCGCCATGCTGAAGGATCATCCGGACACTGTCGTGCGCTTCCTGCGCGCAACCGCACGCGGCTGGAACTATGCGAACACACATCGCGACCAGGCGGTCGATCTCCTCGTCAAGGAATACCCGAACCTGAACCGGGCGGACGAGCGCGTCGCTATCGATTCGCTGATGGGCTATGCGTTCAACAAGACCACGCAAACGCAGGGCTGGGGCGCGATGGAGGCGAGCGTCTGGGAAGAACAGATCTCCCTGTACGCGCAGCTCGGCCAGTTTCGAGCAAGTCAGCCGAAGGTCGATGACGTCATGACGCTGGACGTCCTGAAGGCCACCCTTTCCTCTCGCCTCACGGTGTAAGACATGCATGCTGCCACTATCAATCCGCCGCGCTCGGAGGTGCTTCACTCGTCCGACACCGCGCCGCACGACACCGGCATCGCAATCAGCTGCCGCAATATCAACGTCCGGTTCTTTACTGACCGGCGCAGCGTCACCGCCATTGAAGGCCTGAGCCTCGACGTTACGCAAGGCGAATTTCTCACCCTGCTGGGTCCTTCCGGCTGCGGTAAATCGACCTTCCTGCGAGTCGTCGCCGACCTCGTCAAACCCAGTCGTGGAGACATCAGCGTGCTCGGCGTGGCGCCCCGGGTTGCGCGCCTGCGCCGCGACATCGGCTTCGTGTTTCAGGATGCGGCGCTGCTGCCCTGGCGCACCGCCATCCAGAATGTGCAGTTACCGCTCGAAGTCGCTGAAGGGCGCGCGCGAGCCGGGCGGGCCACGCCGCGCGAACTGCTGGAACTCGTCGGTCTCAAGGGTCGCGAGGACGCTTATCCGCACGAGATGTCCGGCGGGATGCGCCAGCGCGTCGCGATCGCACGGGCGCTCGTCAGCGACCCGAAAGTGCTGTTGATGGATGAGCCATTCGGGGCACTCGACGAAATTACGCGCGACCGCCTCAACGAAGAACTGCGCCGGGTCTGGAAGGAAATGGGACTCACGACGCTGTTCGTCACCCACAGCATCTATGAAGCAGCGTTCCTCGGCCAGCGCGTCCTGATGCTGGCCGCCAACCCCGGCCGCGTGAAAGAGATCGTGCCGGTCGGCCTGCCTGAAGACCGCACGCTCGATATCCGGGAAACACCCGAGTTCGTCGAACTTTCCGCCCATCTGCGGCGCGTTCTGGAGACCTGCTGATGACACCCTCCAACATCCGTTTAAACCTGCCGCCCCAGGCGGCGGACCCCGAAGCGCAGGCCTATTTCGCCGGCCGCCGCCAGCAGATCTGGCGCGCGCGCATCCTGCCGGTGCTCGGCGTCGCTGGACTGCTGTTCGCATGGTGGGCAGTGGTAGCGGGATTTCATGTAAAGCCGTTTATTGCGCCGTCGCCGTGGCTCGTGGCGCAAACGCTCGTCGCCAAAAGCGACGTGCTGCTGCAGAACATGGTGCCGACCGCCATCGAGGCGTCGGCCGGTTTTCTGCTCGGCAATCTCGCGGCGATTCTGCTCGCCACTCTCTTTGTTCATAACAAGACGCTGCAGGACATCTTCTATCCGGTCGCGGTAATGATCAACTCGATCCCGGTAGTCGCAAAGGCGCCGATTCTCGTGTTGATCATGGGCAACGGCCTCTCGCCGAAGATCACGATCGCCGCGATTGTCTGCTTCTTCCCGACGCTCGTGAACATGGTCCGCGGGCTGCAAGCGGTCAATCCGCAGGCGATGGAACTGATGCAGATCCTGTCGGCCAGCAAGCGCGAGATCTTTTTCAAGCTGCGTCTCTACGCCTCTTTGCCGTACTTGTTCTCCGCACTGCGCATTGCTGCATCGATGTCGGTCATCGGCGCGGTAGTGGGCGAATGGATCGGCTCGACGCAGGGCATCGGCGCCATGATCATCCAGGCGACCTACAGCTTCGATTCAGCCTTGCTGTACACGGCAATCATCATGAGCGCGGTGCTGTCCGGCCTGTTCTTCCTGATGATCGCAATACTCGAACGCTGGCTCATCACGTGGCAGCCCGAAGGGTCCCATTGAGCCGGACGCGACACAAGCTCGCGAACAACACTTACTTCGTAGAGGAGACACATGAACATGATCAGCGACTGGATTCAGGAACCCGCGAGCGATGTGCGCGTTGCGGCCAAGGCTAACGTTGTTGTGGTCGGCGGCGGGCCGGCGGGCTTGTCGGCGGCGATCGCCGCTGCGCGCAACGGCGCGGAGGTGATCCTGCTGGAGCGTTACAACCATCTCGGCGGCCTCGCGTCGGGCGGCATGGTGCTGGTGCTCGACGACATGTGGGACAACCACCTGCAGGAAATCTCCGTGCGCGGCATCTGCATGACCTTCATCGAACGCATGGCGGCACGCAAGCTCGCGAGCTTCCCGCGTTCGGATGAATGGGGTGACGACCCTGCCGCCTATCGCCGGTGGGGCCGTTGGGGCACCTTCGATTTTCACACCCAGAAGACCCCGCACCCCGTCTGTTTCGCAGCGGCTTTCGACCCGGACGCAATGAAGCGAGTCGCGCTTGAGATGGTGGAGTCGCTCGGCATCAAGTTGCGGCTGCACTCGTGGTTCTCCCGCACCCTGGTCGAGGACGGCCAGGTCAAGGGCGTGATCTGCGACACGAAGAGCGGCCGCGAAGCGATTCTCGCCGACCTCGTGATCGATGCAACGGGGGACCTCGATGTCGCCGCTTCGGCTGGCGCGCAACACGTCGGGGGCACCTATATCACTACGACCGTGTTCCGGCTTGGGGGCGTGGATACCGACGCGGCCGAGCGTTTCGAAGCCGAGGAGCCGGAAGCATTCGCGGCACTGGATCGTCAAATCAAGCGCATTCTCGGCGGTTCCTGGGGTTATTGGTGGCTGAAGACACCGTTGCCTGGCGTCGTGTGGTGCAACTGTCCGCACATGGCCGGTCTCGACGGCCTCAAGCCCGAAGACCTCACGCGCGCGGAAATGCTGGGCCGCAAACACATCCACGCGGTCGTCGATTTTGTACGCGAGAAGCTTCCCGGCTTCGAGCAATGTTATGTGATCGATGTCGCCCCGCAAACGGGTGTGCGCCAGACGCGCCTGCTGGAAGGCGAATACGTGATGACGAAGGACGACCTCGCCCAGCGCACGCGTTTCGACGACAGCATAGGCCGGGGACGCGACTACTACATGCCGTATCGCGTGTTGCTGCCCAAACAGATCGACAATTTGCTGGTGGCTGGGCGCCACTACTCGGCGACCTCGCAGGCACAGAAGATGTCGCGCGAAATTCCTCCTTGCATGGCAATGGGAGAAGCCGCGGGCATTGCCGCCGCGCTCGCGCTGGCTGCGGGCGTACGAGTGCGCGATGTGGACGTTCCCGCGTTGCAGAAGGCCTTGCGCGCACAAGGCGCCGATCCTGGCGACCAGACGGGGCGCAACGCCGACGTGCCGCCACTTGCCGCCCATGTCGATGCGAGGGTGGCCGCATGACGCACACACCTGACACGATGAAACCACACGACCTGCCCCTTGCGGGCGTCCGCGTAATCGACCTCACGCAGGTCATGATGGGCCCCGTCTGCACGCAAATGCTCGCCGACTATGGCGCGGACGTGATCAAGATCGAGAGGCAGGGAGCCGGTGACCTGAGCCGTTCAACCTTCGAGCCGGTGGCCGGCGCGGACAATCCGATCTTCTGCAGCCTGAACCGCAACAAGCGCAGCATGGCGCTGGACTTGCGCGATGCCGGGCAGATGGCGGCGCTCAAGACCCTGATCGCGGATGCCGATGTGGTGGTCAGCAACTTCCGCGCGGGTGTGATGGACCGCATGGGCATTGGCTACGAAGACTGTCGGCGGCTGAACCCGCGCGTGATCTACGCAATAGGGTCGGGCTTCGGTGAAACAGGGCCCTACGCGCACAAAGGCGGACAGGACGTGCTCGCCCAGGCAATGAGCGGTGTAATGGCGCGCCGGGCCGACGAGTCGGTGCCGGTGTCCGTGTACCCCACCGCCCTCGCCGACTATTCCGCCGGCATGCATATGGTTCAGGGCATTCTGCTGGCGCTGCTGCATCGTGAACGCACGGGCGAAGGACAGAAGGTCGGCGTCTCGCTCTATAACTCGATGCTTGCGATGCAGATGCAGGAAGCCGCGATGATCATGATGGCGGACTCCGAGGTGAACTGGGCTGCGATGCCGCTCTCCGGCGTGTTCGATACGCAAGATGGCGCGCTCGTCATGGTCGGCGCATTCAAGCCGAATCCCCTGCGCGATATCTGCGCGGCGCTCGAGATCCCCGACCTCTCTGCCGACCCGCGCTTTTGCAACCTCAAGGCGCAATTTAGTCACAAGCCCGAGTTGCACCGCATCTTCCGCGAGCGCTTCGCGAGCAATACGCGCGATTTCTGGCTCGCCCAGCTGGAAGCGCAGGACTTGCTATGCGCACCGGTGCGCGATCTGCGCGAAGCGCTCGTCGATCCTCAGACCGTGCACAACCAGTTGATCATAGAAGGTGAAGGCGAAGGCCAGCCGGTGCGGTTCATCGGTAGCCCTATCGATCTTTCGCTGGCGCCGGTAGGCCTGCGGCGCGCGCCGCCGCGTCTCGGCCAGCATACGGAAGATATCCTGCGGGAACTGCGCGGCGACGTCGCCACGGAGGCTATATGACGGTCAGCCTGACAATCGATCAGCATGTCGCCCGCGTCACGCTCGCGCGGCCGGCCGCCCTTAACGCGGTCGACCTCGCAACCGAAGCCGAACTTCAGCGCATCTGGACCGAGCTGGAACAAAACCGCGACGTCCGCGTGATCGTTCTGACCGGTGAAGGCGAGCGCGCATTTTGTGTCGGTGCGGACCTGAAGAACCCCTCCACGAGCGGCCTGGAATACTGGGCCGCGCCGCGTCCGGGGGGCTTCGGCGGCATTGCGCTGCGCGAGACGCTGAACGTGCCGGTCATTGCCCGCGTCAACGGTTTCGCCCTTGGCGGCGGCTTTGAAATGGTCCTGGGATGCGATCTGGTTGTTGCCTGCGAAGAGGCCAGTTTCGGCTTGCCCGAAGCGCTGGTGGGACGCATGCCGCTTGACGGCGGCATGACCTTATTGCAACGCCAGATCCCCTATCGGCAGGCCATGGCGATGTTGCTGACCGGGCGCCGCGTGTCGGCCCATGAAGCGCGCGAAATGGGTCTCGTCAATGAAGTGGTGCCGCGCGCCGAACTGGATGCGGCCGTTGACCGCTGGGTCGAGGCGGTGCTTGCATGCGCGCCCCTGTCGCTGCAGGCGATCAAGCAGGTCGTCAAGCGGACCTCCACGCTGTCGGCCTCCGAGGCGCAGGCGCTCCGGCTGCCCGCCCTCGTGGCCGCGCTGCAGTCCGAGGATGCGAACGAAGGCGTACGTGCGTTTCAGGAAAAGCGCAAGCCTCGCTGGAGCGGCAGCTGATGGCCTATGTCATTGCGTCGCCGTGCATCGACGTGAAAGATGGCGCGTGCGTTCAATGCTGTCCGGTGGATTGCATCTACGAAGGCGAACGCACGCTCTACATTCACCCCGACGAGTGCATCAACTGCGGGGTGTGCGTTTCGGTATGCCCGACCGAAGCGATCTTTCACGAAGAGGAACTTCCTCCCGCCGAGATGCGGTTCATCGCCGTGAACCGGGAGTTTTTCGGGCCGGACGTGAGTGCGCTCGGTTCCCCGGGTGGTGCGTGCGATGTGGGCAAAGTAACCTGCGATCATCCTGCGGTCGCCGCCTATCTGCGCGCCACGTTGAGGATCCACGAGTGATGAACCACGATTGAGGCCGCACGATGCATGCGAACGTCCTGAAATATTTTGTTGAAGTGGCGCGATGCAGTTCGATTCGCAAAGCCGCACAGAATCTCTATGTGGCATCCAGCGCGGTCAACCGGCAAATCCTGAAGCTTGAAGCAGAGATGGGGACGGAATTGTTCGACCGGCTGCCCAACGGCATCCGTCTGAATGCCGCCGGCGAACGAATGCTGCAGCACATTCGCGCCACGCTGAATGACTTCCATCTGATGCGAAGCGAGCTTGACGACCTGAAGGGTGAGCGCAAAGGCCACGTTGCCGTCGCGGCCATGGATTCTCTCTTCGTCGATTTCCTGCCCGCGACGGTCGAAGAGTTTTCGGAGGCCTACCCGGCCGTGACGTATTCGATCGTCGCGGTGCCTCCGCACGACGTTGCGCCGCGCCTCGTCAGCGGCGAGTACGACATCGGCATTTCGTACATCACGAAGCTGCCGGCAGGTCTCGACGTCATCTCGGAAGTGTCACTGCCGCCGGGCGTGATCATGGCGTCGTCGCATCCGCTGGCGAAGAAAGAGCGAATCAGCTTCGACGACTGCCGCAACCACGCGTTCCTGCGCCTCGAAGGCCGCTCGCCGATACAGAGCGTGGTATCGAGCGATTTCACCGCGTACTGGGAAGCACTGGAGCCCAGCCTGACCTGCAACTCGACCACGCTGGTCAAGCGACTGATTACCGCAGGACATGGCATTTCATTCTTTTCGAAACTGGCCTTCCTCGATGAACTGGTCCGCGGCGAAGTTGTGTGGCGACCACTCGACGACGCGAATATCAACGCGCTCACTGTCGGCATCATCGCGCCGAACCAGCGTGTCTTGTCTCACGTAACGCTCGAGTTCCTGGAACGGATCGTGAGGCGCCTGAAGCACGTCGAATTGTCGTTGAGGGAAGCCTGAGTCCGCTTGAGGGGCTGTGTCACATTTTTCACGTCGCACGTCGGGCAGACGTGAATGTCACAATCCTGGGTCAGCGGATTGCGATACCCCAAGGTTTTTAACGCTCCCCTCTGAGAGTCAACCGGCGGCAGGGATTCCCGGTATAGCGACGCCAAAGGTCTGCAGCAGCAGGATCGCGTTGAGGACGAGAATCGTCGCGGTTCCCAGAATCGCGGTGATAGATACTAGCCGGCTGTTCACGAACGGGCCCATGATGTCGCGCCGGTTGGTAAAGATTATGAGGGCAATCATCGGTACCGGCAGCGCGAAGCTCAATACCACTTGGCTGTAGACGAGCGCGTCCGTAGCGTTGACACCAAGCGCCACGACCACGAATGCCGGTACCATCGTCACCAAACGGCGCAGCCAGACCGGAAGACGAAATCCCACGAAGCCTTGCATGATCATCTGCCCTGCCATCGTTCCGACCACCGAACTGGAGACGCCCGAGGCCAGCAGCGAAATCAGGAAAACCCCGGCCGCACCGGCGCCGAGTAGCGGCGTCAGCGTGTGATACGCCGTTTCGATCTCGGCCACGTCGGGATGACCCGCGTGAAACGCGCCGGAGGCCATGATGACCATCGCCATGTTGACCAGACCGGCAAGCGTCAGCGCGACGACGACCTCGCGGTTCGAGAATTTCACCAGCCTGCGCCGCGCGGCAACGGTGCGCGCGGGGGCGCGATTTTTTGTCAGGCCGGAGTGCAGATAGATGGCGTGCGGCATCACGGTGGCGCCGAAAATACCGACAGCGACGCCCAGCGCCCCGGAACCGGGCAACTGCGGAACGAACGTTCCATGCGCGGCGGCTCCCCACGATACATGGACAATCAGCAGTTCGAACACGTAGGACAGGGCGATGGCCCCGATAAGCCCGCCGATGATCAGTTCTATCGGGCGGAATCCCTGTTTCTCGACCGTCAGGATCGCGTACGTTACCAGTCCGGTCACGGCCATGCCAGAGAGCAGAGGCAGGTGAAACAGCAGTGACAGGCCAATCGCGCCGCCCAGAAACTCCGCGAGATCCGTCGCCATCGCCGCGATTTCGCTGATTCCCCACATCGCATAGACCACCGGTGCCGGAAAATGCTCGCGGGACATTTCAGCGAGATTGCGGTTCGTGACGATGCCCAGTCGTGCCGAAAGCCCCTGGAACAGCATGGCGATGACATTGGCTGCCAGCACGACCCAAAGCAACGAGTAGCCGTACCGGGCTCCAGCCTGGAGGTTCGTGGCGAAATTGCCGGGGTCCATGTACGCGATGGAAGCCACAATAGCCGGGCCGGCGAACAGCAGCGTGGACCGGACGCCGGTGCTGCGCCCTGCCAGGACCTCGTCGATGCCCTGCGTAGTTCGTTCGGTCATCCCCAGACGTGCGGCTGGCGTACTCATCGCAAAAATCCTCTCGCGTGAAACAGATTGTCAGGTGCGATGGCTACAGCCGACGCCAGGCACCGGTTTGCGCGCTTCAGACGGCAATCGATTCCTGCCTTTTCGCTACAGGTTTGCATGATGCGGCGAGAAACGGGAAAAGAACAATTGAACGTTCTCATCGCTTCGATAAAGAAACCGGACTGGAGGACGATGCAATTACCTTTTTCCCGAAGGTGATCAAATTGATGCCTATGCGTAGGCAATGGCGGCTGCGGAGTTCCGAGCCACAGACTAGCGATCGCGCTCTATCCTTGACGAAGGAATGGTGAGCGTCCGGCCGGACCCGGCTCACTGACGAAACAACGCGCTTCCGATTGCTGTGTCGGCGTCACGGGCCGCCGGTGCAAAACGGAAAACGCCCTTCGGATTCTCGTCGCCACGAGCGTTATCGCTTCGGAACACTTTCGCCTACAACGCGGCGTCCTTCAACTTCTTCAGCGGGTGCACCTTCAGGTCCGCACGGGCTTGTAGAGTCGACTCGCGTCGCGTTTGCGGGCACAAGCTCACATTCAGCTTTCGGCGGCATGCGTTAAAGGTATGGATCGTATCGAAACAATATATTTTATTTCTACCGACACGGTGAATACGATATGGACATGGAGGCGTTAAACAAACTCTGCACGTGCACTCCCCGGTTCACGCAGATTTGCGCCACGAACGCGGAAGACGAACGTCGCGTCGGGAGTTCCTGCCGGGCATAGAGTCAGGTTCTCTGCGTTCACCATGATTTAGAAAGTGTCTATTTCCTGATCATTAATTTAGGAATTCGAAATGAATAAGTATTATGTGTTTGGCCTTTCCATGATGCTGCTCGCGTCGGCAGGCATCGCTTCTAACGCATCCGCCCAGGAGAAGACCCGCGCGGAAGTCCGTCAGGAACTGATCCAGGCAGAAAACAACGGCCTGCGTTACGTGACCGACACGTCGTACCCCGGCGTCAACCCGATCTTTGCGCAACAGGCAGCCCAACTCA
>Ga0185299_10003954_pt1 | contig 18604 bp, 15 predicted proteins | sample PaiPotPPA55metaG_FD_128002 | JGI IMG/M metagenome (GOLD analysis project Ga0185299, IMG submission 128002) | Iron sulfur acid spring bacterial and archeal communities from Banff, Canada, to study Microbial Dark Matter (Phase II) - Paint Pots PPA... ...
CAATATTGTTGAGCAAGACCATCGGGCCACCAAACGCATCACTCGGGCGATGCTGGGGTTCAAGGATTTCCACTGCGCGCGCGTCATCCTGAGTGGCGTCGAATTAATGCACATGATCAAGAAAGGGCAGATGAAATGTCGGGGCGAGACTCCGCTGTCTCCCGCGCAGCAGTTCTACTCGCTCATTTAATAAGCAATCCTCGGCATATCGCCACTGCTTGACCCGCTGACCTTACTGCGACAGAGCCACATTTCGCGCTCAAGCGGCATCTGCTGCGCGCTTCGCTTTATCGCAAACAGCTCGCCGCTCGGTTCGCCGCTTTGGCGCGCTTGGCGAATCCAGCGCCGAACTTGTCGCACCAGCAACGGATCGTTTCGTACGTGACCACGACACCACGCTCGAGCAACAACTCTTCGATGTCGCGCAGGCTCGGGCTGAACCGGAAATACCAGCGAACCGCGCAGCTGATGACAACGGCAGGGAAGCGGTGACCGTGATAAAGCGATTTCGTTTTCTTCATCACTTCATTCTACCGCCGACTCCCCATCAACCTGACAGAGCACAGGCGAGTTATACTGTAGCGAATCATAAGTCGTCATGTGAAGATATATTTGCGTGCGATTTGACAGAGGAGCGCCATGGGGATCACCAGCAATGGAGCGGCAAAGCCACAACGGGCCAAGACGTCTGACCCGGACAAGATCAAGCGGTCGACGAAGAAGACGCCCCAACGTCTTCCTCGTGCCGAGAGACAGCAGCAAGTTCTTGCGAAAGCCGCAGAGTATTTTTCAGAACATGGCCTTGACGCCCAGACCCGGGCGATCGCAGAAGCCTGCGGCGTGTCGCAACGCCTGCTCTATAGCCTGTTCGCCAGCAAAGCCGCACTGATCGAAGAGGTCTACAATCGCGAGATTGCGGGGCTCTTCAAGGCCATGTGGTTCGTCACCTTGAAGGATCGGAGCGTACCGATCGAGGAACGGCTCAACGCGTTCTACCGCGATTACTATGAAACACTACTGACCCGGCGCTGGCTCAGGCTATTCCTTTTTTCGTCGTTGGCCGGATTGCGCATGGCCCCGACTTATACCAACGCAGTTGTCACGCACGCACTGGAGATCATTGTCGGCGAGGCTGCGCATGAGGCCGGGCGCGCTGTGCCTACCGACAAGGCGCAACTGACTGAGATCGGCTGGCTACTGCATGGCGCGGTCTCGCACCTGGCGATTCGCCGCCGGATCTATGCCAATGACAACGCGACGCCTCCGGAGCAAGTGATTGCCATGAGCGTGCGAGCGTTCCTGACGAGCGTCCCAGCAATGCTGCCCGAGCCTGCAACATCGAAGTGACGCGGGAATAAGCGCGGTCCTGCATATCGCCACGGCGGGATGTCTGGCAAGTCGCGTCCCGCATAGGGCGGCTTTTCGCGGCCGCCTTTTCGCCAGTCGTCCACGATCAGCGATGCTGACTCGCGCATCTGGCCGCACTAGCCCAACCCGCCAAATGAAGTTTCCCTGCGACACAATCTGAGCGCGATCGGGGTTCGCCCTGCATGCGTCGTTACTCTGCCAAACTGCGGGTTCATGATTAGTCTGACACCGACCAGGCCGCGCTACCGTATTACTTAGCTAACCATAACACTTGGTTCTGCCACCGGAGCCAGGCGTGGACAAGTGCTGCCAGCCGCGCGAAAGTCGTCCGGGATACCCCTGTCGCAGCGTCTTATCGAGTTCGGTCGATGTTAATTCATCGTCGATCGACGATACATAATAACGCTTCTCATTCTCAAAAAATTACCGAAACACGATCCTTTCCTGCGGAATGACCGAATCATAGGAACCGAATTTGCATAGTTACACTCACGATAAAAATATAAGTCGTCAATTGACGATTTAATTTTGTGCAAATATCGTTCGCTCTGAGGTGGTCGTCAAGTCTGGCTGCCGCCATCCATGCACAGCACCGCGAATGCGGTCAGGAGCGAAACATGAGTGAAGGCACCAATTTCGGCAGCGGTCGTCGGCGTTTCCTGCACTTGTCCGCCGGAGCAGGGCTTGCCGCTACCGGAGTGTTCGGTGGGTTGACGCGGGCAAACGCGGCGGACGCAGTGACCCTGTACACGTGGTCGGCTGGGGTCGACACAGTCAAGCGCCAACTCGCCGAGTTTCAGAAGCAAGGCGGGTTCGCCGTGAAGTACAACAATCTGCCGTTCGCGCAGTATCGCGAAGCGATGGTCACCAAGTTCGTCGGGCAGGCGCCGATCGATGTGCTGTGGGTGTCAGACGGATGGCTGCCGGAATGGGCCGATGCAGGCTGGGTTGCGCCTATTGACGGATATCCGCAACTGCTCAAGTACAACGCGGACGTTCAGGACTTCTGCAACCAGTCCATGCACTACAAGGGACGGCAATATGGTCTGACCTACTACACCGACTATATGGCGTTCCTTTACGACGCTGACAAGCTCTCCAAGGCTGGAATCGCGGCTCCTCCCGCGTCCTGGGAAGAACTGGTCGACCAGTCGATCAAGATCAAGAAGACCGGTCTTTCCGAGTATCCGCTCATGCTTTCGATGGCGCGCGAGAGCTGGCTGATCGAGTTCATGTCTTCGCTCGTGTTTTCGAACGGCGGCCGTTTCGTCGACGACAATGGAAAGGTGGTGATGGACGATCCGAAGCAAGGCGCAGTGAGTTCGTTGCAGTGGGTGGCGGACGCCGTGAACAAGCACCATATCCTGTCGCCGGCGTGTGTGGAGTTGGGCGAGCTTAACGGATTCAAGTCCGTTGCCTCAGGCAATCACGCGTTTGCGCTACTGCCGCGATATCGGATCCAGGCACTCAACGATCCGCGCCAGTCGCACGTGGCGGGCAAGATCAAGCAGTCGTTGATGCCGGCAGGCCCGAACGGTTCGCACGCAACGGTGGCCTGGATGCGCATGCACGCGATGAGCGCGGCGGCCGGCGCCAACCCCGCCCGCGCGGCGAACGCGACTCGTCTGATAGAGGCGTTCGGCGGCAAGTTCGATGGTGAGTATGCGTTCCAGAAAGCTATGTTTCTCGAAAGCGGCACGGCGTTTGGCGTCAAGCCGCTCTTCAACGATGCCGATGTGCGGGGCGCCTATGAAAAGTACGGAGACTTCTCGATGTTCCAGAAGCAGGAAAGTCTCGCGCGCAAGAAAGATGTCATCAGCCGCTGGTTCGGAGAGTGGGACGAGGTCAACGGCACCGCATGGCAATCGGCGATCCTTGGCCAGTCGACTGCCACCGACGCGCTGAAGCGGTCGGCGGAAAAGTGGAAATCGCTTGCAAAGCAGGCATGAGGCCGCGATGAACGTTCCAGCTTTTCGCACACGATGGCTTGCCAGGCATTCGATGTCAGCCTCCGATCAGCGCAGTGCGATGCTGCTGCTGAGTCCGATGATGGCGGTGTTGCTAGCGGTCGCGGTTTTCCCGGTGCTCTATTCGCTCTGGACCAGCCTGTTCGACATCAAGCTGACGCGCATGAACAATGTTTCGTTCGTCGGTCTGGGCAACTACGTTACGACCTTCCTCGATCCGATGTTCTGGGCGGCAGTCGGGCGAACCGCCTGGTTCACGGTGTCGGCTGTGCTCGCAATCATGGTGATTGCCACCCTGATGGCGCTGTTGCTCAACCAGGAGTTTCGCGGACGGCGCATTCTCTCCACCGCGCTGCTGATTCCCTGGGCCATTCCCTACGTGGTCGACGGCCTGATGTGGAAATGGATTTATGACTCGGGCTACGGCGCGCTCAACGGCTTGCTCCTGCAACTCGGCTTGATCAAGCATTACCTCGTGTGGCTGGGCGACACGCACAAAACGCTCGCGTTGATCTGCAGCGCCTTCGTCTGGAAGGAAGTTCCGCTCGCCACCATCCTGCTGCTGGTAACGCTCAAGTCCGTATCGCCCGACCTCTACGCGGCGGCGCGGGTCGACGGGGCGAATGTGTGGGGCCGCCTGCTCCACGTCACGTTACCGGCGATGCGTCCCGGATTCATGCTCGTGATGATTTACGAGGCGATGATGGCGGTCCGCCATTTCGACCTTTTCTTCATCCTCACCGAGGGCGGCCCGGCCGATGCGTCGCATGTGCTGTCGTGGCACATCTACGTCGAGACCTTCCGCAATCTTTCGTTCGGCACGGGCGCGGCAATCGCCTATCTTCTCGCCCTGGCGACCTTCGGGATGTCCTACGCGATCATTCGTCTACTCGGCAAGAGACTCTGACATGTCATCCGCTCTGCTCGCCAAACGCCTTGCTCTCCTTGTCGGATCGGTGCTGATGCTGATGTATGTGCTCGGCCCTGTCGCGTGGTTGCTCTCGTCGTCGCTGCAACGCGAAGCCGATATTACGTCGATCCCACCGCACTGGATTCCGAGTCCACCGACGTTTTCCAGCTTCAAGGCGATCATCGACGCAGGAACTGGCGCTGTGTCGACGGACGGCAACGCGTCGTTCGTACCGTCGACGGCAGAGTATCTTCTGCCGGCATTACGCAACAGCCTGATCGTGGCCAGCGCCGTTGTCGTGCTGAACTTGCTGGTCAGTATTCCTGCCGCGTACGCTATGGCGAAGATCCGCTACATCGGCCGGGACATGTCGGTGTACTTCATGCTGGCCACTCGCGTGATTCCCGACATCGCACTGATCGTGCCGTTTTTTCTCTTCGTGCGCAAGCTCGGACTGCTCGACAACCTGGGCGCTCTGATCATCACGTATCTGGCGATCACCATACCGTTCAGCGTCTTCATGCTGCTCAGCTATTTCGAGTCGCTGCCGGACGAACTCGACAAGGCCGCGCGCGTGGACGGCTGCTCGCGGGTTCAGGCATTGATCAAGATATTCCTCCCGCTTGCGCAACCGTCGCTCGTCGCGGTCATCCTGTTCACGTTCCTCACGAGCTGGAACGAGTTCCTGTTCGCATTGATGTTCACGCAGACGGCGGCCTCGCAAACCGTGCCGATCATTGTCGCGTCCTTCACGTCGGATTTCACAACCAGCTTTTCGTTCATCAATGCGGCCGGTGTGGTCGCGATCGTGCCGCCCGTCATCATCGCGGTGGTCTTCGAGCGCTATATCGTCTCCGGTTTGAGCGCCGGTGCGGTCAAGGGATAAGGAACTGGATCATGGCTCAAATCGAATTTCTAGAGGTTGCCAAGCGCTACGCGAACGGACATGTCGCGCTGCAAAACCTTAACCTGCAGATCAGGGACAAGGAGTTCCTCGTCCTCCTCGGCCCCTCCGGGTGCGGAAAATCAACCACCCTAAACATGATCGCGGGTCTCGAGGAAGTGACCGAGGGCAGCCTGCGTTTCGACAGTACCGCAGTCAACGGCTTGCCGGCGCACAAGCGCGACGTGGCGATGGTGTTCCAGAGTTATGCGCTGTACCCGCACAAGAGCGTGTATGAAAACATCGCCTTCGGCCTGCGGATGCGCAAGCACCCGAAGAACGAGATCGATACCCGCGTGCGGAGTGCCGCCCGCGACCTGGAAATCGAGCATCTTCTCGACCGCCTCCCCGGGCAGTTGTCCGGAGGTCAGCGTCAACGCGTCGCGCTCGGCCGGGCGATGGTGCGCCAGCCCGCCGTGTTCCTGATGGACGAGCCCCTGTCGAATCTGGATGCAACGCTGCGCATCTCGATGCGCGCGAGCATCAAGGCGTTGCATCAGTCGATGCAGACCACGTTTGTGTACGTCACGCATGACCAGGCGGAGGCGTTGACCCTGGCGGACCGCATCGTCGTCATGCGCCAGGGCGTGGTGCAGCAGATCGGAACACCTGACGATATATATGAACGGCCGGCCAACACCTTCGTCGCCAACTTCCTTGGCAATCCGCCAATCAACTTCATCGATGGGGTGGTGCAGGATGACGGCTCCGAGCCGTGCTTCCGCAGCGGCGAACTCTCGCTGGCGTTCGATGAACAGCTCCGCGCCGAACTCGCGGGCTGTGCCGGTAAAAAGGTGACGATAGGCATACGCGCGGAGGACATAGACGAGGACGCGACGTATGCGGACTGCCAACTGACTGGCGAGATCACGTCGCTGCTGCCGGTGGGCTCGGACCAGTTCATCGGGCTGCAAAACGGCGGCCGGGTGATGTTCTTCCGCGTTGGGAAAGAGCGTTCGTATCGGGTGGGCGATCGTCTGTCCGTGTCAGTCAACCCTCGCCGCATGCACATCTTCGATCAGGCGAGCGGCGTGAATCTGAGGGCGAATGCGTCATGAAGCCAGCAGTATTTTCATACCATCGGCCGACGACCCTGGCCGACGCTTTGACCTTGCTGGAGGAATACCAACTGGACGCCAAGGTCATCGCGGGAGGGCAAAGCCTCGTGCCGATGATGAACATGCGCTTCGCGCAACCGGCTCATCTGATCGATCTGAACGCGCTGCCAGAACTTTCCGGCGTGCGCCGCAGCAGCGACATGCTCGAGATAGGCGCGATGATGCGGCATCACGAGCTGGCAACCGACCCTCTCGTGCGCGCATGTTGTCCCTTGCTCGCCGAAGCGGCTGCCACGATCGGCCACTATGCGATCCGACAACGGGGGACGCTGGGAGGGAGCCTCGCGCACGCCGATCCGGCCGCGCAGCTTCCGCTTATCGCCAGCACGCTCGATGCCCGGATCGAGGTGGTGGGATCGGATGGAAGCCGTGAGATGCCGGCCGCGGAGTTTCTGATCTCCGTGATGACAACGGCGTTGCAACCGGAGGAAATCATCCGGCACGTGCGCTTCCCATGCAAGCGCCCCTCCGAGGGTCATGCGTTCGAGCTGTTCAGCCGCCGCCACGGAGATTTCGCTATCGCGTCATGCGCCGTTTCGGTGGTGCTGGCGGGCGGCACCTTCGCGCATCTGCGCATCGGCCTGGGAGGTGTCGGCGACGTTCCGCTCGTGCTTGACGATCTTGCGGCGTTATACGCCGGCAGGGGAGCGGACGCGTCCGCCGTGGCCGAACTCGCCGCGCATGCTGCAGCGGCGATCGAGCCGCACGAGCATCGTGAGATTAGTGTTGGTTATCGCCGAGATCTGGTTAAGACGCTCACGCAGCGTGCGCTTGTACGCGCGATCCGGCGCGCTTCGGAAGACTTTTGAGTTAGCAATGGAAAAGAAAGCAATTTGTCTCAATGTGAACGGTACTCGCTTCGATGTGACGTGCGAGTCTCGCAAGCTGCTGTCGGATGCAATCCGCGAAGACTGCAGGCTGACCGGTACGCACGTGGGTTGCGAGCACGGTGTCTGCGGTGCCTGTACCGTCTTGCTGGACGGCCGCCCGACCCGTTCATGCCTGACCTATGCGGTGCAGGCGGAAGGCACGCAAATAACCACCATCGAAGCGGTGGCGAAGGACAACCGTCTGTCGCCTCTGCAGCAGGCGCTGCACGAATGCCACGGTTTGCAATGCGGCTTCTGCACTCCGGGAATCGTCATGACCTTTGAAGCACATCTTCGGGATAATCCGTGGCCCACGGAAGAGCAAGTGCGCGACGTGCTGTCCGGGAACATGTGCCGCTGCACCGGTTATCAGAATATCGTGCGCGCGATCCTGCTGGCCGCCGAGCGCATGGGCGAGGACATCTCCCATGTCTGAACAGGGTTTTCGCTATCTCAACAAGGCGGCGCCGCGGACGGAGGATTTCCGGCTTCTCACCGGCTACGGCCGGTATCTCGATGACATCGAGATACCGGGCGCACTGCATGTGTGTTTCGTGCGCTCGCCGCATGCCCATGCCCGGATCGTGTCGATCGATGCAACCGAGGCATTGTCGATGTCGGGCGTGGTGGCCGTGGTGACCGGGCGTGAGCTTCAGCAATGGACAAAGCCGCTGCGCATCGCGCCGCCTATCGAGGGACTGCTGGCTGTGGAGACCGAGACCATGCCCGTGGAGATCGCGCGCTTCCAGGGCGACCCGGTGGCCTGCGTGGTGGCGACGGATCGATACCTGGCCGAGGACGCGGCGGAGCGCGTGCAGGTAGAGTTCGAACCGCTCAGCGCGGTGACCGACATGTGGCAGGCGCTCGAGCCCGGGGCGCCTCAGGTCGATCCGATGGTACGCGGCAACCTCGTGTCGCATCAGACATTCGCGCACGGCAATCCGCAGGACGTGGCCGGGACGGCCTTTCGCGTGGTCGAGGCGACTTTTACGCAGCAACGCCAGACGCACGTACCGATCGAGACGCGCGGTTGCGCAGCGGTCTGGGACGCGGGGCGCCATCACCTTACTTTTCACATAGGTACGCAGGTGCCGCATCCGCTGCGCACGCAGCTGGCTGACCGGCTCAGGTTAAACGAGTTTCAGGTAACGGTAATTTCCCCTGACGTAGGTGGTTCGTTTGGACAGAAGATTGCGCTGTATCGGGAGGAACTCACCGTGGCCGCGCTCGCTCGCCACTTGAACCGACCTGTGCGCTGGCGAGAAGACCGGCTCGAAAACCTGACAGCTGCGGCGAATTCGCGCGAAGACTTTTGCCGTACCCGCGCGGCGGTCGATGAGCACGGCAGGCTGCTTTCGCTCGAACTGGAGATGCGCGAGGATTTCGGCGCGTACTGCTTCTTTCCTGCCAACTACCTGGCCCGCGTGGTCGCCATGATCCTGACCGGGCCGTATCGTGTGCAGGACTACTCCTTCGACGTGAAGATCGCGCTCAGCAACAAGTGCGGCACCGCGCCGATGCGCGCGCCGATGTCAATGACCAGCTGGGTCATGGATGGCACGATCGACGCGATTGCGCGGGAACTGAAGCTGGATCCAGTCGACGTGCGCCGGCGCAACCTGATTGCGCGGGACGAACTGCCTTATCGCACGCCGACGGGCGAAGTGCTCGCGGACATCACGCCGACCGAGACATTCGAAGCCGTGTTGAAGGCCGTCGACTACGAAGGATTCCGGGTGCGCCAGCGCGAGGCTCGTACCTTGGGACGCCACCTCGGAATCGGTTTCTGCGTGGTCGTCGAGCCCACGACTTATGGCTCGCGCTTCTACAAGGCGGCAGGCATTCCCGGCTCTGGCCATGAGGCAAGCTGGATCCGGATCGAGCCGAGTGGTGTGGTCAATGCGTCGGTTGGTCTCGGGCCGAGCGGGCAGGGCTATGAAAGCGCGATGGCCACCGCCGTCGCTGAGGGCTTGGGTGTCGATCCGACCAGCGTGTACATTCACCTGGGCCATACCGACATAGCGCCCTATGGCATGGGCAGCCGCGGGGCGCGCAGCGCCACCGCCGGGGGCGGCGCGCTTTACTTATGCGCACAACAGGCGCGGCGAAAGGTGCTGGCGATCGCTGCCGGTTGGCTCAATGTGGCAGACGACATCCTCCGTCTGAATGATGCGCGCGTGGAGCGCCGCAACGGCGAAGAGTGGCTCGACAGCGGCGTGGCGCTAACGGACGTGGCACAGCGCGCCTACATGGATCCGACGGCATTGCCCGATGGCCTTACGCCGGGCCTGGAATTTCATTTCGCGTATGACCCGCCAGCCATGACCTACTCGAACTCGACGCATGCATGCGAAATCGAGTTCGATGCGGATACGGGCCACATCCGCATCGCGCGCTATGTGATCGCCGAAGACTGTGGGACGCTGCTGAATCCGACCGTAGTCGAAGGACAGCAACATGGCGCAGTGGCGATGGGGCTGTCAGGCGCGCTGTTCGAGCAGGTGATCTACGACGAGACGGGGCAGAACCTGACGGGTTCTCTTGCCGACTATCTGATCGCGTCCGCAACGGATTTGCCGAACCTGGAAATCATTCCCATGCATACGCCGAACCGGACTACGGCTGCCGGCATCAAGGGGATGGCCGAAGGGGGAGTGATGGGCGCGCTCGGTGCGTTGACCAACGCGGTCAATGATGCGCTGTCACATTTCGGCGCGGTCGCTGACCGGCATCCGCTAAGCCCGATGTTCTTGCACGGTCTGATACGCAGGAAACTTTGATTGGAGGAAATCGCTATGAATGAATCTGTCACCAGGCCGTCGGTAGGCTTTATTGGCTTGGGCATCATGGGCGGCGCGATGGCTGCCCGACTCGCTGCGGTGGGCTTCCCTCTGCATGTTTACAACCGCACTCGCTCGAAGGCCGAGCCGCTGCTCGCCGCGGGCGCGGAGTGGCACGCCTCCCCGGCAACGCTTGCCGCCGCGTCCGACATCGTGTTGACGATCGTCGGGACCCCTGCCGATGTGCGCGCGCTGTATCTCGGCGAGGGAGGACTGATTGCAAATGCCCGTTCCGGAACGACGCTGGCCGATATGACGACGTCCAGCCCGTCGCTTGCCCGCGAGCTGGCCGCTCTTGCCATCTACCGTGACTTACAAGTGCTTGATGCACCTGTTTCGGGAGGCGACATAGCGGCCCGCGAAGGTCGTCTGTCGATCATGGCAGGCGGTTCGACCGAGGCGTTTGAGCGAGTCGAGCCGGTGCTGCGCTGCCTCGGGACCAATATTGTCCTGCAGGGCGGCCCGGGAGCGGGACAGCACACCAAGCTGTGCAATCAGATCGTGATCGCTTCGACCATGCTCGGGGTCTGCGAAGGGCTGACATACGCACGCAATTCGGGGCTGGATGTGCGCACGGTCTTGAGTTCCATCGGAGGTGGCGCGGCCGGTGGTTTTCTGCTCAACAACCTCGGCCCCCGCATTGCGAACGATGACTTCGCGCCCGGCTTTTTGGTGGAGCATTTTATCAAGGACATGCGTATTGCGAGGGAGGAAGCACTCGACGTGGGATGCGAACTTCCGGGCCTCGAACTCGCCTTCCGGTTATATCGGCTACTGGCAGACGAGGGTCATTCGCGCGACGGCACGCAAGCGCTTTTTAAACTGTATCAACGATAAGTCTGCTCATGAAGCTCGCCAATACCTGCACTTTGCCCGCACGGCCTGAAGTGGTCTGGGCTGCCCTGAATGATCCGGCGGTACTGCAAGCGTGCTTACCGGGATGCAAGTCGCTTGAGATGACCGACGCGCGCCACTTCGAGTCGATTATGCAGATCCGCGTCGGCCCGATTGCCGCGACGTTCAAAAGCAATGTTGAACTATCTGACCTGGTGCCGCCCAAGGCCTATACGATCACCGGCCAGGGCACGGCCGGGCCGGTCGGTTTTGCGAAAATAACTGCACGCGTACAGCTCGAACCGCAGGGCGACGCTACCTTGCTTCAATACGATGCCGACGTCGATATCGGCGGCAAACTCATGACGGTGGGCGCGCGGCTGATTCAGTCCGCGGCGAACACAAACCTGCAATCGTGCTTTGACGCGCTCAAAGCGCAGATCGAAAGAATCAGTGGGTTAGAGCCTGAAATGGCAGTCACGCCGGACGAATCGAAAGCCGCACACTCAAGTGGCTCGGTGCGGGAGCGCGAAGAGGGCGCCACCAGCATGGATCCGATCGCTGCGCGTTCGCAGAAGCCGATCAAACCAGCAAACACTCGATGGCCCGTGTGGCTTCTCTGCGCGAGCACGGGGGTCGTCGGCTTGCTGATTGGCTTTTTCGTCGGTCACGTGGGCTGATCCCGATCGCATCCGCTTGAGCACAGCCGAAGGGGTGTGCCGTCGCATAGGCGTGTTGTCGGTAGCAACTTTTTTGCGGTAGCAGTTCTTAAATCCAGTGGCTAATCGACTCAAACTTCAGGCGAGGAATTCATGAACAAGAACTTAGTTATACTGATGGTACTGAGTGGTTTGATAGATATCTCTTACGCTCAAAGCAGCGTGACGCTCTACGGCGTTGTCGACGACGGCATCACCTACACCAACAATCAGGGCGGCCACGCAGCCTATCAGACCTTCAGCGGCGGCCTCGGAGGCAGCAAATTCGGCTTTCTTGGCAAAGAAGACCTGGGCGGCGGCACTAGCGCGATTTTCCAGCTCGAAAGCGGCTACGATCTGAACAGCGGCAAGCTCGGATATAACCAGCGGCTGTTTGGTCGTCAATCTTATGTTGGCCTGAACGGCAATTATGGCAGCGTGAAGCTCGGACGGCAGTACGACTTCATGGTGACCAACCTGCAGCCGCTCAGTTCCTCCCAGTTGTTCGGCGGCTCTCTGTCGTCGCACGCCGGCGATGTCGACGGCATCTGGGGTACCTATCCAGTCAGCAATACCGTCAAGTACGTGAGCCCGACCATCGGTGGGTTCTCCGCGGGCGCTCTTTACAGTTTCGGCGGTGTGCCGGGATCGGTCGGGACGTCGCAGCAGTACGGGTTTGGCACAAATTACGCGAATGGACCATTGCGTGTGGCGGCGGCTTACCTGCAGGTGAATAATCCCACAGTCGCGCGATTCGACGGCAGCGCTGCGGCGACCTCGGGAGGGACGTTCACTAACGCGGTTGCTAACCCGATCTATAGCGGCTACGCGACCGCGCACAGCATGCACACCCTAGGCATAGGCGCGAATTACCTGCTGGGCAATACCACGCTCGGGGCCACATACACGAACACCAAGTTCAATGATGCGGTGGCGACGTCGTCGACCACGTTCCGCGGGTCGGCATCGCTCGATTCCTACGAAGCGTTCGTAGCTTACCGGTTCACGCCCACCATTATGGCCGGCCTCACCTACGACTACACTTCGACGCCGCAGGCCCACTACAACCAGGTAGCCGCGGGTTCGCAATACGCTTTCTCAAAGCGCACGTTCACATACTTGATCGTCGCCTGGCAACGGGCAAGCGGGGTTGATTCGACCGGGCACGCTGCCGTTGCGGACCTGACGTATCTGTCGCCGTCGTCTACCCCGAATCAAGTCGCGCTCAGAGTGGGTATCCGCCACAGCTTCTGATGTAAAGGCTAACGTAGCCAGCGAGGCGGCGACCGGATGCAGCATCGAAGCCGGTCGTGCCGCGTCGGCCCATATTGATTTATGAAGGAGAAAGATAATGTTGGTTGAAATGCGCACTTACGAGCTTACGCCGGGAACCGTTCCGGAATTTATGGCGATCTACGAGCACGAAGGACTCGGCATCATTACCCAGTACGCTACCCTGAAAGGATGCTGGGTGAAGGAGTCGGGTACCTTGAATTCTGTGGTTTTTTGCTGGGAGTATGACGACTACGCGCATCGCGCAGCGCAGCGAGCGAAGCTTGCCGCTGACCCGCGCTGGCAGGTATTTACGCCGAAAATCGTACCTTACCTGGTACACCAGGAATCCGTGTTCCTCGCGCCCGCTTCGTTTTGCCCGGCTGGTTAAACCCTGAAGATTTTCCGGGTCAAGCTCGGGCCAAGGGCTAGAGCTGCCCGGCTGCGAGCGGCGCAGGAGCCCGCTTTCCTCACATGAGAACTCCGCGGTCTCCGGCAGAATAGATACCTCACCTGGCTTTCCCAGCCGTAGTTGACGGCCGGTCAGTGGTGCGGCGCAGCGGCTTCCACTGGTTCTGTGAATGAACTCGCGCGTTCGCCTCTTGATGCCGTGAAACGATGACAACCAGACGCTAATGCGTCTCGCGCGTCCGGCATACCACCGCGCTACGAAAACACATCCGCCAAGGGCCGATGGAGGGGATGTTCGGCTTGGTGTCCGGCCGATGCGGAACAGCAGTTGCAGCATCGCGTTGAAAACAAACGTTATGCGCGGCCTGTCGCGCACCGTACCTTCAATCAACTGATTGAAGGTACGGTGCGGTCAGACCTTCATTTGCAACTGTTAGCTTGCACGATTATCGGACAGCAACGCCAACGAGCTCGTAGCCCGAATACGATTGTCGACGAGTTCGTTGCAGGAACTCGGCTCTATCAAGCGAACGCAATTGAGTTATGACAGTAAAAGCTTGCGCCCATTCGGTAGGGGGAAGCCTTCGAATATCCAGACTGATGCGGCGATTTTTATTCACAGCCGCATTCCGTCGCAAAGTCTCGATTCTTGCACAGCATTCTTTCCGAACCTCACTGTGCTCGGCACTCAACGCAGAACAGGCCACTGCAGCCGAAAGCGAACTTGGCGAACCACCCGCCAACGCGACGGTCCGCGAGCCCTTCCGGATGTAGCTGATCGGGAGGCGGCAGATCGGCAAAATCTCCCTGACCGTAAAGGTCAAGTCCGTCGAGATAGCGCAGATGTGAATCGTCGGCTTGGCGCTGCTGCACGATGTGGCGCAATTCCTCCCGGATGACGGTCAACGTCAATTTTCCGGTCGCGCGTTCGGCCGGGTAACCTGTCGCCCGAAACGATACCTTCCCTGCGGCCAGCGCACTGAAATGAAAGGCTCATCTGCAGGGACTAATGAAAATTATAGCTAACATAAAACGCGCCCTGACGCATGCAGAAGGACACTGAAAAGCGAATTTCCCCTCATCCGCGAAACTGCCGCAACCGTCGCCTCACGATTAATCTGACACTCTGAATAAGCATTCACCAATTTCGTGGTTAGAAATCCCGTTCCGCCGAACTATCGTCAAACTCCTTCACGGCACTTTCCGCCGTCAGTAATTGAGTTCCCCCAATCCTGTAGTACCGCGACCCCGATCAAAATCTGCAAGCCTCGCGTGACCCACACGAGGCGCCCCGGCGACGGGCTTGCCAAACACCAGCCATGCGGTTCCAAACAGGCGATACCCACCGCCTCGCGACGCTGCGCGTGCGAGGCCTGCGCATCGCCATGCCACGTCGGAATATTCCTGCGTGAGCATTGACCCGCCTGCCGAGTTTTGCACCAAAATGGATTCTTCATGCTCCACTTTGTCGTTCATGCCACTCATGTGGGAATTGAGTTCGGCGCAACGCATGAACCGCCCTTATAGGCCTCATGTGCGATTAAGCGGGTAGTCCGCGAAGGTATAAATGATGTTCGGGTGGCATAAGAAAAATCAATGGACATGCCCTTATTTCGCTTTCCACGGACGTTTTCACGTTCATCTGAATGCCCTTGTACTCAATCAACGACTTGTTTTTGCATCTTGAGTAAGTAATGCGCGTCATGGCATGACCTATGCGTAGGTACCGCTAACCATCGCCATGCCTCGCGTCAGTAGTGGCGATAACGAAAGAGATACTTTTTAGATTAGCAGTGCATACCTTATCGGCGTGACTGTGCTACGAGATGCGTTGCATCTGGACCGAACCTTTACTCTCCTACCGCCCGTTGAGGACATCATGGATCGTTCAATACTCTCATCGACCTCCAACCATCTCACACCGCTGATGGGGTTCACCTTAATGGCCGGGCTTGGCATATTCATGCTCGTCATCGCTCTGATCGTCAAAAGGCGCTTGGTAAGCAACACGCGAGATTTTGTGGCATCGGGACGCCGGATTGGCCTCGCTTTTGGAACGGGAAGTTTGATTTCTGTCTGGACCTGGGCGATGGCCGTCATGATGAGTTCCGCGATGACCTATCGCTGGGGATTGTCAGGACTCTTCTGGTTCGTGGTGCCCAACGGGCTCGCGATCATGATTGTTATTCCGTTCGCCCGCTATCTGCGCAAGAACATGCCGCAGGGTTACACCATCTCCAAGTTCATCGACCATCGCTTCAAGTCGAACGTGTCGTCCGCAATCGTCACTGTCACGATGGTGTTCGGGATCCTGCTTGAGATCATGATCAATTTGAAGGGTACCTCGGTCGTCATGAGCACGGTCTTCAATATCGACTGGAGGACGGCAACCCTCTTCGCCATCGTAATCATCCTCATTTACTCGTTCTTTGGCGGCCTGTGGACCAGTGTCATGACAGGCACCTTCAATACACTGATGATTACCGCCGTGGCGGCCGCTATTGTCAGCATTGTCTATGCGAAGGTGGGTGGTGCGGACAACGTTTTCAACGCTGTCGCACAGGTGGCCACGTCTCAAGGGAGTCAACTGGCACCGGGTATGGAATGGTCCGGGCACGACTTGCTGGGCGTTACCCGCTGGGACACCGCGGCTGGCTTCGGCATCACGCTTGCGTTTGGATTGTTTGCCGCCACCGTTGCGGACCAGATCTTTTGGCAGAAGGTCTGGTCAATCAAAAGCCAGTACGTTGGGCGATCGTTCTTCATGGCGGGAGTGCTGTTCTACCCGATCCCGATCACGCTCGGACTTCTCGGGCTTATCGGCATCGGCTTTCAGATTCCATTGGCTGCGATCGGCGGTGATTTGGCAGCAGTCGGACCGTACATCGTGTCCCACATCGGATTGCCCACGGTGATCGTTCTTCTCTACGTCCTTGTTATTCTTGCGGCCTGTTATTCGACCATCGACGGAGGCGCCGCCGCCATGGCCTCGGTCGTGACCGTCGACATCGTCAAGAAGATACGGCCGACGATTGGTGAGCAGTCGCTATTCGTGTACGCCAAATTGGCGATGCTCGTTGGCGGCGTGATTGCCGCCGCGATCATCCTGTCCGGAATCGACTTCACATCGCTTGTCCTGACCACCTACGCACTGAAAACAGCCATTCTGCTTCCGCTCACACTTGCGATCATGTGGTCGCGCACCAACTCGCTCGGTTTCGTTTCTGGCATCGTCTTGTCGATCCTGATCGGAATGCCGGTGCGCCACGTCTTTGGTGAACTCGCTGGAACCCTGACTATCCTGCTGGTCAGTGGCCTGACGGTATGGCTGGGCGCGATGCTGAAGCCCCAGCGTTTCGACATAGCGTCCCTGCGCACGGTGAAAGATGCATTGGCGATCAGCGATACCGTCCAGGATCTGCCCTCAGCCGTGCGCCCGGAACCCAGCAGGTAAGGATGGGTTCAACCGCAACTCAATGTCACAAGACTCGAGGATCAATCATGTCAGCCACGCTGCCTACCATCACGCTTGTCACTTCGGTCTGCGCCGTCATCGCGATCGTGCTCTTCATGGCAGGTTACATTAAAGGCTTCACGGCCTCCGTCGCCGATCATGCCGCGGCCCCGTCCGAAGCGCGGGACGACACGTCCCGACGCTTCGTGTGGCCGATCTGCGCCGCCGTCGTCGCCTCGGGCTTGGTGATTGCGCTACTGGGCGTAAGCCCCGTCTTTATCCTTCTCGCGCCCTTCCTGTCGATCATCTCCGCCGGGATCATCGGGCTGCTTTTCTTCATCGAACCTCACCTGGACTGACAGGTCGCGACGGTTGCTCGATGACCACTCGACAATGGGCTTACGGGGGAAAATGCAATGCAAATGGGAATCTGGCTTCCTGTCTATGGTGGCTGGCTCAGAACGCGTGATCAGTCGAGCGCGCCGGACGTCGCGGCCTGCCTTGCCATCGCGCAGCAAGCGGAAGCGCTCGGCTTCGATTTTCTATATGCCTCCGAAAACCTGTTGAATTGCGTCCATGGACCGCGAGTCAGCGTGGTCGATGCGTGGAGTCTGATTTCCGCATTGTCGGCCACGACCATGCGCATCGGTCTCTGTGCCGCGATCAAGCCCGGTTTCCGGTCGCCGCTGCTCGTCGCGAGGATGATCGACACGCTGACGCAGATTGCGGGACGCCGGCTGGCGATCAACATCGTGTGCGGATGGTGGCAGGATGAATTCGAACTGGCCAACGTCGACTGGCTGGATCATGCTGGCCGATATGATCGAGCCGATGCGTTCCTGCGAACGCTCAACCGTCTCTTTGACCCGGATATGGTGAAAGCCGTGGAGGATGATGTCCTCGATAACGAAGCATTTGCTGCCTACGGCAACAGACAGAACGAGGCGCATGAGCTTGAAAACGCGCCCCGGACTTTCGGATTCGCGGCAAAAGTGCAACCCGAGATATGGGTCAGCGGTCACTCGTCGCGGGCGACGGCGCTGACCGGCGAGTGGGGTGACTGCCTCTTCCTGAACGGACTCCCCGACGCGCAACTGGAACGACACATCAACGAAGCACGTCAAATCGCTACCCGATGGGGACGCACGATCAGCATAGCCGTCAACGCGTTCGTCATCGCCACGGAAACGACCGAACAGGCGCTCGAGCGGCGAAGGAAAGTAGTGCAAGGTCGCAATGACGAAACCATTGCGTTCTTCCGCAATGTCATGGAAGCGTCCGGTGCCGCGGCGTGGGCAGATCTGACGGACGAACAAATGGTCGACTCGAATTCGGGACTCGATGCGCGTCTGGTTGGCAGCTTTTCGGACGTCCGCGAGCGCATCACCATGCTGGAGCGTATGGGCGTGGACAAGATCGTCTGCCAATTCGACGATCCGATGCGCGATGTCGGCCCGTTCATGAAGAATGTCGTCCGTCCTATGCAGGATCGGAACGCGAGCCGGTGACACTCCGTTTTTCGTAGCTGAAAAGCGGCTCAAGAAAACTGCTTTCCAAGGGAATTGTCATGGCTGGATTGAAACAGGCACACCTGCTGGGCTTCGTTCAACACGGAGTCAACAGCCACGCAACGGGAATGTGGCGCTATCAGACCGACAAGATCGGCTATCACTTCTCGCGGCCTGAGTATTGGCAACATATGGCAAGAACGATGGAACGCGGCTTGTTCGATGCGATGTTCATTGCGGATGAACTAGCACCATACACGACGCACGCGGGGTCCTCGGACGCAACCGTCAAGTACGCCGTGCAGTGTCCGACGCACGAGCCGTCGACCATCGTACCTATCATCGCTGCCGCCACGAAGCACCTTGGGATAGGCGTCACGCTTTCGACGATGTTCGTCCACCCCTACGCGAT
>Ga0185299_10003955_pt1 | contig 18603 bp, 21 predicted proteins | sample PaiPotPPA55metaG_FD_128002 | JGI IMG/M metagenome (GOLD analysis project Ga0185299, IMG submission 128002) | Iron sulfur acid spring bacterial and archeal communities from Banff, Canada, to study Microbial Dark Matter (Phase II) - Paint Pots PPA... ...
AAATAAACACCAACGTAGTTTCCCGAACCGGGGTCGCGCTTAGTTGGACCACGGGCGTCGCGCGAACGAATGTTTCCGGCGCGAATGCGTCGTCGGTTCGCGCGGCAAGAATGGCTTAAGTTGCCCGCGAAAGCGCCATTCGAGGCAGATGTCACGGGCGTTGCATCGGGCCAAACACGGACATTCGGCATTCTCGATGACATTTTCCAGTTGAAAGAGGTCGGCGTTTGCGGGGTACGCGCAGCGCAGGTTGCATGACCGGAAAATGGTAGTGTCTCACTTTTCATCGACAACTTTTGGTTCGTGCTCCGCCATGAATGCGAACACGTCCTGCAGCTTCACGGGAACCCCGTACGGCATCGAGTGCCTGAAGCAAATCATCGCCGACGAAAGAGCCGCCGGCAACGCACCGTCGCCCGTCAAGCCGACGGAATAGCCTGCCCTGCGGTCCTCACCGCATACTTACCGTGAACCGCCGGGAGCAGATGGTCAGCGACGGCTATAACCTCACCCTTAAATTCTGGATCATTGGAACAGCGCGAATCCGGATGAAGAAGCCGATCTCGCTCCCGATGGACCTGACCATGGACATCGAAATCCGAAAGGCCGCCGATGGCGAAGGCGAGGCCGCCTAGAGGACTTCTTCCAGCGCGCTTCTGCGGCAGTTCGAGCTATTTCGGATCTCTGCCGAGGGGCCGAGGGGTGAGAGCTTGTGCACGAGCCTTGCCCCCGCGCAGACCGCCCTTTCGGGCGTACTCCTTGCCTTGCTTAGCCGGGGTCTCGTCCTCAATCTCCCGATGCGCATGACCTTGAGGGCTGCGCCGATCACGTCGGCGGGGCGCTTCTCGCCTCGGGGGCCTTTAGGCATTGGCAGGAACGCCTCGCTTTGTGCCAGTCGCTACACATACGGCGCGGATCTGCACGGCTGAATTTACCCACTCTTTCAGCACGGCATCGCGCGCTTGCTCACACGCAAATTTGTCCGGAAACACGAGATGATCCATCGCGCCGGTAGTGCCTTGGCTTCCCACCAACATAATGATCAAGGTCCAAGCCATCTCAGCATTCCCAGCTTTCCGCTGAGCATATGGGAAGGGAGCGGCTGACGCGATAGCCGCGTCAAGCCGGATCAGCGCCTGTTACACTGAAACTGAGACACTGCCAGAAATCGAGATCGGGACAGGAGCATCCCAAGGAGGGCCCCCTATTCCAAACTTGATTTTGCCGGCCGAGATGCCCGCCCTTAACCGGAGATGCTGAACTGCCAGCGCCGGTGTTCCGGTCCTCGAGCCGGTAGTTCGCCATCTGGTACAATTGCTCTTTAGTGACGTCCAGGGTTAGGCGGTTGTGATCTGTTTTGATGTCGCCCGGCTTCACGGCAACGTTCTTCCCGCCCATGCCAAGGAAGCTTCCGACATCGACGACCACCGCCGCGATCTGCCCGCTGCGGTCGAGAACTAAGTCGTGCACCTTACCGATTTTTCGGTTTTGAATGTCATAGACCGCGTGCGCTACTGACAGGCTCTCCTGAAGCAACGCGACCAGGCTGCTCCTCGCCCAGCCGCTGCCGCCAATGCAAACTGACGGATCGCTGCGTGATCCTGGCTCTGGACCGCGAGAGGCGGCGGCTGTAGCCTCCTAGCGCCCACGGTCATGTCCAACCGCTGGGCAAATGCGTACGGCCACCTTGGTCGGGCGGGCGCAGTCAGGTGCTTGCCCGACCATCTTGGTTTCCTACACCTTCGTATGGGTGGACTTGTAGCCCGCTTTTTATGGCGTGCTATCGTCGGCATTCGCCCACCGGAAGATGACGACGGCCTTCTTGTCCTCGGCCTGGTCCTGCTGCGCGATTAGGGGCTGCAGCTTGATGATTTCGCGGATCGCACGCGCATCGCCGGTCGCGGCCTTGTTGATCAGCTGCTTCAGCACCGCTTCCAGCTTGCTGATCACGCGGCGCTCGCCATTTTCCTTGATCGCAATCCGCTGGTTGAGGGTGCGCCGGGCGAGCCGGGCAAAGCTCTCGGCGCGTTTTGGCCGGCCTCGTGGATTTCCGGATCGGCCCTTGCGGAAGCGCGTGTGCTCGGGCGGCCTTTTATAGCCGACCTGATAGTCCGGGTTGCCGTCGCTCATTCCCCCTCTCCGGGCTCCGCTTCGGTATCGAGGCGCGGTCGATAGGGTCTGGGTTCCAGGCGATCTCCGGTCCATTCGTGAAGTGCTGAACCTGGACGCCGCCGGAGCCGAGGTCGAAACTCAACATGAGAAGCCGCCGCTATGGGCGTTATGGGCATCCGAGCGGTGCAGGCCGGCGCGCTTACTGCGGCGATCGACCGGCCTCTGCCGGCCGACCATCCGGAAGTCCGGGATTATGAGCGCGCCGCCGGCTTTCGCTGGCTTGCCGCCGAGTTGGGCGATGACCCAGCCGTGCTGGCGCACCGCTACGCGTTCTCACTCGACATCGATACCCTGGTGCTGGGCGTAAAAAATCGCCAAGAGCTCGCGGGCTGTGTCGCCGCGGCGGAAGCCGGACCCCTATCACAAGACCTGATCGACCGGATTGATCGAGTTGTTCGACGCACGCCAGCGTCCTGAATCCGGAGCGTTTGCAAAGTTGGTCAGCTCGAATTTGCCGACATTGCCGACGCCGCCTGATCGGCGCCGTATGGATAAAACGCCGTAGTCTCCGGCCGGCGATCATCAACCACCATGCCCGGCGCCTTGCGTCAGGTCCCACTCGCAGAGAACAATATCAGTGGAACAACAGAATCGCGGTCACTCTGACAGCGAGAGAATGCCATGGACCTCGGATTGCACGACAAGCATGCGATCGTGACCGGCGGCAGTCGGGGCATTGGCAAAGCCATCGCCCGGGAATTGGCTCGCGAAGGGGCCGATGTGGCGATCGTGGCCCGGAACAAGGCGGATCTGGAGGCGACGGCGCGAGAGTTGGCGGCCGAGACGAACCGGCGCATCATCCCTCTCGCGGCCGATGTCACCAGCAAGGAGCAGGTGGAGCGCATGGTCGCCGAGGCGGCACAGCAATTGGGTGGCCTGCACATCCTGGTTAACAGCGGGTCCGCGCCAGGGGGTTCGGCCATCGCGACCGGCCCGATCGAAACCGTCGTAGACGAGGATTTGCTGCAGGATTTCAACGTGAAGTATGTGGGAGCGTTACGCTGTTCCCGCACGATATCCCTTTCATGAAGACTGCGGGCTGGGGCCGCATCATCAACATCAGCGGCGGCAACGCCCGCAACGCCGGCAATCTCAGCGGAGGCGCCCGTAATGCGGGCCTGGTGCACATGACAAAGACGCTGGCCGTGCAGCTGGGCCGTCATGGGATCACGGTCAATTGCATCCATCCCGGCACCACTCGCACCGAGCGCACGCCGAGCCTGCTCACCGCCCGCGGCGCCCAGCTGGGCGTATCCCCGGAAGAAGTGGAGCGGCGGGACTTCGCTCCAGATTCGCCGCGAGGCAATGCCATTTGCCGCATGGTGGACGCTTCGGAGATCGCGTTCGTCGCGGTCTTCCTGGCCTCGGAAAAGGCGTGGGCGGTCTCCGGCGAGCTGGTGGCGGCAAGCGGCGGGGCCGGGCGGTCGGTATATTACTGAGCCGAGAAAGCAGGCCGAAAGTCGGGCGTTAGCGCATCCTCGTCGTCGCCAACCGCCCCGGCGAGGGTCCCTTAACCAAGCCACATCGGCCGCTCAGCCTCGGCAGCATGAGCCAGCGTTCATGCCCCTCACCGGACCTTAATCCGGCCGAAGGCGACACCTTACGGCGCTCCGCGAGTTCCGTAGTCAACTGATCATGCTGCGTCGGGCCGCCGAGGTCAGAACCTATCTCCGGGGATTGTCGTCGCGGGAATGGCCGCCGTTGAGGCAGCAAGCTGAAGTCAAACCGCCGGCAGAGCTGCAGGACGACCAGAACGTTCGCTCACCGCGGCGCCCCGTTAGAACGTTGGACAACTCACGGTGCGACGAACGCGGACCGTTCATCCGTCGCCGACACGGCCTGCGTGGATGGTTGAAGTGGGGCGCTTTACGGGCGCATAGTCGACCGCAGCGAGCCAATCGCATAACCCGCTAAAGCGGGAGCTTCGAACACGGGAGGAATCGATGGAAAAGCTGACAAGGCGGTCGCTGCTGCGTGCGTCGGCAGGCCTCGCGGCTGCCGGCACGATCGGGAGCCCTTATATCGCCAACGCCGCCGCCACGACCGCAACGGTCTGGTGGGTGCAGGGCTTCGCCCAGGAAGAAGACATCGCCTTCAAGAAGATGGTCGCGGACTACGAGAAGGCCAGCGGCAACCAGATCGAGTACAGCATCCTGCCGTTTGCCGCGATGCGGCAGAAGGAGATTGCCGCGGTGACGAGCGGCGTCGTGCCCGACATCATCAATGTCGGCGACTACTTCTTTGCCGTGCTGAGCGCCTGGAACGACCAGCTCGTTGATCTGACCGACGTCATCGAGACGCAGAAATCGCTGTTCACGCCGACCGCGCTGCAGACCGTGAACGCCTACAACAACGCAGCAAAAAAACGCAGCTATTACATGATCCCGCACCGCATGACCGTCATCCCGTTCCATGTCTGGAAATCGCTCCTCGATAAGGCCGGCTACAAACCCGCCGACATACCGAAGACCTGGGACGCGTTTATCGACTTTTTCCAGCCGGTGCAGACGAAATTGCGGGCGCAGGGCATGCGCAACATCTATGCCTACAGCTTTATGATTTCGGCGGTCGGGTTCGACGTGATCGGTCACTTCGACCATTTCATGGTCGCCTATGGCGGCAAGGATTTGTTCACGCCGGACGGCAAAGTGCACACCGACGAGCCGCAGATCAAGGAGGCTGCGGTCAAGGCGGTCACCAGATTGACGACGGCCTACAAGCAAGGTTTTCTCCCGCCGGGGGTGGTGAACTGGAACGACAACGACGACAACAACGCCTTCCACGCCAAGCTCGTCGTCATGGATTTCGACGGCACGATCTCGACCGAGGTGGCGCTGTGGAAAGATAAGGAAGCATATAACGACATCCTGACCCTCGGCCTGCCACTCTCGAACGAAGGCAAACCGCTGACGAGCGTCATGGGCACCGCTGCGGCGGTGGTGCCGAAGGGCGCCAAAAACATCGACGCCGCCAAGGAGTTTCTCAAATATTCTATCGAGCCAAAGGTGCTCGGTACCTATCTGAAAACTGGGCTCGGCCGGTTCCTGCCGTCCATGCCGTCGATCGTCGAGAACGACAAGGCGTTCTGGCTCGACCCGAAGAACGAGCCGCTCGAGTCCTATACCCGGCAGGGCGTCTACGGTCCGACGACCGCGCCTTACGAGGTGTACAATCCGGCAAGGGCGGAGGTCAGCACCGAGCATGTGTTCGCCATCGCGATGAACGATGTGATAAACAATGGGATGACACCGGAAGCGGCGATCGACACGGCGTTCAAGCGCTGCGAGGCGATCTTCGCCAAATATCCGATCCATGAAGCCTGACGATGAGCCACCGTGTGACCGATGTCAGCCTGCTCACCTTTGAGCTCGCCCCCAAGCGCTTCGAGCTCTTTGACCTGATTCCGTCAAGGGCAGTCGCCCTGTTAGCGAACCCGCATAATTCGAGTTGGCTACACAGCAAGCGCGTTATCGATGACGTTGAGCAGGCGGCGCGGAGCAGAGGGCTACTTTGCATATCCTAAAAGCCAGCACGGAAAGCGAGATCGATGCTGCTTTCGTGACACTCGACCGATTCCATATAGGCGGGCTCGTGGTGGGGAGCAACGCGTTCTTCAACAGCCGGCGCAAGCAGCTCGTAGCGCTGGCCTCGCGCTATGCCATTCCAGCGATCTATGAGTGTCGCGAATTCGCGACGGCAGGTGGCCTGATGAGCTATGGAACCAGTCTCATCTCCGCGTACCGGATGACCGGGGTTTACTGTGGAAAGATCCTCAAAAGCGGCAAACCCGCTGATCTTCCAGTCCAGCAACCAACCGAGTTTGAGCTGGTCATCAACCTGAAGACCGCGAAGGCGCTCGGCCTTGCCGTGCCCCAATCGATCCTCGCCCGCGCCGACGAGGTGATCGAATGAGGCGGCGGACGCTTATCGCGACCTCATTTGCTCTCGGGGGGCTGATTCTCTCGATGGCATTCGCGCGGGGGCAGAACCAGTCGTTGCCGTCGCTCCGGGTCGGCGTCCTGTTCCCAGGGAGGATGGGAACACGCAGACGTGACATCGTTCGACGGGGAATGAGCGAAGTCCTTGGCAATGCCGCAGACCGGGTGGCGATCGATGCGCGATCCGCGGAAGGTGACGCTGACCAGCTCAAAGCCTTCGCCGAGGAGCTTGCTACCGTATCGCCACCGGCGGACGTAATTCTGGCGCTCGGTTCATTGGCGCTACAGTATGCTCGTGGCGTCACAAAACAGATCCCGATCGTGGCGCTCGATTTAGAGACGGATCCCATCGCCAGTGGCATCGCGTCGACTCTTGCGAGGCCAGGGGGCAATGTCACAGGCATCTTCTTCGACGCGCCGGAAATTGCCGGGAAGTGGCTTCAGTTCTTGTCAGAGGTTATGCCATCGCTTTCGCGCGTGGCCCTTCTCTACGACAAACAGACTGATCTGACGCAGTTGAAGGCCGGCGAAGATGCGGCCCGTCTGCTGCGGCTGGAGATATTTCGGATCGGGATCGGCAGCGCCGCTGAGCTGGAGACCGCCTTCGAGGCCATCGCCGCAGCCAAGTCAAACGCGGTCTTGGCGCATTCCTCGCCGATCTTCGTCGACAATGCTGGACGCATTGCCAGCTTGGCGTTGGCTCACCGACTTCCCTCAATCATGCTGTTTCCCATCTACGCGCAGATGGGGGGCCTGATCTCATACGGTCCGGATAACTTCGAGCTTCTGCAGCAGGTCGGTACAATTGTCGGCAAGGTCCTCAAGGGAGCAAGCCCCGCGGACCTGCCGATCGAGCGGCCGAGCAGGTTGCGTCTGGTCATAAACCTGAAGACAGCGGGGGACCTTGGATTGACTGTGCCACACTCCCTCGTCCTGTTGGCCGACGAGGTGATCGAGTGACGCGCCGCAGATTGATCGTTCTGCTCAGCGGCACGGCAGTTTCAGAGCAACTTATTGCCCTCGTCCGTCTCGCAGCACACGCCGCGGCTAAAATTCCGCGCGTCGGTCTGCTGTCCCTGAGTGCGGCTCCCGAGATGAGCGGTCGGCTCGCGGCCTTCCGGGACGGGATGAGCCAACTTGGCTATCGCGAAGGCGAGAACGTCATCTACGAGGTCCGCTTGGCAGATGGTGGGCGCGATCGCCTGACGGCGCTGGCTGCAGAACTCGTGCAGGCTAATGTTGACGTGATCGTCACCTCGGGCCATCCCTCCATCCGAGCCGCACAGCTGGCGTCGAAGACGATACCGATCGTCGTCGCTATCATGAGCGATCCGATCGTGGAAGGTTTTGCCGCAAGCTACGCTCACCCCGGTGGGAATATCACCGGACTTGCCTTTCAGGATGCCGCCTTGACCACCAAACGGCTGGAGCTTCTGAAGGAGCTCGTTCCGTCGCTTTCGCGCGTCGCTGTGCTCTGGGATCCCGAAATGCCCGGCACATTGTTGGCAGCTACGGGGTCGGCAGCACAGGCCTTGGGATTGTCGCTCAATGTGCAGTCGGCCGGAAACGCGACGGAAGTCGGGAAGGCGTTCGATGCGGCGCTTGCCGGCAAGGCACAGGCCTTGTTCGAGGTCGCGTCTCCGCGCTTCGCCGCGCTGCGTGGCGCGATTGGCCAATCGGCCTTAGAAAAGAGCCTGCCGGCGGCTTGCGAGGAACGCGCGTTTGTCGCGGCGGGCTGCCTTGCATCCTATGGACCGTCATTCAACGCGATGTATGCCCGGGCGGCATACTACGTCGACAGGATACTCAAAGGTGCGACGCCCGCGGACCTCCCGATAGAGGAACCGACAAAATTCGAGTTGGTGATCAACCTAAGGACCGCGAAGGCGCTCGGCCTTACCGTTCCACAATCGATCTTCGCTCGCGCCGACGAGGTCATCGAATGAGGCGCGTCGCAGCCGCGTTCGCACTGTGGCTATGTGCCACCTTCCCGGGATTTGCGCAGAACGCCGAAAACCTGCCGGTTGTCGGCATCCTGCGCATCAACACGGCGGACACTGTCGTCGCCACGGAGTTCAAGAATGCATTGGCGGCGGTCGGGCTGGTCGATGGCCGCAACATCCGCCTCGAAGTACGGTTCGCCGACGGCCATGTCGAGCGGTTGCCGGAGCTCGCCGAATCGTTGGTCCGGGCGAAGGCGAGCGTCATCGTGGCATTTAGCGCTCCGGCAATCCGCGCGGCGCAGCGGGCGACGAGCACGATCCCGATCGTCGCAAACGGCGAACTCGTCGACTCCGGGATGATCTCCAGCTTGGCCAGGCCCGGCGGCAACACCACCGGGGTCAGCATGCTCAGCACCGAGCTCGATGCGAAGCGGCTGGAGATCCTGAAGGAGATCGTGCCCTCCGGACGACGCTTCGCCGTGCTGAGCGCTGCGGTGACCAAATTGCCGGCGCAAGTGCAGGCGATCGCTGATGTGGCACACGCGCTCGGCGTCGAGCTGCAGACCGTGGATTTACGCGTCCCCACCGACTTGGCGCCGGCCTTCGCATCGTTCCGGGTCGGCGGCGCCGAGGCAATCAACGTCCTCTCCGCTCCGATGCTTTTCGCCTCCCGCGAAGAGCTCGGTCGGCTCAGCCTGACCTACAAGCTTCCGGCGATCTGTGAGTGGCGGGAGATGGCGGAGGCGGGTTGCGTGGCGAGCTATGGCTACAGATTGTCGGAAGGCTATGCCATGCTCGCCGTCTTGATCGACAAGATGCTGAAGGGGGCGCCGCCGGCCGAGACGCCGGCGCAGCAGCCGACCGTGTTCGAGCTGGTGATCAACCACAAAGTGGCGCGTGCTATCGGTATCGAGATCCTGCCGGATGTCCTCAGCCGCGCCGATGAGGTCATCGAATGAGGGGCGGGCGAATGACCGGTTCTTGCACCAAGCGGCGTTAGGTCGAACGGCCGGTCAGGGTCGAACCTAGCCGCCTGAGGTCGTTTGTAGGAATGGCCGCTCACGGCGCTGAGCAGAAGCTCCTGATTGGGACCGGGCGCTTCCGGTTTTGCCCTCGAAGCGGACATTCTGATTGAGCCTCGAGACCGGGCTAGTAAAGATGACACGCGACGCTGTGCCCCGGGGCAACCTCCTTGCGCTCCGGCGCGTCGACGGCGCAGCGCGACATCGCCTTCGGGCAGCGCGGATGGAAGCCGCAGCCGGAGGGCGGCGACAAGGCGCTCGGCACCTCGCCCGAGATCGTCAGCTTTTCTCGCTTGTCGTCAGGGTGTGCCGGCAATGCCGCGGTGAACAGTGCCTGAGTGTAGGGGTGGAGCGGTTTCTCGCAGAGCTCCAGGGAATCGGCCATCTCGACAATTTGGCCAAGATACATGACCGCGATCCGGTGGCTGATATGGGCAACGCTCGCCAGATCATGGCCGATAAAGATGTAGCTGACCCCGAGCCGTGCCTGCAATTCCTCGAGTTGATTCATGATCTGGGCGCGAATCGACACGTCGAGCGCCGAGACCGGCTCGTCAAGAACAATGAGACGCGTGTTGGTGACGAGAGCGCGGGCGATCGCGATGCGCTGGCGCTGGCCGCCCGAGAACTCGTGCGGAAACAGCGCCGCCACTTCCGGCCGAAGCCCGACCAGGTCGAGCACCTCAGCGACGCGCTCCTGCTGCGCGGCGCGCGACAGGTCGGTGTGGATCTGCAAGGGCTCGGCGATGATCTCGCCGACCCGCATGCGCGGCGACAGCGAGCTGTAGGGATCCTGGAAGACGACCTGGACCTCGCGGCGGTAGCGCATCAGCTCGGGTCCGGCGAGGCCGGCGATGTCCTCGCCGTCGAAACGGATGGCGCCGCTGGTCGGCGATTCCTGCAGCAGGATCAGTTTCGAGGTGGTGGTTTTGCCGCAACCCGATTCGCCGATCACGCCCAGGGTCTCACCCGGGGAAACGGCGAAATCGATGCCGTCGACCGCTTTGACCCAGCCGATCTGGCGGCGCGGGAACAGCGCGATCGTCACCGGAAAGTGCTTGGTGAGCCCTTCAACTTCCAACAGCGGCATCGACATCGAGACCCTTTGCGGATTGCCCATATTGCGGCTCGGCGCGCCAGCACCGCGCCCGCCATTCGCCGCCGACCCGGATTTCACCGGGTTCCTCGGTGCTGCAGCGCGGCATCGCCTCGGTACAGCGCGGGTGGAAGGCGCAGCCCGACGGCAGCGAGGCCAGATCGGGCGGCTGGCCAGGGATCGCGAACAGCTTCTCCTTGCTGCCGAGCTTCGGCATCGAGCCGAGCAGGCCCTTGGTGTAGGGGTGCTGCGGCGAATTGAAGAGGTCGCGCACCGCGCCGGCCTCGACAATCTTTCCGGCATACATGACCGCCAGCTTGTCGCACATGCGGGCGACGATGCCGAGATTGTGGGTGACGAAAATCACCGCGACGCCGGTCTCCTGCTGCAGCTCCTTCAACAGGTCGAGATATTGCGCCTGGATCGTCACATCGAGATTGGTGGTCGGCTCGTCGGCGACGATCAGCCGGGGACCACCGGCCAAGGCGATCGCGCCGACAATGCGCTGGCGCATGCCGCCCGACATTTGGTGCGGATATTCGCGCATGCGCTGCGCCGGCGAGGGGATGCGCACCGCATCGAGCAATTGGCGGACGCGCTGCCGCAAGGAGCGCCCACGGATGCTCCGATGGTAATAGGCCGGCTCGGCGACCTGTGTATAGATACTGAACAGCGGGTTCAGCGAGGCCATCGGATCCTGCAGGATCATCGCGATCTGCGCGCCGCGGACGCGGCGCATTTCGCTCTGGCTGAGCTGGGCGAGGTCCTTGCCGGCGAACTCGATATGGCCGCCGACGATCCGCGCAGCCGGCGGCAACAATCCGACGATCGAGAGGCAGGTGGTGGTCTTGCCGCAGCCGGATTCGCCGACGATGCCGAGCGTCTCGCCTTCGTTGAGGGTGAAGCTGACTTCGTCGACCGCCTTGACCACCCGCGCGCCGCCGAACGAAACGTAATGCGTCTCCAGATTGGTGACCTCTAACAGCGGCTCCATGTAATACAGCACCCGCGTCACAGATTGCGCAGCTGCGGGTCGAGGCGGATCCGCAGCCAGTCTCCGAGCAGCTGCGTCGCCAGCACGACCATCATGATGCAGAGCCCCGGCAGGACGGTCAGCCACCAAGCGCCTACCATCAGCATCGACCGGCCATCGGCCAGCATCGAGCCCCAGGCCGGTTCCGGCGGCGGCACCCCGACGCCAAGAAAGGACAGCGAGGCTTCGGCGATGATCACAACGCCGATTGTCAGGCTGGCGAGCACCATCGCGGAATTCAGCACATTCGGCAGGATGTGCCGGCGGATCACCCGGGTGCTCGATGCCCCGGCGATCTCGGCCAACTTGACGAACTCCCGTTCGCGCAAGCTCAACACCTCGCCCCGGATGACACGGGCATAACGCGTCCAATAGACGAGCCCCAGGATGATGATGATGTTCCACATGCTGGGCCCGACCATCGTCGCAAGAAAAATCGCGAAGACGAGCGCGGGCAGGGCGAGCCATGCGTCGGTGAGTCGCATGATTACCTGGTCGGCCCAGCCGCCGAGATAACCGGCCAAAATGCCGAGAGCGGTGCCGATGCCGCCGGCGACGACGGTGCCCATCACGCCGACGATCAGCGATACCCGCGCCCCGAAGATCAGCCGGCTCAATACGTCGCGCCCCTGAAAATCGGTGCCGAGCAGGACGCGGATATCGCCGCTCTGCATCCAGGCCGGTGGGATGAAAATCTTCATGCCCGCGACCGGCTCAGTCGGATCGTAGGGTGCGATGTAGTCGGCGAAAACGGCAATCAGAACAAACGGCACGAGGATCGCCAGCGGCAGCAGCGGCAATCCGCGGAATTGACCGAACCAGGCGATCGGGGGACGGCCGATTGCGGCGGCGGCCGCCGAGGTTTGCGGCGAGAGGCTTACCATCGCGGGTTACCTTGTCAGCCGAATGCGGGGATCGATGTAGGCATAAAGGATGTCGATCGTCAGGTTGATCAGCACGATCATGATGCCGGCTTCCATCACGACCCCCTGCACGAGCGGGAAGTCGCGCTGGAAAATGCCCTCATAGAGCAGCCGACCGATTCCTGGCCAAGCGAAGATGACTTCGATGATTACCGCCGCGTTGATCATCACGACGAGGTTGACCCCGGCAAGGGTCAGCACCGGGATCAACGCGTTCTTGAAGGCGTGCATCGCGATGACGACGTAGCCCGGCAAGCCTTTCAAACGCGCCAGCTTGATGTATTCGCTGCGCATCACTTCGAGCATGCTGGAGCGGGTCAGGCGCAACAGTGAGGCGGCGAAATACCAGCCGAGCGCCACTGCAGGCATGATCAGGTTGCGCCAACCACCCTGTCCACTCGTCGGCAGCCAGCCGAGCCACACCGAGAAGATCAGGATCAGCACGAGTCCGAGCCAAAACCCGGGCACCGCCAAGCCGAACAACGCGATCACCTTGCCGGCGTTGTCCCAGGCGGTGTTGACCTTGACGGCGGAAATCAGCCCCGCCGGGATGCCGATAATGAAGGAGATCAGGGTAGCCGCGAACGCCAGTTCGAGCGAATTGGGCAGGCGCTGGAAATAGAGCGTGCTGACCGGCATCTGGTAGTTGAAGGATTTACCGAGCTCGCCGGTGAAGATGTTTTTGGCGAAGGCGAGATATTGCACCGGCCAAGGTTGGTCGAGACCCCACTCGGTGCGGATGCGGTCAAGGTCCTCGGCGCGCGCGCCGGGCTCCGCCAGCAGGCTCACCGGATCGCCAGTGAGCCTGATCACGGCGAAGATCGTGAGGCTGAGGATGAACAGCGTGATCAGCGCGTACCAGATTCGCCGAATGATGAAGCGCGCCATGACTGCACCTCAGTTTCGCCGGCCGCGCTGCCTTATCCTTTGTTTACCGCCGCGGAGGTTTCCTTCAATTGGATGTCCTCCCACGGATAGGCGTAGCCGGTGGTGAGGTACGTCGGGAAAACGTCCTGCCATTTCGCCGCCGCCAGCCGCGGCCCGATCGCATTGACGAACGCGTGCCGGAACACCGGCACAAAGTAATAGTTCTCAAGGATCTCACGCTGAATGTCCTCAGCCAGCTGCTTGCGCTCGTCGCGGTTGATTGAAGCGAGATACTTATCGAACTTGGCGTCGAGCTCCGGCACGCAATTGCGGTCGCGGCCGTTGAAGCCGCCGCACCGCACGAAGCTGTCGTACCAGTTCGACCAAGTCCCGCCGACCCGTGCGGCATTGAAGATGATCTGCACGCCAGGCCATTCCTTGAGCCCGCCCTGCAGCCGCTTCAAGAACACGCCGCGCTCCATCGTCTGCATGCGCGCGCGGATGCCGAGCGCCTGCAGCTGCGAGACGATGCGCTCGCCGCGCGAATAGTAGTTGGGCACCGGCGTCACCCAATCGACATTGAAGCCGTTGGGGTGGCCGGCCTCGGCCATCAGCTGCTTCGCCTTGGCGAGGTCGCGCGGCCATTGCGGCCACGGCATGCCGTTTTCGACATCGTCGTTGATCCAGTTGCCGTCGACCGCGCCCAGCCCGTCGCATTCAGCCTGGTTGATCGCGTCGCGGTCAACCGCAAGGCTGATCGCCTGGCGCACCCGCTTGTCGTGGAACGGGTTCTTGGGATCCTGGAAACCTGGAAATTCGAGCCACCAATTGCCCGAGACGACCGGAGCCAGCATCAGTTTCGGGTTGGTCTTGACCCGCTCGATCAGCTCGCCAGGGATGAAATACGCGATGTCGGCTTCGCCGCGCTCCAGCATCGCCACGCGCGTTGCCGCTTCCGGGATGCTGAGCATCGTCAGGTTCTTGATGTGTACCGGGCGATAATAATCGTCGAACGCCTCGAATTCGAGGCGGATCCCTGGTTCCTGGCTGGCGAGCTTGTACGGGCCTGCGCCGATCGGCTTCTGCATGAACCCGTCCGGCCCGGCCTTCTGATAATAGCCGGCCGGAACCACCCACCCTGCACCGCACACGTTGCCAGTGCCGAGTAGAATCGGAAAATCGAAGAACGGCTGCTTCAAGTGGAAGCGGAGGGTGTCGTTTCCGACGATTTCCACTCCATCCGTCTGCTTGTGAAGCACCTCGCCCCAGGCGCCGTGATAGTGCTCATAACTCCATTTGACGTCGGCCGCCGTCACTGTTGAGCCGTCGTGAAACTTCGTCCCCGGGCGCAACTTGAAGCTCGCGCTCTTCGCGTCTTCGGCAAAGTCGAAGCCTTGCGCCAGCGCTGGATGGTCGTATCGCGTTTCGCGCAAGTTCTTGATCAGTCCATCATGGAGCGCAAAAAGGAAATTGTCAGGGCTGGCGGTGCCGTCATGTTGTTGCGGGTCGAGCCAGCGCGCCGCGATGTTGGTGTGCCACGCCAGTACTATTTTACCGCTCGGTGCGGCCGCGTTGGCCGTCCCCACCCGCCAAAGGAAGGGCGCGGCCAAGCCGCCCGCCGTCATTTGAAGCACCCTGCGCCGGGTCAGCCTCGCTGCCGCCATCGCCGCCTCCGCCTGTTCCTGGGCTCATTCTTTGACGAGCCTTGCGCCAATTTTAGGTGAGCTATGCAAACGAGTCTTGCTCGTTCTTCTCACTTTGGTTTGGGTCGGCCCCTACCCAGGACCGAGCGCTAAGGACCGCTTTGCGCCGACTCCCGGTGGTTGCTCCCCCGAAACCTTTGGGACCGGGGACACGGTAACAGCGCGGCTATGACAGTCTAGGCCTGGACGTTAGACTGCTGCCTGTCAATCGGCGGAGAAACCCATGGACCGGTCATCACCGCAACTGCGTTCGCTCGGCGAAGCACTTGGTATGGAAGTGCTCGGGATCGACCTCTCCGGGCCGCTCGAAGACGCGACCTTTGCCTGGATCGCCAATTCCTTTGCCGAGCACCCGGTGCTGGTCTTTCGCGACCAGAACCTCGGCGCTGCCGCACTAGCCGCGTTCGGCCGCCGTTTCGGCGTTCCGCGAAAGCACGCGTTGGTCAAGTACCGACATCCGGAGCACGAGGAAGTATCGTGGCTGACCAATGTCGAGCCGGACGGCAAAGTCGATTGGTACGGCGTCAAGCGCGCCACGGATTGGCACACAGATTCGACCTACGAGCCGGAGCTGCCGATATTGGCGATGCTGCACGCGAAGGAAGTGCCCTCGGAGAAGGGTGGCACGATGTTCGCCGACATGCGCGCTGCCTACGACGCGCTGTCGCCGGTCATCAAGGAGCGGCTCGCCGGGCTCACCGGGTTGCATGGCCGCACCGACGGGCCCTCCGGCGAACGCCTCTATGGCGACAACAAGGGTCAGACCGAGAAGAGATATTACGAGCAGCCGCGCCCGGCGGTTATTCACCATCCGATCACGGGCCGCGCGATCCTGTTCGTGAACCCCATGCACACCCATGGCTTTGTCGGCATGGAGCAGAAAGAAGCCTGGCCGCTGATCGAGGAGCTGGCAGCACATGCGACGCAGGATCGTTTCGTCTACTATCATTCCTGGCAGGTCGGCGATCTCTTGATCTGGGACGAGAGGGCGACCATGCATCGCGGCGCAGGCGATTACGCGCCACAAGAGCGCCGCGTCATGCTGCGGACCATCGTGTATCAGAATTAAGCCCGGCCGAATGGGAATGTCGGAACTCGATTGCGCCTGCTTTTGCGACATCAGCAGCTAACCAAAAAAACCCATTTAGAGAAACCTTCTCGGTAATCCCTGGATTTCAAGGCGCCATTGCCAACGGTTGGCATTTGGACGCGCTTCAACAATGGCGCGAGATTTGAACGGCAGCTAATGGTCGAAGTGATAGATTGGGATGGCAATGGCCGCTCCACGGGGCGAATGCGCCGCCGGCGAGGGGAGCATGTCATGGATCAAGTTGCCCCACAGCCATCGTTCCGAACAGGCAGTCGGGATCGATTCATTGAATGGACAGCGGTAGTCCGCCGCAGCAGAAGCCTTCTTCACACGGTGGACTGGCCCGCTACAGCGAGCCGACAGTTATGAGGTTGATGAGATCCAGGCGCGGCCTTGACATGCGTCGCTCGTCGAAAACACCCGTACCTCAGCCTGCATTAGAAAGCGCAGGGCGTTGATCGTGTCGTGTAGCCAGCTGACGTCTGTCACGATGGCCACCCGCTCCCATTGCGGGTCGTTTTCGATCCCAAGCCTTAGATTTCCCCAAGCCGCACCGGGGAAGCGACCGCCGATCTCGTAATAGAGCCGGACCTTCTCGTGCCGCTTCAGCGAGGTCTCGAATAGCGGTTTCAACACCGTGTCCCAGTCGTTGTTGGTGAGTCGCCCTTTGGCAACGATCCCGACGATATTGTCCGGAAGACCTTCGACAACCTGGATCATCGGTTCCTTCAGCTCTCCCCACAGCCTTCTAGTACGGCTCGGTTTTTCTGCGAGGACAGGTCACTCACCGGCTATTAGGGAAAATGGATTTACCTATCGAGCCAGACGTCATCCATGCGGTAACCGTTGTAGATGCTGTTCACCATCGTCGTCAGCCCTTTGACATAAGGCTGCTGGCACGTGCCGCCCCGCGGATAGAAGATAATCGGCCGCGCGCCCTCCTCGGCCAATCGCCTTTCGATCTGCCATACCAGCTGCTTGCGCTTGTTCACATCCGACTCCGCTGATTGCCGGTCGATCAGCTTGTCGACCTCCGGATTGCAATAGCCGGTATAGTTGCGTTCCGCGCCGCACACGAAATTCTCATAGAATTGCAGGTCTGGATCGTCGACGCCGCTCTCTGTGCCGTTGATTCCGACCGTGTAGTCCTTGCGCATGACCTTGGGAAACCAGTTGGCCGTCTCGATGGGTTCGAGCACGCCATCGATACAGATTTCTTTCAGCTGGTCGATCAGGATGACGGCCGGATCGCGATAAGCGGGGATGTTCCGCGACGAGACCGTGACGCCGAGCCTGTTGCTGGGCCCGTAGCCCAACTTTTCCATGATCTTTCGCGCGGCAGCACGATTCTTTCCGACATCCGGATCGTAGCCCGGCAAGGTCTGCAGCATTTCCGGAGGCATCCCCCACAGGCCTTCCGGTGGCGGCAGTAGCGTTGCGCCGATGTCGCCCTTGCCTTGGGTGATAATGTCGATAAAGGCCTTGCGATCCAGGGTCAACGCAACCGCCCGCCGCAGTTCCGCGTTGTCGAAGGGCGGCTTGTCACGGTTCAGGATCAGGTTGCGGCTGACATTGGTAGAAGTCAGCTCGCAGATCGCCTGCGGCGCCTGTGCCACTACATCGTTCAGTAGAGGCACCGTCATGCCGTAGGGTGACGCGATATCGGACTTCCCGGCGATGAACGCCAGGTTGCGCGTCGTATTATCCTTCATGATCTCCCAGTCAATGCCGTCGAGATACGGCCGACCCGGTTTCCAGTAATCCGGGTTCCTGACGGTGCGGATCACCTCGTTCGGCTTGAATTCGGCGAACTTGAATGGGCCGGTGCCGATCGGATTGTTGCGCATGTCGCGCGTTGGCACATGACACGGGTACACCGGCGATCAGCCGGAGGCCAGAAGTGCGAGCATCGCCGGCTGCGGCCGCTTTAGGTGAAACGTGACCTCGTAGTCGCCCTTCGTCGTCACCTGCTCGAGATTGCGGTACCATGATTTGCGCGGATTGACGCGGAGCTTGTCGCTTGCCGTGCCGAGCAGCAGGTCCCAGGTGCACTTGACATCCTTCGCCGTGAAGGGTTTGCCATCATGCCATTTAACGCCCTGGCGCAAAGGGAACGTCAGCGCCGTCCCTTCCTCATTCCATGACCATCCGGCCGCCAGATCCGCGACGATTGTGTCGGGACGGTTCTGTGCCTGATCCTGGCGATACATAACGAGGTTGTTGAAGATGCCCATCGCCGGCCGCAGTGCGGCGCCGGTTGCCTCCTCGTGCAATGACATGCTTGCCGGGCTGTCGAAAAACGAGATCTTCAGAACGCCGCCGGATTTTTGCGCCAATGCCGTCGTCGTAGCGCAAAGCGCGAGCAGCAACGAGCTCGCAGTAGCCAGCTTTCGCAAAGTCCGCTTCATGACGTGTCCTCCCACTGTTCGCGGGCGCCCTTGAACTGCGAACTCAAAACATCAACCTGCCGCAGCTTGGGCGCCGCCGACTGGATGTGATTCCGCCGGTCTCGCTTCGGTTCGTGCCAAGCGTGCAGCATGGCTCGTCGGCACGGACCGTTGCTCCCAAGCCTGAGGTCCGATAGGGCCCTTGCGGCCGAGAAAGTTATGAGGCTGGAGACAGCGGACTCCCATCAAGGCCAGGAGCCGGATCGCTCCGACAAAGGCCGGATAGATTCGTGCATTCTTCGCCGCCGTGGGCCAGCAGCTTCATCTTGCGGCGGGACCCGAACTGCGTTTGAGTTGGGGTCGCAAGTAAAAAGCCGCTCCCGTTTCCGGGAGCGGCTCCAATATCGCTCACGACTTTGGCTGGTCCTT
>Ga0185299_10003956_pt1 | contig 18599 bp, 19 predicted proteins | sample PaiPotPPA55metaG_FD_128002 | JGI IMG/M metagenome (GOLD analysis project Ga0185299, IMG submission 128002) | Iron sulfur acid spring bacterial and archeal communities from Banff, Canada, to study Microbial Dark Matter (Phase II) - Paint Pots PPA... ...
AGCACCAGCGCCGCACGTTTGGACTTCCTCGCCATCGTCACCTCCATCAAGAGTTGCGAACGAAACGAGGCTATTATCGCTCATTTAGTAACTGTATTGATGGAACGAACTACTAGCGCGCGGTGGCAAGGCAAGGTGCGTAGAACAAGTGACCGCGCGCCACTTCCCGCAACGTCCGCGACAGCACGACGCTCCAGAATCCGCCCAGCAGGATGGCGAACAGCATGCCGGCCACGCCGAACGCCTCGAACCCTGTCACCCGATACAGGCTCAGCGTCGTCGCGGTATAAACGCCAAGCGGGAACGTGAAGCCCCACCAGCCAAGGTTGAACGGCAAGCCTTCGCGGCGGTAGCGCAAGGTGAAGAGGAGCGCGACCGCAAGCCACCACAGGCCGGCGCCCCAGAGGATCAGCGCGCCAATCAGGCCGAAGTCGCGTGCGATGACGGCAACGCTCGCGAGTGTCGTGCCGGCGAACGCGGCGGGCGCAGCCTGGCCGAGCGTGAGCAGTCCCAGCGCGCCGGTGCCGATCGGGCCGAGAGTCAGCCAGCTGGACGGGCCGAGATCACGATGCGGCAACTTGTGAATGACCAGCCGGAAGAAAACCACGGTCAGCACCGAGAAGGCGAGCGGCACTGAAATCGCCCACAACAGGTAGCCTGCGCCGACCACGAGCTGCGCGGTTTGCGTGGCCAGGTGCGGGGCAAGTGCCGCGGCACTCGATGCGGCCACTTCGGGGGCGACGATCGGCAGCAGCAGCACGGCTGTGACGCGCTCGAAGGCATGGCTTTGCTCGGTGAACATCAGGTACGGCACGCCCACCGCGACAACGACTGCCAGCAGCGCGTCAACGCACCACAATCCATACGCGAGCGAGTAGGCCCCTGCGCCGAAATGCGGTCCGGCGAATAGCACGATGCCGTTGATGATCGGCGCGAGACCCATGGGCAAGGTGCCCAGGAACATCGATTGAAGCGGGTGATGCAGCAGGGGTTTGATCGTTTCCGGATAGAAGATCCAGCGCGCGGCGAACATCGCCGCGAACACCGCATAGAGCACGATGTCCACGTACCACAACGAAACGGCGAGTGCGTGCTGGCCCGGAAAGCTCTGGGGCAACGCGGTGAGCACGAGCGACACGATGCCGTTACCCATCGTGACGGCGAACCAGTTCGGCGTGAACTGGCGAATCTTGTCGGCGAAGTGCTGCGAGGATGTTGCTTCGCGTGCATGGATCTGGCTGGACATGATGTCTCCACAGGGAATCGGATGAACTGATTGTGCGGATTCTCTATCCATATTAAAAATACATCCTTAATATTACATCAATGCCTTTTTGATATACATAGACAATGAACTTCACCCATCTTTCACCCATCTCGCAGCGCTGTAGAGCAACGGCAACGTTCGTGGAGAACCGGCCGGGCATCAGGTCTGCATGCGCCGGCCGGCGCGGTCTCCAGGCAATTGCTTAGCCGCGACCGTGTTGCGCGGCCAAGCAACGCAAGCGCGTTACTGTTGGCCGTTGCTGGCTGTCGGTACAAAAGCCATGCCGTGCGGGCTAAGCAGATTGCTCACCAACGGCAGGAGTGCTCCGCTGCGCAAATCGAGCTGGCCGACATAGGCCGGCACCTTCGGCGTGGTAGCCGTAGCGGCTACCCCCGTAGATGCGGAAAACGCGGCGTCGTGCTCCCAGACATCGGCACTGATCTTGTAAACCCTGTTTGCCTGCGTGTCGGACACCAGGAGAAAGCCCCTAGGCGCAGTGGCGAACACTGTGTCGTCGATCTGCACCCGGCCGAGCAGCGGCAGATACTCCACGCGCGGATTAGCGCCCGGCCCGCGCAACAGAACAAGCTGGCCATCGCCTTGATCATCGAGCAGAACATCGCCCGACGGCGTCAGCGTCATCGAATCCGGATCGGTCAGGTTGAGCTGCGCCACGGTGCCGAACGGAATGTTGCTGGCCTCAGGCATGCCGGGCAACGCCGGAGAGACCTCGATCGTGCCGTTTCCGAGGAGTAGCGCGCGAACAATCGCAGGTCCCGTGTTGTGGCCGCTGGCGTCAAGGGTGGGGTTGGACGCGCTGACAAAGGCCTGACCGTCCTTGAAGATGATGTCGTCGTAACCGCCACCGTGCAGCGTCTTGCCGAAAACATAGTTTGTCGTTTGACCGGTCGTGGCGTCGATCGTGACGAGGTTGGCATTCGCATCCTCGTTCTGCATCGCCCAGATTTGCCGGGTGTATGGATTGACCTTCAGGCCATCGTTGTGTCCTGCCACCATAAAGGTCCGCATGACCTTGCCGTCGAGCGAGTACTCAACGATCTGGCTTTGTGCGCCACCCGAACCATCCGGTGCGCCCCCATTCGCATAGCCCACCCAGACATGATCGTCGAGCACGGCCAGCGAGTCAGGCGCGCTCGACCCGGCGGGTGCATCCGCGAAGACGCTGATGCTAAAACCCGGCGTGACCACGGCCTTTGGAGGGTTTTCCGCCTTGGCGACGCCTGTCGCGAGACATAGCGCGGCGAAGGCTAGCGCGGTGCGATTGAAAATGCGGTTGGCTACGGAAGTACGTCGAATGCTTGTCATGTTCATCTCCAGAGATAGGCACGCGGGGGGGAACCGGGGATCACAGAATGGAGTAGCGCGAGACCGATCCGATGTAATGGACGGTAAGAACTCTAAAGACATGAAAACATCAGACTGTTACTGCGTAGTGACATCGTCGATGGAAAGCAGCGCGACGCGTCGTGCTTGTTGTCCGTCTGTAAGGTGCACGGCCTGCAACTCATGAATGCTTAGCTAGAGATACGAGCACGGCGCCGCAACTCGTGAATTCACGACTACCGTATGGCTTGCCGGTCGAGGGATCGGTTATCAAAGTCCCTTTCTTGACGAACTCCTTACGAAGTGCGTCAGCATCATCGACATACGTGTCGGCCTATGTGGGCGACGGCCTCAACCGCTGGCCCGCCGTGCATCGCTTCGATGCTGCCCGCGTCTTCCGGCTCGCGCTTGAGCGCGGCGCCATCGACGGCCCCTATCATGCGATCGCCGAGGAGGGCGTGCCGTTCAAGGCTATCGCCGAGGTGATCGGCCGCCGGCTCGGCATACCTGTCGTTGCCAAGTCCCGCGACGAGGCAGCGGAGCATTTCGGATGGTTCGCCCAGTTCGTCAGCGCGGACTTGCCGACATCAAGCGCACGGACCCGCGCCATACTGGACTGGATGCCAACCGGCCCAGATCTTCTCACCGACATCGACCAACCGGGCTATTACGCGCATCCCTGACATTCGACGAAAGAGCGCAGCCAGGGATCAGCGTGGAGGCGTCGGCTCTCCCGGCATTTGCAACAAAGGCCGACGGAAAGCGCGGGGTTGTCATTTCATTAAACAGAAATCGTCTTCAACCTCGCGCCGATCCCCAGAATTTACTAACCTTGTTAAAAAACAGACCTCCCCAACGGAGTCCTGCCATCCCTAAAGCGCCCGTCCTGCTGGTGCCGGGATCCTTAACAAGTGGAGAATATTCATCCGATGCCAAACGACATCCCAGAACCGCAAGCTGTTTGCAATTCCCTCACACGCAGCGCCATCTTCATTGTCGCCACGCTCAAGCCTGGGCTCGAAAATGCAAACACGGTGCGCGCGTTGTGCGGCGACATCGCCGCTCTGGTTCGCGCGGTCGGCACGCGCGCTTCCACGGGCGAACTATCGTGCGTGTGCGGTTTCGGCTCTGACAGTTGGGACACGCTTTTCGGCGCGCCCCGCCCCGCGAACCTTCATGCGTTCCGCGAGTTTGGCGACGGCGAACGCCGCGCCATTGGCACGCCTGGCGATCTCCTGCTGCACATTCGCGCGGACCATATGGATCTCTGCTTTGAACTCGCCGCCCAATTGATGGGGCGGCTGGGCGACGCGGTCTCAGTGGTCGATGAAGTACATGGCTTTCGCTATTTCGACCTGCGCGACGTGTTGGGTTTCGTCGACGGCACGGAAAACCCGAGAGGCCGCGAGGCGGTCGACTTCACTGCGATTGGCGATCAGGATCCCGTATTTGCGGGTGGCAGCTATGTGATGGTGCAGAAATACCTGCATGACATGGCTGGCTGGGACTCACTTTCAGTCGAGGCACAGGAACGCATTATCGGCCGCAAGAAGTTGTCCGATGTTGAGCTCGCCGAAGGGGTCAAGCCCTCTTCTTCGCACAGCTCACTGACGACGATCGAAAAGGACGGCAAGGAAGCGAAAATTCTGCGTCACAACATGGCATTCGGCCGCCCGGGCGCGGGCGAGTTCGGAACCTACTTCATCGGCTATGCCAGTTCGCCCGAGCCAATCGAGCAGATGCTCGAGAACATGTTTGTCGGACGGCCACCCGGCAACTACGACCGGCTTCTCGATTACAGCCGCGCGGTCACCGGGGGCCTGTTCTTTGTTCCATCGGCCCCCTTGCTCGAGGCGCTCGCGGATCGCACCCCGCAGCTTTCGACTAATGCATCGGCCTCGGCCGGGTGATCGCCGAAACCGTGAACGGTCATTCGTGCAGACAGCTATGTATTGGCTACCAGCAGTTCCTCCGCATTGTTTGGCGGGCGCAGATCATCTGTTCTGCCAACGAAGTAGCGCCGGCTAAGATCGGCCGCCGAGACGTGCCGTGCTTTTCTAAAGCCAGCTTCGTGTGCAAGCGCCAGGATCTCCGGCGGGGTGAAGAAGCTCACGAAAGGTGTCCCGCTTGCTCGCGCGCCCTTCTCCGCCATCTCAAGCCCGGGACGTACCTCGGGGTCCGCCATCTCCAGCGGGAGCAGGAACGTCATGGCGAGCGTCGATCCTGGGGCGAGGGCCGCGACCTGGCGCAGCGTGGCTGCGTTCGCATCCTTGGTGAGATACATGCTGACGCCCGTGGAGACCACGATTGCCGGCTTGCTGTCATCGAAGCCGGCAGTCACGAGCCCGTCCCGCCAAGCACCCCCTGCCTCGAAATCGACCGGCACGAAGCGCAGCCAGTCCGGGACGCCGAAGCCGAGCTCGATCAGGCGCTGACGCTTCCACGCCTGAGGACCCGGCTGGTCGATCTCGAACACCTTGAGGCGGGACGCGATCTCCGGCTGCCGCTGTGCGAAGCTGTCAAGGCCGGCGCCGAGGATGACATACTGACCAAGCCCACGGCCGGCCTGTTCCACGACCAGGTCCTCAATGAAGCGAGCACGAGCCACGATTGAGGCGCGGAAGGGACGCGTGAACTGCGGGTCCATGTCCCCGCGGCTACGCCAGCCCTCGTCCGGGGACAGCAGCTTAAGGCCGATCTCGTCTTCCAGCACATGCGGCGGAGGGTCCGCCTCGACATGCAGAGCGCGCCACAAGGCGACTCGCGCTGCAGTGCTGTCCGGCGCTACATCTCGCTTGTCGTTCATGACTTTCAATCCTGTTTGTTCGTCTTCGCCCGAAGCTGAAGCTGACCGACTAGTACTGTGCCACGCCATGCAAGAAAGCGTTGTTGCTTCGGCCCCTTAGCGGGTGTCCAGTGTGCAAGCGTCATTGGACATCACGGTCCGGGCAATCCAGCCCCGCGTGGCGACGCGCTTCGAGAGTGTTCGCCGCGTCGAACCGCTGACGTCCGCTCAGCCCCGCGCCCGTCCATTTTCGTCCTGATTCGAGTCTTGCCGACGCGATGCACGGTCCGCAAGGGCCACTCAGCCGGATAAAAATGCTGGTATTGTGTATGTTATGTTATAACATATCAATAACCGTCGAAATTCCATTTTGTCGCGACCAGGAACGCCCATGAAAACGATCGCCGCTACGTGTCTCAACCCCGTTCAGCAGCACTCATCCTCCCGTTCCGCACGGTCGAAACCCCTTGTTGGGCGCGGGCGAAGAACGATGATCGGCAGCCTGTCGGCTGCGTTGATTCTGCTTGCCGTTCAGCCGGAAAGCGCGATGGCCGCATCGGCGGCGCCGGGCGTGATCAACGCGATCGGGGTGGAAAACGAATACGCCGACGTCATCGCGCAGATCGGCGGGAAGTACGTTCAAGTGAGCGCGATCATCACGGATCCCAATACGGATCCGCACACCTTCGAGGTGAACCCGAAGGTTGCGGCGCAAGTTGCTTCCGCGGATCTGATCGTGAAGAACGGCGTGGGATACGATGCCTGGGCCGACAAGATCATTGCGGCCGCGCCAAACGGCAAACGCAAGGTCATCGACACCCAGCAACTGCTAGGCTTGCCGGACAACACGTCGAACCCGCATCTCTGGTACGACCCGAAAACGATGCCCGCGGTGGCGAAGGCGGTCGCTGCGGATCTCTCCGCGTTGAATCCCGCGCAGGCGGCCTACTTCGAGGCTAACGTGAGGAAATTCGACGCATCGCTCAAGCCCTGGCTGGCGGCGATTGCATCGTTCAAAGCTCACTATCCGAAAACACCCGTGGCGGTGACGGAACCCGTCGCCGATTACATGCTCGAACTAGCCGGCACTGATATCGCCACGCCCTTCAGTCTTCAGTCGGCGATCATGAATGGCACCGATCCCTCGCCTCAGGACGTGACGAAACAGAACAGCCTGTTCGCGGATCGCAAGGTGAAAGTATTCGTCTACAACCAGCAGGTCACAGACGCGCTCACCCAGTCGTTCCTTAGTCTGGCAAAGAAAAACGGTATTCCCGTGATGGGCGTCTACGAGACCATGCCAACGCCCGGCTTTACCTACCAGTCCTGGATGCTGGCGGAAGTCAATGCATTGGAAAAGGCCGTGACAGGCAAGGTGTCGACCGAAACCTTGCAGGCGGCGAAGTGAACGGCATGCGCCCTGCTAACGAGGTGCTGGTGGTCGACCGCGTGAACGTCTCGTTCCCGGGACACAGCGTGCTTCATGAAGTGGCTTTCCGACTGGAAGCGGGTGAGTTCTGCGGTCTCATCGGTTCGAACGGTTCGGGCAAGACCACGCTGTTGCGCACTATTCTCGGCTTCCAGATGCCGGAGACGGGCAGCATTACGATCAATGGCGCGAGTGGCCTGAACTCGGTGGGTTACGTACCGCAGAAGATCGCGCTCGACCCCTACCTCCCACTGCGTGCGCGGGATCTGGTGTCCCTCGGTCTTGACGGCCATCGGACGGGCTTGCCGCTGCCGTCAAGGAAGCGCCGCGACGCAGTCGACGAAATGCTCAAGGCCGTCGATGCGGAGCGTTTCGCCGATCAGCGGGTCGGCGATCTCTCGGGCGGCCAGCAACAGCGCGTGATGATCGCGCACGCGCTGGTTCGCCGTCCCCGGCTGCTGTTGCTGGACGAACCGCTTGCCAACCTCGACATGCGCAGCGTCGCTGAAATCGTCGCGCTGTTGCGCCGCGTGTGTGTCGAACACCGGCTCGCGGTCCTGCTTTCGGCGCATGACATGAATCCCTTGCTGCCGGTAATGGACCGGATCGTCTACCTGGCCAACGGACACGCAGCAAGCGGGTCGACGGACGAAGTGGTCCGCACCGAGGTCCTGAGCAAACTGTACGGTTATCACATCGACGTCGTCCGGGTACACGGCAGGGTGCTGGTGATTGCCGCCCACTCCGAAGCCGAGATGCTTGCTGCCGTCCAGCAAGACCCCACCCATATCGCCCAGATCCTCTGACTGAACATGGATTCCTTGCTCGCCTTGATCTTTGAACCAGGCTTCTTTAGCAGCGAACCGGTGCATACCGCGCTGGTAGTCGGAGGCGGTGCCGCGCTCGTGTCAGGCGTAATTGGCGTGTTCACAGTCATGCGGGGTCAGTCTTTCGCTGGCCACGCGCTTGCCGATGTGAGCAGCGCGGGCGGCGCAGCATCGTTTCTGCTTGGCATCAATCCATTGCTAGGATTCCTTATCATGGCGGTCATGGGAGCAGGCGGCATGGAACTGGTCCGGGTGCGCCGCGCCCGCGAGCGTGATCTCGTGACCGGTGTCGTGCTGGGCGCAGGTCTTGGCTTCGCCGCGCTGTTTCTGTACTTCGACGTAACTTCGAAGAGCACAACGGGTGCCGCGATCACCGTCATGTTCGGCTCGATGTTCGCGATTCCGGCATCGATTATCCCGCTCGCGCTTGCAGTCGGCATCGGCGCGCTGATCGTGATTGCCATGCTTTATCGTCCACTGCTTCTCAGTTCGCTCGAGCCCGAGCTGGCTGCAGTCCGGGGCGTGCGGGTACGCCTCGTCGGATTTCTGCATCTGCTGGCATTGGCCCTGGCCGTCTCGCTGTCCGCGCTCACGGTTGGCGCGATCCTGTCGACCGCACTTCTGATTGGACCGGCGGCGATCGCCTTGCGGCTCGCAAAGCGGCCCGGCCGGGCGGTAGTGCTTTCCGCGTTGATCGGCATAAGCGCGACGTGGGGCGGCATTCTTCTCGCGTATGACAGCTACTACTGGACACCTGGGCACGGTTGGCCCGTCAGTTTCTTCGTAGTCGCCCTTATCTTCTTGCTTTATGTGATCACGGGTCGTGCGGGACAGAACACGAAGCGCGCTGCGGCCGCCGGGATTGCGCTGGAAACTACTGAGTTGGGCGAGGCTTAACCATGTTTTCCAGTTTCATGACCAACACCTGGATCGTGGCGAGCATCGTGGCTGCCGTCGCCGGTTTTGTCGGGTTTTTTGTTGTGATTCGAGGCGCCTCTTTCGCCGCGCATGCGTTGCCACTCGGCGCATTTCCCGGTGCAGCAGCGGCAAGCCTCGCTGGCGTCAACCCGCTTTTTGGCCTCGTTGCCTTCGCTGGCCTCGGCGTCATCGGGATCAGTTGGCTTAGCCGGCGCGGGCGTTACGAGGTGGCCACCGCGCTGTGCCTCATCACGCTGCTAGGGCTCGGGGCGCTGTTCCTGAGCATGACGAGCGAATATTCGCAAGAAGTGTATGCCCTTCTCTTCGGTGAGGTGCTCGGCGTCGGTAACAGCGATCTCGCGCCGGTCGCCGCAATCAGCGCCTTCTCGATCGCGGTGACGGCGGCGCTATTCCGGCCGCTCCTGCTCAGTTCCGTATCGCCCGACCTGGCAAAGGCGAGAGGTGTATCGAGCCGCGCGATGGAACTCGGGTTCCTGACTATCCTGGCGCTTGCCACGGCCATGGCGTTGCCGGTAGTGGGTGCACTGCTGGTATTCAGCCTGATGATCGGCCCTGCGGCCGCTGCGCGCTCGCTGACCGACCGGCCGCTTCTTGCGATATTCCTCTCGGCTGGCATTTCGCTCGTCACCGTGTGGACAGCAATCGCCCTCTCCTACCTGTCGAACTGGCCTGTCGGATTCTTCGTTGGGGTGCTTGGGGCGGCGTGTTACGGGCTGGGTCGCGTGTCGGCCCGGGTGCGAGCCCGGCCGTCGGCAGGCGTGCCACGGATCCAGGCTTAAGCAGAATGAACGCGCCAAACGTGAGCCCGATGACAGCTAACCTGAACGATGTCCAGGCAAGGCTTGTGTCGGCACGCATGCTATGCGAGCAGCACGGCGCCCGTTTCACGCCGATGCGCGCAAGGGTGCTTGAGGTGCTGTTGCAGCACAATCGCTTTGTAACTGCTTATGAACTACTCAACAGCATTCTCAAAACGCACCCGCGCGCAAACGCGGCGACCGTCTATCGGATTCTCGGTTTCCTGATGGAGAAGGGTCTGGCTCATCGTCTTGCTACGGTGAGTGGCTACGTCGCATGCAACCAAGTCCCTTGCAACGGCTATCGCCTTTTCGCGATTTGCACGCACTGCGGCACGGTGGCGGAACTGGAAGGAAACGATGTACGGGAGAGGCTCGCAGCGCAGGCTGCTCGCGTCGGCTGCACACTGGAAGAAGGAGCCGCTGAAGTCAGGGTTGTCTGCCGGGACTGTCAATAGGGTGGATTGGTCTGCCATCCCCTTGATGGCTGCTCGCCGAACCGGATTCGGGTTTCTGCCGCGTATGTGGCGCATTTTGCGACGGCGAGAGAATCTCGCGTCCACGCGAACCTCTACGGGCTCGCGCGTGCATGAAGCGCGATCGCAATGCGCTGCTCTGCGGAGCAATCCGCGGCAAAGTCCATCCGATGAATCTCACTCTACTTTCAATTCTTTCGACGACGTTTCATCGTGTGCCTAAGCAAGTTCGACCGGGCCATGGTCGTCGCAATGATCGCCATGCGGATGATGCAGGTGACCGTTGACAAGGTAGTCGACGTGATCGCCGTGTGGTATCGGTTCGTGTCCACAGCCAGGCCCGTGCACGTGGCTTGCATCATGAGCGCCGCAATCGTGGTCCGGCGTACATTGATCCGGGTTTTTCGCGCTGACCTCAAGTTTGTGCTCGTCGACATGATCGCCATGCGGATGATGCAAGTGACCATCATGCAGGTAATCGACATGATCGCCGTGCTTGACAGCAGTGTGTCCGCAGTTCGCGCCGTGTTGATGGTCGTGGTGGGCATGATGCGGTTCATTACAGGTACTCATACCGAAGCTCCTCGTTTTATCTGACACTGCCAGCGCAATGACCGGGTACACGAGGAGTTCGCAGTAGAAACGGTTCCTGTCTACCCACAACTGGGGCGCGAGCATCCGCTGGCGAGCGATGTGCCCCGAGCCTTTTAAGCATAGTAGATTATCGAATGCGCGTTGTATGGTCAGTCGAGCGGCATCTGAGTCCGTTAGAGGTTCCCGTGTGAGGGCGCATCTTCACATCGTGTAACTAACTAATGGACGTCTGCTTTTCTCCGACACGACCGACCCGTTGTAGCTGGGCATGATTCGCCGGTCGGCCATCTCCACTAATCCCACATAAAAATGGAGTGCGACGCAGACAACTTAAGCTTGAGGCCGGAACATGTCGAAACGGTTCTCCGGAAGGATCGTTGCGTACGATGATGGTCCTCCCGCGCGGAGGATGATGCCCGCGCCGAAGGTATCAAAAACACCATCATTCAACAACCCCGGAGCGATATGAACTCCAATCACTTCCCCCAAGATCAGCCACGTTTCTACAGGAGTGGAGTGCTGGTCCTGAAGACGAATGATTTGCGTGACCTTGCACTCGAAATTGACCGGGCTCTCGGCAACGCGAGGCGCGGATACAGTCCGGGGGTCAGTTGGCGTCAGTCCGGCGCGTTCGAACTCGTCGGCTTCGTACGGAACGCCGACGCTCGTCGCGTTCATAGCCTCTGCCAGGTCGCGCGTTGCGAGATTCCACACGAATTCGCCCGTTTCTTCCGCATTTCTCAGGCTGTCCTTGGCTCCGACACTTGAGAATCCGATGATCGGCGGGTGGTAGTTGAATGCATTGAAGAAGCTGTACGGAGCAAGATTCAAGGCACCGGATAGCCCGCGGGTGGAAATTCAGCCGATTGGTCTGGGCCCGATGATCGCGTTGAGCGGATCGTGAGACAGGCCTTTCGCCGGTTCGTAAAAGTATCGGTTTTCGTTGACGTCCATGTTTTCCAATTTCCTTCATCCAAGTATTAAAGATGCTGCCCGCAATGACTTACGCGGACAGACCGTGTGTTTTGTACCCATGGCGGTACTGGCCATGGCAGTAGAGTGTTTGCCCTATCGAAACCGTACAGCATCCTCGCTGTGCGCATTGCATGGTGGCTGCTGAAACCACCGCGGGCAGCGCTTCAGACAATCAGATCAGCGCCTGTCATGAGGACGATCTTGCCAAAGTGTTTACCGGAATCGATCAGCTCATGAGCGCCGCGAGCGTCGGAGAGCGAAAAGGTCTTGTAGACAACTGGCTTGATCTTGCCGCTCTCGATGTGCGGCCAGACATGCTGCTCGAGTTCATTGACGATGGTCGCCTTGTCCGCGGATGTGCGCGATCGCAATGTTGAGCCCATATGCGTCAGACGTTTCGTCAACATCGGCACGAGGTTAAGATCCTTCGCCGGCCCCTTGATCACGCCCACCTGGAGGATCCGTCCGTCCATGGCTGCGGCGTCATAGTTTCTAGCCACGTAGTCGCCGGCAATGATGTCGAGGATCACGTCGACGCCTCTTCCATCGGTAAATCGCTTCGTTTCGGCGACGAAATCTTCCTCGCGGTAATCTATCGCGAGGTCTGCGCCTAGCGCCAGACTGGCCTCCCGATGCGCCTGCGAGCCAACGGTCGTGATGATTTTCGCAGCGCCGAATGCCTTCGCCAGCATGGTCGCCGTGGTACCGATACCTGACGCGCCGCCATGGATCAACACCGACTCGCCGGCAACCAACTTGCCGCGCTGGAACAGGTTCAGCCATACCGTCATAAACGTTTCGGGCATAGCCCCAGCTTCCACCAACGTCAGGCCTTTGGGGATATGCATCGTGTTGCAGGCGTGCGCGACGGCATATTCTGCGTAGCCACCGCCGGGAATCAGTGCACACACCAGCTCGCCGATCCGGAATTGGGACACGTCTGCGCCAACGGCAACCACTTGACCTGCCACTTCCAGCCCTGGGATGTCCGGAGCGCCGGGAGGCGGATCGTACAGGCCTTTGCGCTGGAAAACATCTGGACCATTCACGGCAGCCGCGTGGATGCGGATCAGAACCTGTTCGGCGTCCGGCACCGGAACCGGACGCGTAGCCGGCACCAGCACCTCAGGACCGCCGGGCTGTTTGATCTCAATGGCCGTCATGGCCGACCGCACACGATAAGTTGAAGCAGACATGGATACCACTCCTTCTATTGATGAGGCTCGATTGATCCGGGCGGATCATTGAACGAGGAACTCTTGCGTTTAGTATAGGCATCGACATTGATGAATATGTGCAGCATTATTCACGTGGTGAGATGCAAATTTGCATCAGGAGGGCGGCACGATGAACTGGGACGACGCGCGCGTGTTTCTCGCGGTGGAGCGCGAAAAAACGCTCCGTGGAGCGGCCAGGACGCTCAATCTCGATCAGGCGACGGTCGGCAGGCGGATTGCGGCGCTAGAGCACGTCCTACGTGCAACGCTCTTCCTGCGCACCTCTGAGGGTTACGCGTTGACTGCCGCAGGCGAGGCCGCGCTGAGATCGGCGGAGAAAATGGAACACTCCGCACACGAACTCGTCAGACGAACTCAAGGCACGGATACACGGCTTGCGGGGGACGTAAGAGTCACCAGCACCGACTCGATCGCGCTCGATTTCCTGCTTCCCGCCATCGAACGCCTGCATGCTGCGCATCCCGAAGTGCGCGTCCTGCTGGACACGTCAACGCGCATGCTGAATCTGGCAAAGCGTGAGGCGGATATCGCGGTCCGATCCATGAGGCCGGACAATCCGGATCTTGTCGCGCGCCGCCTTGCGCGCTGGCCGATGGCTCTTTTTGCGTCGAATGCTTATGTCGAGCGGCACGGCAAGCCCGCCGCCGGCTCCGCATTCGCGGGCCATGATCTGGTCGTCTATCAGGCCAACTGGACTGGTAATTCCGGTAACCGATCGCCGACACTTGCTGGCGAACCAATGCACGCGGGGCGCGTCGTATCGACCTTCAATTCCAGCCTCATGCTGCGTACCGCGGTAAAGGCCGGCATCGGCATCGGTGAGTTTCCGATACATCTGGCTGAACACGATGGCCTCGTGCAGATCTGGCCAGAACCCGCTCGCGGGGCGGTCTACGAAATCTGGCTCGTTACGCATCAAGACCTTCGGCATACCGCCCGCATCGCAGCGATGATTGATGGCATCGTGTCCGCGTTCGAAGACCACGCGAGATAGTGATGCACGACCTGGCCCAAAAGACCAAACCTGGTCCTTTCGGCGAGCGAACGCATGAGATGGGCAACTACATCGGAATTCGCGACCGGGGACGTCTCATTGCGATGGCAGGCGAACGCATGCAACTCGACGGGTACGTTGAGATAAGCGCGGTTTGCGTGGATGATGCCTGGCGCGGCAGGGGCCTTGCTGGCCGGCTCGTGAATGTCTTGCGCAGGGAGATCGAGCAGCGTGGGGAGACTCCATGCATGTTCGAACCGGCGTTCTCGCTCGGTAACGAAGTCAGCGAGGTGACCTCGCCGGCAGGCTCTTTGATCCGCATGCCCCATGGAACGAGCCTGCAACGGAACGTCCGTGCCTCTTCAGATTTGGGCGAATCGGCCGATAAGAAGCGATCCGTCCGCGCGCCCGCGGCGGCTTCCGAATCCGAGAACCCTCAATGAAGCTCAGCCTCAAAATCCCCCTTGCCTTCGCCGCCGCGCTCCTGCTGATGTTTGCCGGCGCGCTGTATGGCATCTTTGCCCTCAACCAGTCCATCAACGCCTACAGCGCCACGGTGCAGGACAACGTAGCGAACGAACGGATGGTGTCCGCCACGCTCGTTGCGTTCAAGCTGCAGGTGCAGGAGTGGAAAGACACGCTGTTGCGCGGCAAGAACCCGGCGCAACTCGACAAATACTGGAGCGCGTTCCAGAGGCGTGAAAAGACCGTCGATAAGCTGACCGCCGAACTCAAGACGACGCTGCCCGAAGGCGAAAGCCGGACGCTGATCGAACGGTTCGCGGCCGCGCACGTTTCGATGGGTGAAGGTTATCGCAAGGGCTTCGAGGCGTTCAAGTCCACCGACTTCGATCCTACCGTCGGCGACAAGGCCGTGGCCGGTGTCGACCGCGAACCGTCGGTACTTCTCGAACAGGCTGCGCGAAAAATCGCCGCCGACAGCGCTCAGGTCGCTGCAAAAGCTGCAATCGACGCACGCCATGCGAGCGAAATCAGCGTCGCGCTCATGCTGGGCGTGCTTGCACTCGCGATGATCGGCGGCTTCCTGTTTAGCCGCACGGTTTCGCGCCCGCTTGGACGGGCGCTCGACTGCGCGCGTGCGGTCGCAACCGGCGATTTATCGATGGACTTCGATTCCACCGGCAAGGACGAGATTGCGCAGTTGCTCGTCGCGCTGAAGGAGATGCAGGCGAGCCTCTCGCACGTGGTCGCCAAAGTTCGCCAGAACGCGCAAGGCGTGGCGACGGCAAGCGCCGAGATCGCTTCAGGCAATTTGAACCTCTCTTCGCGCACGGAAGAGCAAGCGGCATCGCTTGAAGAAACGGCGGCGAGCATGGAAGAACTCACGACGACAGTTCGTCAGAACGCCGAGAATGCGCGCCAGGCGTCGACGCTCGCAGACGCCGCGTCGCATACCGCGTCGCGCGGCGGCGACGTGATGGGACAGGTGGTCAAAACCATGCACGGCATTGCCGACAGTTCGAACAAGGTCGCGGAAATCATCGCAGTGATCGACGGTATCGCGTTCCAGACCAACATCCTCGCGCTCAATGCTGCCGTGGAAGCGGCTCGCGCCGGCGAGGAAGGACGCGGTTTCGCGGTGGTAGCCGCCGAAGTCCGCACCCTCGCACAGCGCAGCGCGACGGCGGCGAAGGAGATCAAGGGCTTGATCGCGCAGTCCACCGATCGGGTGGATGCCGGGTCGGCGCTCGTCGGCGATGCGGGAAAAATCATCGCGGAAATCGTGGGGTCGGTTCAGCGCGTGACGGATATGGTCGGAGAGATTTCGTCCGCGTCGCAGGAACAGAGCAAGGGTATTGAGCAGGTGAACACCGCCGTTACGCAGATGGACGAGGTGACGCAGCAAAACGCGGCGCTCGTGGAGGAAGCGTCTGCCGCCGCGCATGCGCTTGCGGAGCAGGCCGATTCGCTGCGCGACACGGTGGCGGTATTCAGACTGCGGGACGAGGTAACACCGTCTGTCGACGCGCCTGCGCTTGTGCGCCGGCCCGCGAGCGCCCCCACGCGGAAACCCCGGCCAGCCGCGCCGGTCAATCCGCTGGCTGCGGTTTCGCGACGCGGGATGGAGGTGAAGTGGGAGGCGTTCTGAATGCGCTGGAAGTGCAGTCCGAACTCGTGAGCCAATTCGGCGAGCAGTTAACCGCTACGCGCCGCGAGCGGAGCGGCGTCGCTTCTCCTGCGCGAACGACAAGGTGACCGTCACTTCATGGCTGGACTCCCCGGTCGACTCCAGCGCTCGCCTATCTCTGCAGTTGATCGTTGACTGCAAGCGTTGATCGTCACATGTTTCGCATACCGAAGCAGGTGCAAGATGCGATGATCCCTTTGTAGAATAGGCCGCAGTTCGTCCCGGGCGACTAACACGAGGGTTTTCGCGCCATGGCATTCGACATCGGGCCAGTGGTCACCGATGGTGGCGGTGGGACCATGTATGCGGTCGGGGCTGACATCGGCGATTACATCAGGTGCGGCAACCCGTACGCTGCCTGCGCCGTGCCCGCAGCGCGCAGGTCCGTGCGCGAGACCATTTGCGATCCGTTCGGATACCGTTGTCGCAGGCTGAACTGGGGCATGGACGGCCGATTCCCGGCTAGGCCCGCTCTTCCGCAGAGAGACCTGGAGTCGGGGTTCGTGACGTGGAAAGTGCGGCTGGCGGGCAATTGCAATTACCCGCGGATGACCGGGACATTACAAATACAAGTCTGCTATCTGGCGCGACCGGCGGGCTCGTCACGTCCCGTTACACAAAGAATGAAAAATGCCCCCGAAATTCATACACTTGTGAGTAGCCGGTCCTGATTTAGGCCAGCCTGCCTTCGGGCAAGATTCGGCTCGGTGAGTCAAATCTGAATTGGCGCGGACAGTTGAGGTGATCATCATGAATGGGCGTAGAGCGTGCCAGCTATTGCTGGTGTTGGCGGTCCTGGGCGCCAGCGGCGCAGCCATGGCCGGCAGGGGGGGCTGGGGCGGTAGCTATTATCACGGCGGCGGTGGCGGTGGCTGGGGCGGCGGCTATCACGGCGGCGGCTATTATCATGGCGGCGGCTACTACCACGGCGGTCATTGCTGCGGCGGGTCCATCGGTGTCTATTTTGGCCCGGGTTTTGTCTATGGCTATCCGTACCCGTACTACCCGTACTACTACCCCGGCTACTACTCTTACGGGCCTACGGTCGGCGAGTCCTCGTTGCCGGCTCAGTATATAGAGCAGGGGCAAGCGGACACGGCCGGCGGCGCCGCGCCGCAAGTGGCCTACTGGTATTACTGCCGGAAGCCTGAGGGTTACTACCCTTATATAAAGGCCTGCCCCGGCGGCTGGCAGACGGTGCCGGCCCAACCGCCCGGCAGCTGATCCCGCAGCACGCCGCGTTTCGATCGACGCTGGTGTTTGGGGTCGCCGAGATCCTTGGACGAGGCTCAAGGCGTCCAGGTCAGTTGTGTCACGTGGAGGTTCTCGTCCCTGTAGAAGACGTGCTGAGTGCCCTGGGCATCGAAGCCGTATCCGACCGGGATACACCATGCGCCGGTCGACATGGGAGCGCCGGATGCGAGGGTCAAATCGTTGTGATGCCAACCATTGCCGTCCCACCAAAGCTCGTGAATATGACTATCGGGTCCGAGATAGTTCACATGCTGGGTGCCTTGGGCGGCAAACACGTATCCGACGGGAAATGCATTGCCGTTGGCCGGTCCGGCACCGGAGGCATTCGACAGGTCGTTGTGATGCCAACCGTTGCCGTCCCACCAAAGCTCGTGGATGTGGAAGTCTTCACCGAGGTAATTCACGTGCTGGGTGCCCTGAGCGGAAAAGACATATCCGCTCGCGCCCATCGCGTATTCGCCAAAGGCGGGGGGTGCGCCTGTCGCAGCGGTCAGATCATGGTAATTCCAGACACCGCTTTCCCACCAAAGCTCGATGACATGACCGTCATTGCCCCGGTAGAGCACGTGCTGCGTCCCCTGGGCATCAAAGGCGTAGCCGACAATTGAACTGTTCGGCACGTCAGTCGCACAAGCGGCGAGGGTCAAATCGTTGAAGTGCCAGCCGTCGGTATCCCACCAAAGCTCGATGACGTGACCGTCATCGCGCCGGTAGTTGACATGCTGGGTTCCCTGTCTGGCAAACACATAGCCTGCGGGCTGGGGCTCGCCTGGTCCCAGACCCAGCCCGGCCGGAATACCGGTGGCAGTCGTCAGATCGTTGTGATGCCAGCCGTGGTTGTCCCACCAAAGTTCATGGACATCGAAATCCTGAGCCCCAATGTAGACCGCATGCTGGGTACCCTGGTCGTTGAAAGGATAGGCTTGCGCAGTGCCACCCACTGATGCGGGGGCGTTCGCCGCAGTGGTCAGGTTGTTGAAATGCCATCCGCTGTTATCGCACCAAAGTTCATGTATCTGGCCTTCGAATGCCGCGCCGTAAATCACGTGCTGCGTCCCGTGAGCGGCGAAGACATACGCGGAAATTGCCGGGCCACCGACTTCGCTGTCATTGGCACCGGCGGCGGCGCTCACATCATTCCAGCTCCAGCCCATGGTTCGTCCCTCCTGGTATAGGACACACAACCATCCGCTGCGGCCGCACGAGACAACACGGCGCGGGACGTCTTGCGCCGAACCGGACACAGCCATTCAGAACATTTAAGCGCTTGATTGCAGTGGTGGCTCCGCCTTAACACCGTCACGATCCGACTTTCGATGAACACGAGCGCTTGCTGTCTCCGGGTTTCGCAACATGCCTCGCGTCGCGAGATTCAGCCCCAATCGATCCGCAGCCAACGCTCTTCCGGAAGTGATTTTTTCGCTATCACACCCGAGCGGACGATAGGTCCCTTCATCGATTTCATTGTTCTCACTCCCATCAGGCAGTTGCCCGATTGCCCCCCGCTCTTTTCGATGTAAAATACTGTACA